>Ga0182027_10011733_pt1 | contig 12346 bp, 1 predicted proteins | sample 712E1DmetaG_FD_121300 | JGI IMG/M metagenome (GOLD analysis project Ga0182027, IMG submission 121300) | Permafrost microbial communities from Stordalen Mire, Sweden - 712E1D metaG (Illumina Assembly) | ecosystem: Environmental > Terrestrial > Soil > Wetlands > Permafrost | place: Sweden...
AAGCCGACGCTCGCGGCTTCCGCCGTTTCGAAAACTACCGCTATCGAATCCTCTTTCACTGCGGCAAGCTCGACCTGTTGCCAATTATCCCGTAATTTTACCCACTAAATTCCACGAAGAACCTGGGCGCCATCCCGCGAGGAGTCCCGGCCTTGGCCTGAGCATCAAAATAGGCTTTTGCTTTCCCCTGCAGATAGGTCTTCCCCTCAGCCCTCTTTGTTTTGTCGCAGCACTTGGTGCTGGGTCCCGCCAATCCAAGATAATCCCACCGATTGACCGCATTGTTTTCAACCATCCCGTACAAGTTCACCCCGCCATTTTCCCCGGTGGGATCTCTGGAGAGCCATCTCCCCTGGGTTGGGCTGTAATATCTTAGGCCGTAGTAGTAAAAGCCGGTGGTTGCGTCGCGTTCCTTGCTGCTGAACTGATACGGATTGTCGTGAGCCAATGGACCGGTGGCCATCAAACGCTCGCCAAATGGCCCGTAAGCGTAGTGGGCGGAGGATATTCCGTCGTCAGTAACGAGATCGATCACATTGCCGTTTCCGTCATAGAAGTAGCTGGCCGTGGTGCGCGACGAGGGCGTCGCGCCTCCACTTGTAATTGCTAACAGGCCACCGATGCCACCTGCCCCGGCAAATGAGCCTGAGAGATCGAGACCGCGCGTATAGGATCGGAGCGTGGCGTAACTGGAGTCCAAGTCTTCGACAACATTACGGCCATCGTAGACGTAGTGGATCAAGGACGTCTGGGACCCGCCCGCATACTCCTGGCGCTCGACGCGGCGGCCGAGCCCATCGTAGACGAACACGCTCCGGTGGACCGCGTCGGAAATCTCGACCAGCCGGTTCTCCTCGTCGTAGCGCAGGCTTTCGCCGGCAAGCCCCGTGGAATTCCCGTTCGCATCGTAGGAAGGAATGTCCGCGAGGGCGCCTGTTATCGCCGTGTACTGATTCACGGAGTTTGTTATGTAGGTGCTTGATTGCGGGCCGCTGCTGTCGTTGACGGCGGACGTCAGTCGATTGCCAATGCCATCATAGCCGAATTGTGGCATTGCTGTCTGGACTCCACCGGAACTGGTTAGCGCCTGGGTCAACTGGCGCTGAGCATCGTAGGTGAAACTGCGCTGGTTGTCTAGGGCCGTTTCACTGATGCGCTGGCCTGCAGCATCGTAGCCGTACGTAGACGAATTAATCGGACTACTGTTCAAACCCTGGGCGGATATTGACAGCAGCCGGCCGAGATTATCGTAGGTTTTCTGGGTGGTCAGGCCGGACGGGCTTGTGATCTGCGCCACCAGATTGGCGTTCCCGTTGTAGGAATACGCGTACGGCTGACCGGCGGGCAGACGGGCGTCGAGGACGGAACTGAGCCGGCTGGAATTGTCGTAACCGTAGGTCGTGCTCCAGTCCGCTTCCGAGGCGTCTGTGCTCTGGACGAGAAGGCCCGTCCGGTTGCTGAAGGAGTCGTAGCTGTAGTTCACCGTGCGGCGGGAGCGGGCCTGGGTCTCGGAGGCGGTGCGCCCTGCCGCATCGTAGGTCCAGGTGGTCGTGCCGCTGCCGTCGGTCATAGTCAGACGACGGCCTTGCTGGTCATAGCTGAAGACGACCTGCGCGTCGGTCGGGTACGTGACCGTCGAGACGAGGTTATACGCGTTGTAGGCGTAGGTCGTCGTCTGGCCAAGCTGGTCGAGGCGGGTCTGCAGACGGCCCGCCAGGTCGTACGTGTAGGTGCAGGACGTGTTGTCGGCGTAGGTCTTCGTCTGCACCTGGTTCCGGTCGGTGTAGCTCCACTTGGTGGTGTGCTCGTTCGCATCCGTCAGCGAAACCAGATTGCCCACGGCGTCGTAGCCGAGTGTGAGCGGATAATCCCCTGCGCCGGTCTGCGTGAGCAGCTTGCCGAAGTTGTCATAGGTATACGTCGCGACCCGCGGCTGGGCGCCGGCGATGTTGTCAGGATAAGTTATCTGGACCGGATGATCGAACAGATCGTAGGTCGATTGAGTCGTGTTGCCTGCCGGATCGGTTTGCGATGCGACGCGTCCCAAGGGATCGAAGATGCTCACGGTAATTCCGCCCAGGGAATTGGTGACCTTGAACGGCCGCAGCGCGCCGTCGTATCCGTAGGTGGTGGAATTTCCGGCGCGATCCACGAAGGAATCGACCAACGCGCCGTTGTTGGGCGAACGCACGTAGGTCTCCGCCGTGGGCAGCGCGGAACCAGAGCTGGCCACAGGAGGATAAGTCACGCTCAGTAAATTGTCGGCGGCATCGTACGCGTAGGTGCGCGTAAGACCGGCTGGATCGGTGTCGCCCGTCTTACGGCCGAAGCCGTCGTAGGCATAGGACGTAGTGAGTAGCGAGTAGCCAGTAGCGGGTAGAGTGGCGACCGCGTAGCTCGTGACCGAAGCCACTTCGCCCCAGGCGGTATAAGTGGTGGCCTGCAGAACGGAGGCTGGATCGGTCCACCAATTCGCCGAAGCTGACTGCGAAGCTGGCATCGGAATCGAGGTCGCTGCGACGCGGTTGAGGGCGTCGTAGCTGATATGCCGATGGTTGCCGACGCCATCGGTCTCCGAGATTCGATTGCCGACCAGATCATAGGCAAATGAGGCGACCTGAACGCCGTCGAGTTTCACATCCGCCAGGGCGCCGTAGGAATCGTAGTCGTACGAAGTCACGCGGCTGAGCGCGTCGGTCTTTGTCAGCCGATTGTCGTTCGCATCGTAAGTATAGGTTTCCGGATACGCGTGATTGCCGCCCACTGATGTCAGGCGACCCAGGGCGTCGTAGGTCTTTACCGTGGTGTAGGTGCGGCTTGGATCCAGCACATCCGTGTGCGATTCCTGAAGCACATGGCCCAGGGAATCGTACTTGTAGGTGGTGGTGCGCTGCACTGAAGTGCCAGAAGCTTCCTCAACGGTCTCGACCCGGTCGCGGGAATCGTACGTCTTGTTGGTGATTATCCCGAGCGGATCGACGTCCTGAATTTCGTTACCAACCGCATCGAAGGTCGCTTGCGTCTGGGAGCGCGTGCCGTCGTCGGCCGGCTTGCTGACAAGATTGCGATTTCCAAAAAGATCATAACCAAACGTGACCTGCTGACTCAGGGCGTTGCTCACGGAAATCAGGTTTCCATCGGGATCGTAGGCCATCGTTTTCACCGCAGTCACGTTGCCCTGACCATCCACGCGCTGTTCGGCGGTCCGATGGCCAGCTGCGTCATAGGTGTAGCGCACGATGCGCCCGGGAGCCGTCGCCGTCCGCCCCGTCTCCTGCTGAACGAGCAGATTTCCCTGATAGGTATTGATCGTCTGCTGCTGGAGAGGATCCGTGATAGTCAGGACCTGCCCCAACGCATTGTAGGTGTATGACGTAACATTCCCCAAGGCGTCCGTCATCGTGAGAACATGCCCCAGTGAATCGTAGGTATACGTGGTCTGGTGGGAAGGATTGGCCGGATCGTAGCTGCGGAGCAGGTTGTCCGACGAGTCGTACGTATACGCGGTCTGGTGTCCCAAGGGATCGGTGCGCAGCTTGAGCAAGGTGGTGCCCGGATAATACTCGCTCGTTGTCACCCGCTCGAGCGGCGTGCCGACCGCCTCGGTTCTCTTCAGCTCGTCCCCGAGAACGTCGTAAACATACGCCGTGACGGTGCCGAGCGGATCGGTGTATTTCGAGACCTTGTTCGTCACCGGATCATACTCGTAGCGCTCGACGGACAAGTCGGGCAAGGTCCGGCGGACCAGATTGCCCATCGAGTCGTATTCCTCCGCGGTCTGGTTCGCTCCGCGCGTGACCGCGTACGTCGATCCGGTTTGCAGCATCGCGTACACCTGGCGGCCGTTCACGAGCTTGGAAAGGAGGTTGCTTGTCTGGTCGTACACCATCTCCGAGACCACACCGTCCTTGGTCGTCTCCTTGATATAGTAGGTCTGGTTCGCGGAGTTATATTGGTAGACAAAGGATTTGTCGCGGCCGGCGTTATCCTGGACGCGGGTGACCATTCCGTGGACCAATTCGCCGTAGAACGGACTCCCTGGTACAACACGCGATGAAAGGAAAGCCGCCGCGGAAGCAGTATTGTACAGCTGGTAGGTGATTGTGACGAGGTGGTCCTGATCCGCCGTCGTATTGGAGAAATGGGTGCGTTTGCTCGTGAGGTCCCACCAGTTGTCGTAGGTGTAGGTCGTGACGGTGCCCACCACGTCGGTGACGGTGGCCAGCCGGCCGGCGCTGTCGTAGGTGTAGCTCACCTGGCGACCGGTGAAATCCTGAATGCTTGAGAGATTGCCGCCGGAGTAATTCAGCGTAACCACGACATTCCCGTCGCGGCTCGCAATCGTGCTGAGGTTTCCGGAACTATCGTAGTTGTACGTTGAGACGAGCAGTCCCCAGCGTTTCACGGAAACAAGCTGGCCGGCGACCGAATAGTCGTGCTCGTTGCCCTGACCATCCGTCCAGACGAACTGGCCATTGACGGCGGTGATCTTTTGAGGTCCGACCCCGAGCCGAAGGAAGACCTGGCCATCGATGTATTGGGGCGCTCCGATGGTCGTGCCGAGTGTAAGTCCGTTGGGAATCTGGGGGGTCAAATAGTAGTCCCCGTCGATCACGAGCGCGCAGACCTGCGGGTTCTGCGCTCCGCCGGTCAAGGCGTAGAAATCGTCCGTGATGTGGAAGTTCCAGCGATTGAAATTGAAGTCGCGCCAAACGGCGATCCTCCCGTTGGGGACGGGAACGGTGAGATCGACGATCTTGTCGCGATATTGGCGCTTTGTCAGATCGACCCAACTGCCGGCGCTGGCCAACTGTTGCGTTGAGCAATCCGCTGCGGGGCCATCGAGCGGAGGGCACGTACTGGAATTCGGGGTGGAAGAATCACCGAGATTCTGGTCGGACTTCGAGTTGGAATCCCCCAGGTCGCATGGACTCGGCTTGGGCGTCGGCTGCGGAGGGCACAGATCGCCGCCGCCGCCGTTGTTGCTTGCTCCTCCAATCGGAGTGGACGAACCGGGCATCGGGCACGTATAGCACGGGTTGGCGTATGTCACGGTAGGCCCGGCGCCGCTGTAGTTGTCGGTCGAACCTCCCCCTGAACCGGTGGGACAAGTTCCCCAAGGGTGGGAAACGGACGAAAGAGCCGTCCCAGAATAGGTGCAACCATTGGAGCACGTATACGTGTAATGGACTGGGACATATTGGGTATAGACTCCGCAGGCAGCGCCCCCGCCGCTGCCGCTTCCGTCGGTGTAAACTCCCAAGGAACGGCGCAGGGAAGACGGCGCGTCGCCAAGGGAAAGAGCCGCGAGACCGCCCGTCTGGTTCCTGGCAGGCTCCGACATCGCGACGGACGACGGGCAATCCCCTGGGAACGGCTGAACGCAGGTGATCTGATAGGCGACGGTGACGGTTTTGCCCGCCGGGATTGTGGATCCGAAATTGGACGAAAAGGCGTAGGTATAGTGGTCGTCGTTTGCAGGCAGCTCCAGCTGGGTGCTCTCGGCATCGATCAGGCCGTAGTTGGTGATGCTGATCTGTCCATTGTACACCTGGCCCGCGCACATAGAAGGGATCTGGATCGTGGCAGGTTCGATGACGACGACCGGGACCGGCACCTTTGTCTGGAACGTCGCGTTGAGAACGACCTGGTAATTGTCCTGAATGGTGATGGGGACGACGGACCACGTGAATGAAACGGGAGTATACGTGAGCTGGACCTGCTGCGTGAAGGTGACGCCCGGCTGGATCGTTATATTCTCGGTGTAGGAGATGTGCTGGCTCGAATTGATTGTCACCGTGTAGCTGCCGGCGGGCAACGTGCTGAATGTGGCTTCGCCGTTGGAATCGGTGCTCACCGACTGGCTCACGGTCGGAATGCCGGTGGAGGTGACATTCGCAAGGACGACCGACGCGCCAGGCACGCCATTGAAGGAGGCGGTCGTCGAGCCGTCAGGCATGACAAACTGGAAGTAAGGATCGATGACCTTGAAGAGGGCGCTGCCCTGTCCGGATGGGGACACGGTGACCGTCACCGGGAACGTCTGCGTGCCATTGGCGGCAGTGACCTTCAGGCCCAGGTTATAGATCTGGTCGATGGTCTGGCTGGAGGCAGGCGGCGCAGCGGTGACGGTGGCCGTGAAATCAGAGCCGACATCGAGGGACGAAAGATTGGCGGCCGTACCCAGCTGGATCCAATTCGGAACCGCGGAACCGTCCGCCATGACCAGCGAAAGGACGGGATTTACGAGCGAGGCGAGGCCGATGTTCTTCAGATCAATCGTGCCCGATCCGGTGTCGCCGGGGGCGAGCCCGATCTGGAGCTGGCCCGGCGTCGGGCTCAGATACGGGCGGGCGACCGAGAACTGATAGGCCACCTTGAGGGTTGCCCACGTCTGGGCGCCGCCACCGGGCAGGTCGCTCACGACGTTGAAATCGAGCTCCCCGGAATCGACGGAATTGGCGGTGGGCGCGAGGCCCGTGATGGAGAGCGGCAGCGAGAGGGTCTGGCTCTGACCGATGGAGGCAATTGCAGTGGTGTTGAACGAAACGGCGTCGGGAAGCGTGCCGATCAGCTCCGCACGCAAATTCTGAACGACGGTGCCGGGGCCGGTGACGATCTGGACGGGAAGCGCCTGCGTGTAGTTTCTCGGCACATTGACGGTCATCTGCTGAGGCGTGACAATCAGGCTCGTGATCGTGAAGGAGCCAGGATTGGCCGGCACGGCAGTGACGGAGGGGTTGGAAGCCCAGACCGAATACACCCCACCCTTTTCGCTGGCGCCCGGCTGGTAGGAGTAACTGAAATTGCCGCTGGCGTCGGTCGTGACGGTCGACTGGTAGATGAAATTGCCGAGCTTCACGTAAACGACCACAGGAACGCCGTTGGCGAGAGCCATTGGCGAGGTTGGATCGATTCCCGACCAGAGCGCCTGGCCCTGGATTGCGATCGGCGCCGAGCCGCTGGACACGGCAGGATTGATCGACGTGATCACGGCTGAGTATGCAGGAATCTGGGTGGACACGCCCGCCGCCACGGCGCCAGGCCCGGCGAGGGTTATCTGGCTTCCGGCGACGCCCAGATCGTAGTACACATAATCGATCCCCAGGACCACATTGACCTGAGCGGGGGCGTTCGAAGGAACGGGAACGGAGATCGGCGGAGACGTGTAGGTTGCGCCGGCAGGAATGCTCACGACGGTGGTGCCATTCGCGAGCGCGACGACATCGTCGCCGAGAACGAGGCGCAACGGCGTGCTCGAAAGGAGCGTGCCGGTCGGGTCCATGATTTGGATCCGTGCCTCGCTGGAAGACTGGGATCCGTTTTGCTGGGCGACTTTGAACTCGATGGGTTGCGACGATGGGTTCTTGAGGGTGAAGACCACGGTTCCCGAACCGCCACGCACGAGGTTCGACGCAGACACCGTGGCAGAAAGTGCTCCTTCCGTGACCGGGACGCTGGAGGTGCGGGATATTGTCACGAGCTCGCCCTGATTCGGAGAAATGCCGAGACTGGCGGTGACGGAGGTCGAACCGGCTGAGACGTCGCTGTAGCCTCCGACGACGATTGGAACGGTCTGCTGGGCGCCTGGCGCGAGGGTGATCAGATTGGGCGCCTCGTGGTCGCGATTGGCCACACGAAGGTCGAGCTGGGCATCGGCGATCGGGCTGGCGGAGAGGTTCTGGACGACGACGTTGACGGAATTGACGAGGCCGCGGATGACCTGCGCGTCGGGGGCGAGCGCGATCGAGACCTTGGGCAAGAAGATGCTGCGGTCGATGCTGCCTGGACCGGCGATCGCCCGGACCGTGTAGGTCGTATCCGCGCCCTGGTAGTTGGTGTCGACGTACGAGACGTTCGAAACCGACAGGAGGGGCGAACCGTTGACGGAGACGAGGTTGTTGTTGACGAGGACACTGTAGTTATCGAGGAGGCTGCCGGGGGCCTTCTGCCAGGTGAGGACTGGTTGAGACTGATCGGTCTGGGCGACCTGCAGAACGCCAACGGGCAGAAGCCCAACGTCGGCAAAGCCGGTCGCCGGAACGGAGAGATTCCCCGCGGCGTCGAAAGCAACCAAGGCATAAAAAGGCGCAGTGGCGTCGGGATGAGGATCGACGACGTTTGGATAGTTGCTCGGAATTGCCGAAAGGAGCGGAGTGAGCGAAGACACTGAGGTAATCGCGCTGCTGCTCCGGTAAAGGGCGTATCCGGCGACATCGCCCGGATTGCCGGCAGGGGCCGTCCAGATGGCTTCAACGCCGGAGGAAATCACCTGAAACGAAACGGCGGTGGGAGGATTTGGCGGGACCCGGTCGGAGGTGGCCGAAACAGATGCGCTGAAGCCGCTCGGAACATTCTGGCCGTTTTCGGAGCGAACGCTGGCGATTTCGTACGAATACAGGCCGTCGGCGGCCGGGGTGTAAACATATTGCGTAGTGGATCCGTTGGGGCTGGTAAGATTCTGGAACGTGGTCTGGCCGGGACCTTCGACCTGGAGGAGGTAGGACGAGGCGTTCGGAATCGCATTCCAGGTCAGCTGGATTGCGCCGGCGGCGAGCGCCTTGGCCGCCAGCCCGGTCGGAGTTCCCAAGGGCGGAAGAGTGCCTTGATAGATCTGGAAGGTATGAGGCGGGATGATCGTGTTGCCGACGTTGTTGAGATCATCGGCCGCGGAATAAGCCAGGACGAGATTCTCGGCCTGCGCGCCCGCGTACGACGGAAGCGTGAGGCTGAGGAGCCAGGTGAGATTGGCGGAGTCGCCGCCGGCAGTCACGGTCACCGGCAGGCTGAGTTCAGAGTGCCCGGACAACGTGGCAGTACTCGTGGGCACCGCGCCGCCGCCTATCGCCTTGTCGAGGGTGAGCCGCCAGGAAAGCATGACCGGGTTTGCGGAGTTGTTCTGATAGGCATCGACGACCGGAAGCGTCGTCACGACGCCGGACTGGATCTGAACCGGCGTGAGGCCGGTCGCGGTCGGGCCGTGGGTGTCGACCACCCATGGAACCACCATGATCGCGGAATAGCCCTTGTTTCCGAAGGTATCGATCGCGGAGAATACGGGGGTGACAGCGCCGGAGGGAGTGGCGGTGGCGATTGTGAAGCGGCCGGTGAACACATTGTTTCCCGCGACCGTGAGATCGACGGGGATCGCGCCGACCCCGCCGATGCTGAGATCGAAGATCGGAACGGCAGCCAACGCCTTGCTGGCTGTCACAGTCACCTGGACCAGCCCGACGCCCAGCCGGTTGTGGACGGTGTCGACTTCGGCGCCGAGCGCCTGGAGGACGACCGTGGCAGAAGGAGGCGTCCCGTTGACGATGACGTTCACCTGATTCGAAAGAGCGCTGAGCGTTTCACCAGAACCCACGACATAGACGGTCGCCAGCCGGTAGTAATACTGGCCGTCCCCCGGAGGAGTGTCGTTGTAGGAAAGACCTTTAAGCAATCCGCCGAGAGCGCTGGAATCGGGGAAGGCAGTTCCGTCAGAAATCGCTGAAGTCGAATGATAAAGATAATAGCCAGTCACAGGCCCGCCGACGGGCGGCTGCCACGAAAGCTGCACGGTACCACCCGCTCCCGCTTTCGCGGTCAACATCACAGGCACGGCTGGAACCTGATTATCGTAGGTGACCGTGACTGTCGCGGAATGGGCGCTCGGCTGCGGATTGCGGTTTTGCACGGTGGCGCTGAAGACGTTTGCTCCGACGGAGAGCGCGGCCTGGAAGGAGAAAGCGCCCCCGAAAGTCGCGGTCGTTGTGCCGGCGGCGTTGGCACCGTTGTAGATCGTGACGAGCGCACCGCTGGCGGCCGTCCCGGTCAGCGCGACGGTGTTCTGATTGGTTCTAGAGCCCGTGGCCGGCGAGGTGATGGCGGGCGGCTGGGGCGCAGGCATGGCAACCGTGAACGGCAGGCTCAGCATGATCGAATACGCCCCGATAGTGTTGACGGCCTGAATTGTGAGCGTATGCGCGCCATCGGTCACGCTGGCGATGGAGATGGACGCCGTGTAGACGTTGCCGCCCGCGGAGACGGTTGTCAGCGGCTGGCCATCGAGACTGAACAGGACGCTCTTCACGCCTTGGTTAGGCTCCCGCGCACGGACCCTCGGTGCGTGGCGTTCCGCCGCGATGATCGCCTCGCCAAGACACTTCTCCTCTCGGCCCTCGCACCAGAGGTTGAGTCCTTCAAGGGCATGACGGTCAACAAACTCGCTGCCCTAAATCATGGTACGATCCGTACGCCAGTGCCGGGTCGCGAGGGTCAGATCGTCCTCGATCTGGTCCGCAAATGGGCCGGGGAGATCGGCCAAATTCGCCTCGGTGATGAAGCTATCAATCCGAGCATCGCCGTCCAGCTCACCGGCGTGGACACCGAAGGTATCATCGCCCAAGCCGCCTCCGAGGACAACCCCGGCAATCGAGTACGTAAGCTGAAACAACTGGTCTTCGAGCGCGTCGGCATCGCAGCCCAAGACGAACTCATCATCGAGCACACGTTCGATTGGCGGGCGACCAAGCGCACCTGCGACGTCCTGTTCACCAACGTACGGGAGCTGAACGATGAGACTCTCCGGAACTCCGGTGTCCGCTGGAAGCTCATCATCGACTATCCTTTCGATCCAGATTCGGCCCATACGCCCAGGTCGGATATTGCACGACTGGAGAAGTTCCGGACATCGAACCCGGACGGCGCTCGCGTCCTTGTCTGGCTACCGTCCTTTTTCAATCAGCAGGCGCAGAAGGATCTCGGCCGCCTCGTGGTTCTCGATCACATCCTGACCGGCGCCCGCTTCGATGGCTACGCATCGCGTCTGTCGGCCATCGATAGGGCTCAGGCGCGAACGATTCTTGAGAACCAGCGCAGCACCTTAAAGGTCCGGGTCGGCGAGTACCTTGAAAGTGCGTACGGAGTCCGACCCGACACCGGTGGAGTTATCGACACTACGCACCAACTCGACCCGGAAGAACAGGTGCAGTGTCTTCTGCCCGAGGTCTCGTTGCGCCCGCCGGCAGCGGCAAACCTCGTCCAGGCCCTAGGAGCGATTCTCGATCAGGCGTTGGCAGCGCAATTTCCCGCGCATCCCACATTTGACGCCGACACAAAGCTCGGAAAGACCACCCTCTACCGAGTCTGGGGTGAGCTGCAAAAGGCGCTTGGTGCGGCGGACGGCCGTACGATGGTGGAGCCCGGCCTACGTCGGGAAGTCAAACCCGTGGTGACCGCACTCCGGCTCGCCCAGATGAGCGAAGCGCACCTCGTGATCGATGACTACTGGCGTGTCCACTTCGAGCGCAAGCAGGCACAGAATGGAGGCGTAAAGCCCTCTGTAGCGTCGTTGCGCAAATGGCTTAATGAGCCAAGACCAATGGGTCTCCCGGCCGAAGTCGAAAACCTGATCCTGCTCTTTCTGGCCGAACGCACGAGCAGGGTCTGGTTCATTTACGGCAGCCCTTGTTCTGCAACCATCGACGAGATAAAGGACGAAGCGGAGCTGCGAGAACAGACCCTCCCGACAGATGCCCAGTGGGATCTCGCAGTCAAACGGGCCAGCGGCGTCTTTGGATTGACTCCTGCTCCGCTCAAGACGGCCACCAACGTCGCCAAACTGAACGTGGACCTGAAGGCGCAGTTCGAAACGCTGCTGGAACCTGCCCGAGAATTGGCGAGAGAACTGCGATCACGACTTGTTGCTCTCGATGTGCAGCCCGAATCATCTGCCCGGTGGAAGTCCGCCAGCAGCGGTCTCGCTCTGCTTGAGGCTTTTCGGGCGGCGTCGGATACCGACCGAGTCACGGCCCTCGCCACGATCGCTCTTGACGCCTCTGATGTCGCAATCGGCACAGCGCTGAGGCAGGCAGTTACCGTTACTCGGTTCTTGCGTGACGTGCAATGGACGTTGCTCACAGCTGTCGCCAGGTTGAACGACCAACGGCAGGTAGCCGGACAGATGCTTTGGGCCCGTGCCCAAGAGGTGCTCAAAATTGATGAGTTAGCCGTCGCTTTGCCTCTAGCGCTACGCACGGTTCTCAACGATGCGGCAAAGCTCCTCGCTGACATTCCCGTGGTCCGGCCTCCGATTCCGCCGGGACAGGCGCCTAGCACACCAGCGCCCGCTGCGCCGATTACCGGGACATCAGTCGTTGTCGGGCCTAGCTCTGTACCCGGGCAACCCGGGACGCCGACCGAGCCTGTGGGATCGCCGACCGGTATTATTACCTTTGCCGGTGATTGGGGAGGCAGTGACGAGGCCGAAGCGCGTGCGATCTACGCCAACGCCCCGGACAAATTCGCGCGCAACCGGCGCCTCGTTGGTGAATTAAAGGCGCTGTACCGAAAGAGCCAGATC
>Ga0182027_10011734_pt1 | contig 12345 bp, 7 predicted proteins | sample 712E1DmetaG_FD_121300 | JGI IMG/M metagenome (GOLD analysis project Ga0182027, IMG submission 121300) | Permafrost microbial communities from Stordalen Mire, Sweden - 712E1D metaG (Illumina Assembly) | ecosystem: Environmental > Terrestrial > Soil > Wetlands > Permafrost | place: Sweden...
ACATTTACTCTTGAACTGAGCGTCACGGTATTTTCACTCGAGATCTTTCTTCATTATCAACAGTACTTACAGCTATGCACCTTCTCTAACAATCATCGATGTTATTCTTGTATGCCGACTAAGATGATACACCAGACATCCTGGTGGAAAAGGATAAGGTCATGAGTTCGTAGATGCCTGGGCTGGTAGCCTATACTTATAACAGTCTTAGAGAAAAATTCATCGTGATATATATAAAGTAGGTAGAATATCAACCAATTCTGATGGCAATAAAAGGGAATATATCAATATGCCAAACCTGATAGGTCAATCCCTCGGACGGTACCATATTCTTGAACAACTCGGCGAAGGCGGGATGGCAGTTGTTTACAAAGCATTTGATACGCGCTTGGAAACAAATGTAGCCGTAAAAGTGATCCGCACCGAGCGCCTTTCTCCGGAAATTGCTGGGCGCGCTCTTCAACGTTTCGAGCGCGAGGCCAAGGCTTTAGCACAGCTTAACCATCCCAATATCGTCAAAGTAACAGATTATGGTGAGTACGAAGGTCAGCCATACCTGATTATGCCTTATCTGGAAGGAGGCACGCTCAAGGAACTGCTACATTCACAGGGCGCACTCCCCTGGCGGGAAGCTGTGCGACTGATTCTGCCTATTGCACGGGCCTTGGAATATGCCCATCAACACGGTACGATCCACCGGGATGTGAAACCTTCCAATATCCTGATCACCGATTCTGGTGAACCTATGCTCTCGGATTTCGGAGTGGCCAAGATCATTGATGATGAAGCCACAGTAGACCTGACCGGAACCAGTGCAACTGTTGGCACGCCCGAGTACATGGCTCCCGAACAGGTTATCAGTAAAAGTGTGGATTATCGCGCTGATATTTATGCACTGGGGGTTGTTTTCTTTGAAATAGTCACTGGCCGAAGACCATTTGAAGCCGATACCCCCATGGCTGTGTTGTTCAAGCATGCCAGTGAACCTCTGCCCAGGCCGAAGCGGTTTGTCCCCAGTTTGCCCGATAGAGTGGAGCAAGTACTTCTAAAAGCCCTAGCTAAAAAACCAGAGGACCGTTACCAGAAGATGGGAGAATTTGCCTCTGCGTTGGACGGTTTATTAGTAGCTCCGAACCAACAATCAACATTCACCAAAAAGCCGGCGGATGCCGGACGATTTTCCGAACCCCCCAGCTCCAATCAAAAACCAACGGACCTTTATTTACCTCCAGTACCAAATCCTGGCAATCGCAGGATCTGGTGGATTGGTTTGGGGTTGGTTGGGCTGTGTGTGCTGGTTGCAGCAGGTATATTAGTGGGCTGGTTGATCGGGAGAAAACCTGTTGCAGAGCTGCCTGGTTCCGGCGAGGTTGCTACTTCCACCAAGTACTCTACTCCTACTCAACATATTGCTACAATTAACTTTCCTACCCTTATTCCTCCTAAGCCAACACTTACAGTGTCTACTGCGACTCAGCCGCCCGCCCAAACCGGTCCAGTACAGATCCTTTGGAGCACAGGCATCGGTACTGGCGCTGATCCTGCTCAAGTTCTCATCGAGAACGATGTTGTCAACGACTTCAATAACTCACAAAACAAGATTCGTCTGTCGATTGAAGTCTTCCCGAATGAATCTGCACGCAATACTATCTCCATCCAAATTGCCGCTGGGGTTGGTCCTGACATCGTTGGACCTGTAGGTTGGATTAACTCGAACGCTTTCTACGGAGAGTGGTTGGATCTGGCCCCCTATATCAAGTCGACTAATTATGATATAAACAAATTTGATCCCGCTTTGGCGGCATGGTATCAAACCGACCAGGGCACCGTGGGCTTCCCCTTCGCTGTCTATCCCTCCGCTTTCTTCTACAACACCGGCATCTTCATCGAAGCCGGCCTGAATCCCCCACCCTCCAAGTACGGCGACCAGTATAAGATGCCCGATGGCACAATGGTACCGTGGGATTGGAAAGCAGTCGCCAAGGTTGCGAAGTTTTTGACGCACGACAAGACCGGCAAGAACTCCACAGAAGCCGGTTTTGACCCCACCAACATTGTGCAGTACGGTTTCACGTTCGGTTATGAAAGTCACCCGAACGATTGGGCTACATTTATGTCCAACGGCGGCTCCCTGCTCATTCCCGGTGGCTCCAAGGGCAGCTATGCTGCCAAGATCCCGGATGTCTGGAAGACCGCCTGGCAGTGGGTCTATGATGGTATGTATGGCCCTCAGCCCTATATTCCGGCCGATGCTGTCGCCAGTACTGCTGACTGGGGCTCCGGTAACCCATTCAACAGCGGCAAGGTCGGTATGATGGATAACCCGTCCTGGATACTGAGTTCCATGTCCAACCTCGCCAAGGCCGGTGGCAGGTTCGAACTTGGCACCATGCCGATTGGTCTGGATGGCAAAGTGGCTGGCCGTGTTGACGCTGATACCTTCCGCGTTTGGAAAGGCACCAAGCACCCGGCAGAAGCGTTCACTGTCTTAACCTATCTTATCGACACCGGCATCCAGAAGTTGGTTGTTGGCACCCCTTCGACCCCACCCGCTTACGGCGCCATCCCGGGTATCGTGGCTGACCGCGCTCCCTGGCTCGCTTCTGAGCAAGCCGCCTTCCCATTCGTCAAGAACTGGGATACCCTCCTTGCTGGTGTGAACTATCCGGATGTTCCAAGCGCTGAAGCTTACATGCCAAATATCAACGAAGCCTGGGCGCGGCTCCAGACCTTTGGCGACCTGATTTCAAGCACTCCGGGTATTGATCTGACCTCGCAGGAAGCCACGCTGGAGTCAGATTTGACGACCATCTTCAATAAGTGAGTTTCCAGATATATGCATGCCATCTTATGCATAAAAAGCCAATTGTTGGGATAGTACCAAATCCTTGACCATAATCGCTATTCCTTCATAGCGATTATAAATTAAGCGAACCCGCCGCGAGTAACCTCAACCCAGAGTATGAAGTATAACCAGGCAAGAATCCGAATGGTTCCCCACCTCAGATTTTAAGAATCCTGGAAACCAACATTCCCAGAATAAAGGATTGAGCTACCGTAGTATTCCGCAATGGAACTATGGGGATGTTGCGCTCCGTGCGCACCGAAAACCGATGGAGAGTGTGCCAAAATAAATATCTGTAATCGATGACGGATTACCACTGAAACGATTCGAAGCGCGAATAGTGAACTCTGTGTCGTTCCAAGAGCCACCTCTTAACACATGAGCATTGCCGCTGGATGGTCCCTGCGGATTAGATGTCGGTGACTGGCTGTAATAGGTAGGACTGTACCAGTCGTTCACCCATTCCCACACATTTCCCGCCATGTCCATAACTCCATATGGGCTGGTGCCTGAAGGGTAGCTACCAACGGCACTTGTGTCGTTCATACAGGTACCACCTTCAGCATAGTAGTTTGCTAGAGAGCAGGTTGGTTTAGTATTACCCCAAGGATAAATTCTACCATCCGGCCCCCGCGCGGCTTTTTCCCATTCGGCCTCTGTCGGCAAGCGTGCCCCAGCCCAGGCACAGTAAGCATTCGAATCTATCCATTTGACGAAAATCACCGGATAATTAATGAACCGCGAGTCGTAATAGTAATTGCTACGTGTCTGTGAAGAAAAAACAGATGGCAGATTACAGGCTTTTGCGTTCACACACTCTGCATACATTAAATTAGTTACCTCAGTCTTATCGATCCAATAAGCATCCAGCATAACAGTATGTTGCGGTTTTTCCTCGTCGCCAGCCATGCTGTCCGAGTTAGACGAACCCATCAAGAACTTGCCTGCCGGTACATAAACCATGACCATATGATCCGCTGGACGGGTCCAAGTAGAACCGACGGGTAGGCTGGATGTCGGGTTGAGTGTTACCGTCTTTTTGGAGGCATTTAATGTTGGAACCATTGCTTTTGGAACTAATGCCCCTTGCTTCGCAAAATAGGGAATGCCCCAAAAAGTAGCTGCCAGAGCCAGCAGCACAACTGCGCCAATTACCCAAGGTATCCATTTTTTCTTCTTACTTGATTGGATTGAAAGGTTATTCTCCTGTCCAACCTGAGGGGATAACATCCCGCCGCGAGTGGTTTCTTGCAAAGCTATGTTAGTAGATCGGACCGGTGGAGTGCCTGATTTTAGGGTTGTTGCCGGTTGGGCAATAACAGCCCGCCCTGTTAACAAGCCTTCCAACGCTCTCGCAAAAACCGCCATATCCGGGTAGCGATCCTCCGGATTTTTTGCCATTGCCTTGAGTAAAATTTTCTCAATGGCTTCCGGCACACGAACAAATTGGCCTGGCCTTGGCAGAGGTTCTGTGGCCTGCTTGAGCAGGATGGCAGCAGGAGTGTCTGCTGTGTAGGGCTTGTGCCCTGTCACCAACTCATAAAGTACCACCCCCAAAGAGTAAATATCCGATTGAGAGCTGGCTTTCCCGGTCCACTGCTCAGGGGCCATGTATTCGGGCGTTCCAACCCCAACCCCAGTGCCAGTTAACGTTGCAGAGTCTTCGTTTTCGAGGATTTTCGCGATCCCAAAATCCGAGAGCATCGGCTGGCCATTTTCGGTCAGCAAGATATTGGAGGGCTTGATATCACGATGGATAATATTATGCTCATGGGCATACGCCAGCGCCTGGGCGATCGGTAACAAAATATGCACAGCCTCCTGCCAAGACATGGGCATGCTTAGTCGCTGTTTAAGTGTGCCGCCAGGTAGGTAAGGCATTACCAGGTAGGGTGCGCCTTCGTAATCTCCATAATCGATAACCCCAACAATATTGGGATGAGTCAGCCGTGCCAGGGCTTTAGCTTCCCTCTCAAATCGTTTGAGAATGCGCTCCAGTTGTTCCTCGGGGAAGGCTTGACGGCGGATGATCTTAACCGCTACATCACGTTCCAGGCGCGTGTCGTAGGCTTTGTACACCGTTGCCATCCCGCCCTCGCCAAGCTGTTCGAGAATGTGATAGCGACCGAGCGATTGACCGATGAGATTATTCACTGTTTTGACTCCTCGAAAAAATAGAGGCATTGGTACAATATCAGCCTCTTAAAACACTTCAATGCGCGGGCTCCCAGACTTGCACATCATCAAACCAGACTGTTGATGCTAGGCTTCCTTGGAAGCCAAGGCGGCCAATGTCTAGGCGTTGCATACCGCTATCACTGGCATCGATGACTAAATTCCTATCGACATAAACCCTAAAACTCCAGCCATTTACTTCCAACCTGACTGTATGCCAGCTATTTGATGTGATATCAATGGAGTTATTTTCCAGAATTTGCTGAGGACCCATTTGTGATACATAATTCAAACCCTCGTATTGGGTTGTACTTGTGACATAGAATGTATAACCGTCTCCATACGAATCACTGTCTACTCGAAAAAAATAAATTCACTGCCTGAATTGGCATTAGAATTATCTGCAGTTAGGATATTAAACCGATACTGGATCACGCCGCTATGAAAGTTTTTGGGCCCAAATTCGATATATGGCATGGAATCATTAATTGTTCCAGTATCCTTTGCTTGAAGAACTTTATTTGTATTATTTTCAGGCACAACACTCCAATCCCCTCCTACATACCTAAAGCCATTCATGTTTCCGCCTTCAAAATTCTGGCTAAACGTAAGCGTAAGTGGGCCAAGCACTGGGGTTTTAGTGGGGCTAACATTCATGGAAGGAATAAAAGTAAGCGTAGGAGTTCTAGTGGAAGAAGTAGGTGTGGAAGCGGAAGTGGAAGTAGATGTATGAGTGAGGGTAGGTGTACGCGTTAATATATATGTGGCTGTTGGAGTATCAGTTGCAAGACTAGCCAGTGGATCAAAGACTTTCTGCCCCATGTTCATGATGCCAACCCCAAGAGCTATTCCCAGTGCAACCAAAACAACCGATCCGCCAAGGGCAATCCAGAGTCCCCTTTTGATGGGTTGTTGGCGACGTTCGGGTGAGGGCAGCGGCACCTGGCGTGTATCATATTCCACTCCCCTCAGTAAATTGGTGATCTTACTTTTACCTTCCAGCTTCTTCCCTACAATAACCTGCCCGCTTGCCAACTGTTCCAATGCAACAGCAAACTCGCCCATGGTCTGGTAACGGTCTTCCGGTTTCTTTGCCAGGGCTTTGAAAAGTACTTTCTCCACCATCTCCGGGAGGCCAGGCGAAAACTGCCTTGGGCGCGGCAGAGGTTCGCTGGCCTGTTTGAACAATACTGCCATAGGCGTATCAGCCATAAAGGGCTTTCGACCGGTTACCAACTCAAAGAAAACCACTCCCAGTGAATAAATATCTGCCCGTGCATCTGCGGTCTTGCTGGTAACTTGTTCGGGCGCCATATACTCGGGTGTGCCTACCCCCATGCTTGTCCCGGTTAGATCCATAGTCTCATCCGCCTCCAGGATCTTTGCCACCCCGAAGTCGGAGAGCATCGGCTGCCCGCTTTCAGTGATCAGAATATTGGAAGGCTTGACATCCCGGTGGATGATATCGTGCTGGTGGGCATATTCCAGGGCACGCGCAATCGGTGCCAAAATGCGTGCAGCTTCCTGATAAGGCATGGGCTGTCCAAGATGCTGCTTCAGCGTCCCACCTGGCAGATACTTCATCACCAGGTAAGGACTGCCTGCATATTCCCCATAATCAATGATGGGCACAATATTGGAGTGGGTAAGTTTGGCCAGCGACTTGGCCTCGCGCTCGAAACGTTTGAGCGCCCGTTCCACCCCACTCTGTGGCAGATTCTCCGTGCGGATAACCTTGACCGCCACATCCGTTTCCAGGCGGGTATCGTAAGCCTTGTATACCACAGTCATCCCTCCTTCACCCAGTTGCTCGAGGATGTGGTAGCGACCGAGGGATTGACCGATGAGATTGGACATATATTACTCCAAAGAAATAGCTAGGAAGAAAATCAGCACGAGCTCTCTACGGGGACGAACGGGCGCAACGAAAACCGATATTATAGGCTGAATTAGTGGGAAGACCCCAATAACGGAGGGCAGAGCGGACGCCGGTCCCACTATCGTTCAACGCGCCACCCCGCAGAACGCGAGATTGGCCCATTGCAGGTCCTTGTGGGTTGCTTGCCGGCGATTGGCTGTAATAGGTTGCACTATACCAATCATTCACCCATTCCCAGATATTCCCGGCCATATCAAAGGCCCCATACGGGCTGGCACCAGAAGGATAACTTCCTACTGCAGTCGTATCACCAATGTTGGAATTGTAATTCAATAAACGGCTGCTCGGGCTGCCTGAGCCCCAGGGATAGATCTTGCCATCCGTTCCACGGGCAGCTTTCTCCCACTCTGCTTCCGTTGGCAGGCGTGCCCCGGCCCATGCACAGTAAGCATTCGCATCCGTCCAGCTTACGTAAATCACTGGGTAATTATCATACAGCGAATTGCCATAGTAACTGCTTCGCATCTTTGACGCCGATGTACTTGGTACTTGGCAAGCTCCGGCACTCACGCAAATTGCATACATAAGATTGGTAACGTTGGTTTTATCGATCCAGTAGGCATCCAGGGACACGGTGTGTTGCGGTTTTTCTTCGCTGCCAGCCATTTTATCCGAAGAAGTTGAACCCATTAAGAACTCCCCTCTCGGTACGTAGACCATTTCCATGCCATCCACTGGACGCGTCCGGGTGGAGCCGATGGCGGCAGATGTAGCCTCCATGCTAGGAGTCGAAGTACGATTGGCCAGATTGGCCAGCGGGCCGATCCCTTTCTGCCCCATATTCAGCAGGCCAATTCCAAGCGCTACCCCAAGCGCCACCAAAACCACCAAAGCGCCAAGAACTGCCCAACCTCCCCATTTGGTGGAGCGTTGGTGATGATAAGTAAGGCGCTGTTGCACTTCGCGTGTTGTTTCTGCTTCCTTCCTTTCCTCCTCTTGATTGTTAAGAACTTCCAGTTTCTTCCCCGCCCCGGCCATCTGACTGCCGGTCAACCCTTCCAATGCAACTACTAATTCCCCCATGCGCTGGTACCGATCTTCGGGCTTCTTTGCCAGTGCCTTGATCAGCACCTGCTCCAAACCCTCCGGTAGCCCAAGCACAAATTGTCCAGGCCGCGGCAGCGGCTCACTGGCCTGCTTGAACAACACCGCCATGGGTGTATCTGCCTGGAATGGTTTGCGTCCGGTTACCATCTCATAGAACACCACACCAAGGGAGTAAATATCTGCGCGCTGGTCGACTGTTTTGCTGATGACTTGCTCGGGCGCCATATACTCTGGCGTCCCCACTGTGGCGCTGGTTCCGGTGAGGTCTACCGTGGCTTCGTCGTCAATGATCTTGGCGATCCCAAAATCGGTCAACATCGGTTCGCCGTCGGCTGTGATCAGAATGTTGGAGGGTTTGACATCCCGATGGATCATGCCCTGGCGGTGAGCGTAGTCCAATGCGCGTGCCACCGGGATAACCAGGCGCACAGCTTCCTGCCAGGGCATGGGCTGGCCCTTGAGCATTTCTTTAAGTGTGCCACCTGGCAGGTAGTCCATCACCAGGTAGGGGATTCCATCCTGTTCGCCATAATCATTTATATGAACGATGTTCGATTGGGTCAGGCGCGCCAGCGCCTTGGCCTCGCGCTCGAAACGATTCAGAACGCGTTCTAGTACAGCCGGCGCGAACTGATCAACCCGGATGACCTTCACCGCAACGTTCCGCTCCAGGCGCAAGTCGTAGGCCTTATAGACAGTTGCCATCCCGCCCTCACCAAGTTGCTCAAGGATGTGGTACCTTCCTAAATCTTTTCCAATCAGAATATTCATACTTGCCTCAGTGTGAATGCTACAGAAATTAATGACAATACATTTTTTAGTCCATTTTCTGTTGAGATATTACATCACCAGACTCCAACCTTTAACCAATGGCCTTTACGCGTACTATACAAGGGTGATTCTCCGACAAATCAGGGTGCCCACTAACGCGGTCTTGGCAAACTTATTCAACTATTACAGGAAAAACAAAAAGTTGGAATGGCTGTTGGATGTACGGCTGTGGGTGGAATGGCTGTTGGAGGTACGGCCGTAGGTGGCACAGCTGTAGGTGGAACGGGAGATATGGAAGCTTCATTTCCTGCTTTGAAACTGGTCGGCAGAACTGGGATATTTGTTATCAATGGTTTCGGCGTTGGTGTTGGAGTGGAAATAATGCCGCTCATGCAAAAATTACATTTCACATTCCAATTCCACAATTCATCATTTTCCATTTTCACCTGATTTTCCCATTGCCCAGTTGCTGTATGGTATACCTGCTTATATCCGGGATCTGTTAATTGCTCGGCATGGCCATGATCAAACCGGCATGTTCCTTCGAAGCAGTAAGTCCAGACATCTGTTCCTCTAATCTCCACAATCATCCGGCTTCCACTGACCGAAGCCGCTAGGTCTTTCCACGCCTCAAAATATACATATCCCACCCCTACGTCCGGCTGGATACACAGGATTCCGCTCTCCAAAACAGGAGCCAACTTATCCCCAAAGACGATCTTTGCTGATGTCTCAGGAAATTGATAAAGTACACTCGGGTTTCCTGATTTCTCGCCTATCTTTTATTTGATGGTTCTTATATCCATAAAACATTACGGTAATGCATAAATACGTACATAGTCGAAAGCGACTGCGGATGATCCGGTCTCATCCATCACTATGATGCCTGATTTGTATGTGGAATCGATAAAGCTTCGAACAAAAACATCATTTATGAAAATTCGAAATTCACTCCCATTAACAAAAATAGTAAGTTTATTGAATCCACTGGGATTAAATGCTGCCGCAGATGATTCACTCAGGATCTGAAGAGTACTGTTTGGGCTAACTTGTCTCCAAGCCAATACAACCCCATTTGATGATACTCCTACTTGATCGTCACAATTTCCAGTTGATCCATTATTACAATTCAAAGAGAATCTAAGGTACACTGACATACCCGTATACCCAGTTTGAACAGGATTAATATATTTAAATGACGTTTCAAAAATAAAATTTGAAAATGAATAATTGTTATTCCAAAAAGGAGAAGTACTCGTACCAGCTTCTAGAATCAACATACCATTTTGAATTGTGCTTCCTTTATCCAACGACCAAGTACCCGTATCAAGGTCAAAATTATCTTCATATTGTAGAGTGCCATAATCCGAAGGAGATAATGTTGGAGGTGGTGTGAGTATTGATATACTGTTCAATGTAGGAGTAATGGTGGGAGATGCAGCAATTGTGACTGTTGCAGATTCAGTATTTGCATATATTTCCTGCTTGGCAGTAGTAGATGATGATATGAACGGATTGACCGTTGTTAATACAGAAGTGCTTGTTATCTTGGTAATCGGGGCAGTCCTTACAGTTGGTTTTCTAAATAAGGTTCCCAGACCTATCCCTGCAGCCAACACCACCAGCCCAATCAAACCTCCCATCAGCCATATCATCCGCCTAGGCTTAGACGCTTCTTTTTCCAAATCCCCCCAGCTCCCCTTCATTTCACTCCTCTCCAACCGCTCCAACTCCTTCGCAAATGCCTCTGCAACTTGATAGCGGTCTTCCGGTCTCTTCGCCAGGGCTTTGAACAGTACTTTCTCCACCATCTCCGGGAGGCCAGGCAAAAACTGCCTTGGGCGCGGCAGAGGTTCGCTGGCCTGTTTGAACAGTACCGCCATAGGCGTATCAGCCATAAAGGGCTTTCGACCGGTTACCAACTCAAAGAAAACCACTCCCAGTGAATAAATATCTGCCCGTGCATCCGCGGTCTTGCTGGTAACCTGCTCGGGAGCCATATACTCGGGTGTGCCTACCCCCATGCTGGTACCGGTTAGATCCATGGTCTCATCCGCTTCCAGGATCTTTGCCACCCCGAAGTCGGAGAGCATCGGCTGCCCGCTTTCGGTGATCAGAATATTGGAAGGCTTGACATCCCGGTGAATGATATCGTGCTGGTGGGCATATTCCAGGGCACGCGCAATCGGTGCCAGAAGACGTGCAGCTTCCTGATAAGGCATGGGCTGTCCAAGACACTGCTTCAGCGTCCCACCTGGCAGATACTTCATCACCAGGTAAGGACTGCCTTCATACTCCCCATAATCAATAATCGGTACGATATTAGGATGAGTTAGCTTGGCCAGCGACTTGGCCTCGCGCTCGAAACGTTTGAGCGCCCGTTCCACACCGCTTTGTGGCAGATTCTCGGTGCGAATAACCTTGACGGCCACGTCGGTTTCCAGGCGGGTATCGTAGGCTTTGTAGACTACAGCCATACCGCCTTCGCCCAGTTGCTCGAGGATGTGGTAGCGTCCAAGAGATTGACCGATCAGGTTGGGCATGGCGATGCTCCGGCTAACGAAGATGAGAACGCAGCAATTGGTTGGTAAAATTATGGACCAGAACCAAAGCGGTTGTTGAATACCAGCAGACTGCAACGGTAATTTAAAGAACGCTACGATATCCGCGAGTTTTTAATTCACTCACAGGTATCAATAAACATCGGGCACAGACCTGACAGGTTTTACCGGTGATTTGCATGTTCAATAGGTTGAAAAGCCAAGTTGGTCGGCTATGCCATGCTGCCTTTCAAAACCTGTCAGGTCTAATGAACTAAGGCTGTGAGCGTGCGCAGCGAAAGCCGAGGTAGTCGTGGGCTTCTGTGGGAACATACGCGTTGCGGCCGGCAGCGCGTACTTTGATCTCTGGTACATCCCACGAGCCACCGCGCAGCACACGAGAAGTTCCACTGGTAGGGCCTGGCGGGTTGGAAGAGGGCGAATTGGTATAATAATTCAAATCAAACCAATCATTCACCCACTGCCAGACGTTACCGGCCATATCCACTGCTCCATAAAGGCTGGCTCCGGAGGGATAACTGCCCACGGCGCTGGTATCACCAACGTTAATGTTGAAATTAAGCAGACTTTTATCTGGACTGCCATTGCCCCACGGGTAGATGCGCTCATCTGTGCCGCGCGCAGCTTTCTCCCACTCCGCCTCCGTTGGCAGTCTCGCCCCGGCCCAACTGCAGTACGCATTCGCATCCATCCAGTTTACAAAGATCACCGGGTAATTATCATATTCCGGAGTACCATAGTAAATGCTATGGGCATAAGAACTATATTGACTAGGCGCCTGGCAAACCTCGGCTTTCACACAAAGGGCATACATGGCATTAGTCACATCGGTCTTATCGATCCAGTAGGCATCCAGATTCACGCTATGTGGCGGCTGTTCATTGGTAAACGAAACCTGCTGGCAATCATTCTGATATTTCTGGCACTCCGTCATGGCCTGGTCAGCTGTGTCTCCCATTGTAAAGGTACCTGCCGGCACATACACCATCACCATCCCATCTACCGTA
>Ga0182027_10011736_pt1 | contig 12344 bp, 6 predicted proteins | sample 712E1DmetaG_FD_121300 | JGI IMG/M metagenome (GOLD analysis project Ga0182027, IMG submission 121300) | Permafrost microbial communities from Stordalen Mire, Sweden - 712E1D metaG (Illumina Assembly) | ecosystem: Environmental > Terrestrial > Soil > Wetlands > Permafrost | place: Sweden...
ATACCTCCCCAACGGGTCTCAGGGTACTGGAGCGAACCGTCATTGGCAAGTCCTTTCGAGAAGGGGCCTGGTTTAACGTCGTAATTGTAAGGTCCCCGGTCAGCAGGATAATAAGCTAAATTCAGAACTGCCAGGTTTACTGGTACTCCGTTAAGGGGTTGCTTGTTTGGAAAAACCTCCGTCTCCCAAACCTGGCGGACTTCATTTTTGGAAAGTTCCGTGTTGTTTACATTGGGCGGGATCAGGTTCTGGTTTTTGTCATAGAATAGGGGATCGATAATATACCATGACAGCTTTGCCCGGTTGAATCCGTAAGCCAGCCCGGTTCCGGAAGCGCCTTCTGGAAATAATGCAGGAGAGGTTTGTCCTTGCGGAGTACTGGCAAGGAACCAGGTTCCGACATTTTTCAGATCAAGGGTGGAACGTGCACCTTCAAAATCATCGATGTAGGAAGTGCCGGCGTTTCCGATGGATTTTGAATGGCCCGGGATGAACTGTGCAAATTCAGCATCCACTGCTATCTTCGAAATGGTCTTGGTGTGGATAAAGGGAAGCATATCCACAATCCGGGTGATGAGCCTTGATTCGGTGCGATAGGTGAGACTCAGTCCCCACATCGTATTGGAAATCGGCTCATCTCCATAATTGACTTTCTGCGTCAGTGGTTGTTCAGTGAGGTTGAGAACGGTACCTCCGATGATAAAATCCTTGTTTATTTTGTAGTCGACATGGGCCCCCATCAATCGCTTGGTCTGGATATTGAACATCTGGGTACTTTCCATTGAGATGTTGATCGGTGTACCGGAATTGAGGATCCCTTCGTTAATAATCCTGACCCTTCCAAGGGTATAATCGACCGTATAATCCACGTTCTCCGCCAGCTGAACCCCGCCGGCTGTTACCCTTACCGATCCCTGGGGAACATTGAGGGCATTGAGCGAGATTTCGGACCCTGTTGTGGATTTGAAAAATCCATCCAGTACAAATTTGTTTTTATCAGGATATTGCTTTGCCATGGTACGTGTCACCGTGTAAAGGGAATCAAAGCAATATTTGTTCGCCAGATCAAGTGAATGCTGCGGGTCCATCGGGTCATAGATGGAATCCCTGAGATCCTGTCCGAAAGGTTCGAGGACGGTGAAGAAGATCCTTCCGTTGGAAGCCTGGATGGTTCCTCCCTGTGTGGCTGCACCGTCAATAAAATCGAACATCCCGTCGGAGGGGGGATTCATCTGCTGGGTAAGGTTGTCAAAGTTCAACACCCGTAAAAGCGGGACGCCGCTGATCCTGCTTTCATTGATGTATGCAGTGGGAACACCGTTTTTATTCCCGGAATACAAAATGTTCAGATTGAAATCCTGGCTTTGAACCTGGTAGGCGCTGAGGGAGTAAACGTTTTTCATCATCAGGTTCCACATTGGGATCCTTGTATTCAGGGCCGTGCTTTTGATCAGCTTCACAATGAGGCAGGAAGGGGAATTGATCCCCTGGTTTGCAAATTCACCCACCTGGTAAACAGTAGTATCTCCGACTACCTGGTACTGGTATGCAACAGCAAGTACCTGGTCGGAGTTCAGCGTAGTATTCAGGGAGATGAAACCAAGTTTGGAATTGAATGTATATTCGGAGGGAAGGAGTTTGCGGGCGCTTTCAACTTTTTCGAAATCCTGGCCGGCAGTAAGATTGAAACTCCGGGTAAGATAATCGCTTACCTTATTGATATTCCTGACACTGCTCGAATCGGAAATGTGAGGCATAATTACATGAAGCAGGTCATTGGATTTATTTGAAGGATTGCTGCCACCGGGAGTGCTGTGGAATCTTGCCTTGTTGTTTGGATCATTTTCACCAAGGTCCATAAAGGCTATAATGTTCCGGTTTTCGGTAATGGCGGCGCCCACATTGGTTACCCACACTTCCATCCGCAGGATGTTTATACTTGAGGAAACCACGGGAAGCGTTTTCAGGGCACCCTTATATTTGCTGCGGAATTTCTGCGCCACAAAGAAATGCCGGTTTTCTTCATATTCGTCGGCATGAATTGTGAATTTCATGGTTTGTGCATTTCCCTGGACTGTGATATTCTTGGTTTCGCTTTTCTGCTGCGAATAGAGAGCTGTCACAGTTACCCTTCCGAAGCGCAGTTTGGTCTTAATTCCAAAGAGGCTCTCGCTGCCATGGATCAGCGTGCTGCTGAGCGGGAGGTTCACATCCCCGCCTTCTATAAGCTGGATGATATCATCTTCTTTCCCCTCATATTTCAGCTTTAACTTATTCTCAAATTCAAAGGTTGCTTCTGTGTTGTAGTTGCATTTGAATTCGATCTTGTCGCCGATCTTGGCAATCACATTCATCTGGATCTTCTCATTGAAATCGAAGTTCGTTTGCCGGCGCTGGCGTGTATTCAGCATCGGGTCGTCGCGGCGGTTGGAAATAATGCCGAAGGTGATCTCAGCCGATCCCTGGGGACGAATATCGACGGTATTATTGCCGAAGATAGTTTCAAATACTTTTCCCCCGATATGCAGTTTCGGGATGACTCCTTTGTTGTTATCGATGCTGGCCGCTTCAGCCCTTTCTTTCCAGTATTTTTGGAGCATCTGCTTGTTATCTTCATCCTGGAATTCCTCGAATGTCATGGTTTCGGGAACCCGGTAAGTCATATTCCCGATCTTGTAGACCCTCACATACTGGTGCGTCACCGGGTCGTACTCAACCGTTGTCTGGAGGTTTGAGGGGTTTTTGAGGTATAAATTTGAAGAGGAAGATCCCGGAGTGGTGGATTGATCATTGAACGGATAACGCAGTTTAATTGTATCCCCTTTCGGAAGGCTGTCGGGGAATAACCCGGGGAAGCCTGCTGGGTCATTTTTAAAATCCGGAATGGTGAAAGCGAAAGAATTCCCGGCCAGGAACAGCATCAGGAAGACATACGAATGACGAAGGATGTAACTATTTATTCTCACTAAATCCAGAATTCAGATAAATACTATGATGAGAAAAAGCAGTCACAGGACATACTTATTCCTTACAAGATTTTCAAAGCATGCCTGATCAGTTGTTCCACCGGTAAAGCCGAGCCTTCTTTCTCGATAACTTTAGTCAGCGCTTTCTCGGCAACCATTTTGGAAAAGCCGAGTATTATCAATCCTGATAACGCTTCATCTTTCTTTGTATTGTATCCGCCCGGCAATTTTTCATAGGGCATCAGGTCCTTCGAAAGTTTGTCTTTCAGCTCAACAATCAGGCGCTGGGCAGTTTTTGAGCCGATCCCTTTGATGCTTTGCAGCAAGGGTGCATTTCCCTGGACAATAGCCTGGGCAATTTCCGGCGGTTGCAATGACGACAAGATCATCCGGGCAGTATTGGGCCCCACACCGGAGACACTGATGAGCTGGCGGAACAGTTCCCGCTCATCGGCTTCAGCAAATCCAAAAAAGATCATGGCATCTTCCCGCACAACCATATGCACCAGCAGCGTACAGTGTTCATCCTCTTTCAGCTGCGCATAGGTATGCAGGGAAATATTCAGAAGGTAGCCAATGCCGTTTGTTTCAATCACCGCATAGGTGGGTGTCTTCTCTGTTAACCGTCCTTTGATGAATTCGTACATCTTGCCGAGTATTATTTTCAACCTGGTTCTTAAGGCAAAAGTAAGAATTTTCTCTTAGGACGAAGAATTAAAGGATTAAACAGCGGACAGGCGGACAGGCGGACAAAGTGAGGAAGTGAGGAAGTGAGGAAGTGGTGAGTTTTTTCTCTGTGACTTTGTCACTTTGTGACTCTGTGACTTTTTTAACCGCAAAGTTTCACGCAAACCTGCCTGCCGGTACACAGGGTGCGCAAAGAAAATGAATCGTAAATCGTTAATAGAGCTTGTTCTCCCTCAGAGCCTGTTCCAGTTCCTTGTAGGAGATCGGTTTGGCAAGGATTTTTTTCTCCTGGTCGAGCAAAAACATGGTGGGGGTGGCAAAAATGTTGTATTCATCCGAGGATACGCTGTTGAAGCCTTTCAGCTCAGAACCATTCAGCCAGTTGAGCTTTTGGTCACGAAGAAAAGTTGTCCATTCCCTGCGGCTGGTATCCAGTGATACCGTCATCACCTCCCAGCGCCTGGGTTTTTGTTTGTCGTATAGTTCCTTGAGCTGGGGCATCATCTGAATACAATGTCCGCATTCGCTCGACCAAAAAACAAGCACGGTATATTCGGATTTGATCTCCGAAAGGCGGATCATTTTACCCTTTGGATCCGGAACGGTAAAATCGGGGGCAATTTTCCCGACCGATATCTTCTTGAAATTCTCCAGTTTCTTCTGCAATTGCGTTTTCCTGGCCTGGTCTTCACAGGAAAAAGGATCCTGGAAATTATCTGCCATGTAAGTAATCACCGCATCGAAATGATATTTGTCAAATCCTCCGACAAAATAATCCAGCAGGAACTTATATACTTCCGCATTTACGGAAGCCCTGCTGAGGATAACTGTAACCGCCTTGATGAATTCTGATTCCAGTTGTTTCTGTGTATACTGGTTGTTGCTGTAAAGAGAAAGGTATGAAATGGCCTTGTTGGCCCATGCATTGCTGCGCAGGGAAAGAGTATCCTGAAAATTCATATCGTCAAGGAAATGTTGCTTCAGGTAAGCAATCCGGTCTTCTTTGGTCAATCCCGAAGGAAGAAAAGGCGTTTGCTGGATCCTGAAGATCCTGATGGCATAAGATCCGGGATAAAGAGCAGAAAGGGAATCGAGGGTTTTCTTTTCAGATCGCTGAAGGCCTTCATATTCCAATGCTGCCTGGAAATAAAACCCATCCTTTTCAGGATAAAAATCGAGAAGGGGAAGCAACAACTCAAGTTTTGCCTGCACTTTCCGATTATATCCCAAAAAATAATAATAGACTTTATTTTCAACAGAGGCAAGGAAGGTAGTGCTGTCGGCCGACAGATCTCCCTTGCAGACAAAATCGATATTTTCATTGTTTATGACAAGGTCAAGAAAATGATCTTTATCCGTTGAGAGCCGGTACAACCCTGCCGGTGTGGCCGCGCCCAGGGCATAAACGAAATGGCCCGATGCGTCGCAGGTTACCGAATCGAACCGGTTAACTTTCTCGCCATAAAAGCCGGAGAGAAAGACTTTTTTCCCCCCGGCATTTTTTATCTCGCCGTGAATGGAACGGATGCCCTGTGAATATGCCGGAATAACTGACAGTAATAGAAAATAAAGAAGGATCCTTCTCATCAGGAATGGGTTTTCGTCAATTGCTATTTCTTTTTGTTAACATGTTTTACCGGGACAATTGCAGGCGGGCCAAGAAGTTCGTTCAGTTTGGCAGTCAATGCATCCCCTCTCAGGTTCCTTCCGATGATCTTCTGGTCCTTATCGAGCAGCACATTGGCAGGGATAGAACTGATGCCATAGAGTTTTCCTGCTGCATTTCCCCAATACTGAAGATCGGAAACATGGTTCCAGGTGAGTTTATCGTCCCTGATAGCTTTTTCCCATTTTTCTTTTTTCCGGTCGAACGAAACACCTAAAACATCAAACCCTTTTTTATGGAAACCTGCATAAGCCTTCACCACATTCGGGTTTTCAGCGCGACAGGGTCCGCACCAGGATGCCCAGAAATCGACGAGCAGGATTTTTCCTTTCAGCGAAGAAAGTGTGACTGGTTTCCCCGTGGTATCATTCATGGTAAAATCGACGGCAGGCTGCCCGATTTGAACACGTTTTAAAATCCCGACTCTTTTCCTGACCGCATTGTAAAAGAAGGAATGATAGAGACTGGAATCAAAAACACCCAGTAACGAATCAAGTTCCGGAAGTTCAAAACGGTAGGAATTGCGCGTTATGAGCCAAGGCCCAGCCGGTGATGCAGGATGGTTTCTTGCCAGGTCGGCAATCAGTGTTTTCACTTCTCTGTCATAGGCGTTGAACTGGTCATCCAGTTTCTTCATAGCGGAAGTATCCTTCAGGGAATCCGCCTGTGCATACAGGGGATCCAGCGCATCGGCCAGTTTCTGTATGCTGTCGTTTTTTTTACTGAATGTTTTAAAAAGATCCTGGTCTGCCGATCCTGTCACTTCAAGTAACCCGGTACTGTCGGCATGAACAACCAGGCGGATTTCGTAATTTCCAATAAAGAACGGAAATGCCATTTCTTTTCCTTTAATCTTAAGATTCCAGCGGTCGGGTGAATCAACTTTTCCCCGGAATTCAAATTCCCCATTTTTCACAGCAGCGGAATCAATCGTGACCCAGCCGGCAGTATCCATTCTTTGAAGGTAAACCAATCCGGTATCACCGCCTTTAATGACACCATTGATTTTATATTGGGCTCCTTTTTTTCCAGTGCAGGAGAAAAGCATTGCTGCAACAGCAAATATTAACAATATCTTTTTCATGTTTCTTTATGGTTTGATTAATTTTTTATCAAAAGTAAGATTTTCCGAGGAAATAATAATTCCCTATTTTTACAACGAAAAACCAATCCCCATGAGACTGATCAAAACTCCTGTTTTCATCATTTTATTGTTCCTCTGCAACTGCAGGATATATGCACAGCCAGAAACAAAAATTCCCGTTCCACTGAAATATGATATCTCCCGTGAACCTGTTTTATACACTGTTGGATATGCACACCTGGATACCGAATGGCGGTGGGATTACCCGGAAACCATTAACCAGTATATAAAAGCCACGCTGGATGACAATTTCCGGTTCTTCGAAAAGTACAAGGATTATATATTCACTTTTACAGGCGCACGCAGGTATAAGATGATGAAGGAATATTACCCCGACCGGTATGAAAAGCTGAAAAAATACATCAGCAAAGGCCGTTGGTTCGTCGGAGGTTCCTCGGTTGATGAATGTGATGCAAACATCCCTTCTCCTGAATCTATCCTTCGGCATGTTCTTTATGGCAATAATTATTTCCGTACCGAATTTGGCAAAGAGAGTGTGGATTTTCTTCTCCCCGATTGTTTCGGTTTCCAGGCACATCTTCCTTCTATCCTGGCCCATTGCGGGATTAAGGGATTTTCTACACAGAAACTGGTTTGGGGCTCTGCCGTCGGGATCCCGTTTAATATCGGCAACTGGACCGGGCCCGATGGCAAAGGCATCGTGGCAGCGCTTAATGCAACCGATTATGGAGGGGATATCGAACCCCGGCTGGATACGGTAAAATACTGGGTCGACCGCGTGATGGAGAATGGTAAAAAATACGGGGTTTATGCCGATTACCGCTATTATGGGACTGGTGATGTTGGAGGTGCGCCTTCTGAAACGGCAATAAAAAACGGGATGGGAAGTCTGAATAACCCCGACAGCAAAATACATGTTTATCTCTGTTCTTCCGATCAGCTCTTCCGCGACCTTACAGATGAACAGACGCATAATCTCCCGAATTATTCAGGAGACCTTTTACTGACGCAGCATTCAGCAGGTTCGCTTACCTCTCAGGCTTATATGAAGCGATGGAACCGAAAAAACGAGCTGCTCGCCCAGGCTGCCGAGCCGCTGGCTGTTGCAGCCGACTGGCTGGGCGGTATTTCCTATCCGTTTCCTTCCCTGAACGGAGCCTGGTGGCTGACACTCGGAAGCCAGATGCACGATATCCTTCCCGGTACCTGTATCCCCAAAGCCTATGAATATGCCTGGAACGATGAAGTGCTGGCGCAGAATAAATTCGCTTCCATCCTTGAAAGTTCGGTCGGAACCTTGATCCGGGCAATGGATACAAGGGGAAACGGTAAAGCCATCGTGATCTATAACCCCATAGCTGTTGCCCGCGAAGATATAGTGGAAGCAGACGTTGCCTTCCCGGAAGGAACTCCGGAATTTATCCAGGTATACAACCCAGACGGAAATGAAGTCCCTTCCCAGGTCCTGAGCCGTACCAGGGTTTCCATTAAAATCCTGTTCCCGGCCAGTGTTCCTTCTTTCGGATTAGCCTGTTATCATGTTTCGCCTTCGAAAACAGAAAGCGAACTGAAGAACACGCTCCTCTCAGGAAATAATTTCCTGGAAAATGAATTCTATAAAATAACACTGGATGCCAGCGGGGATGTATCATCCATCATGGATAAAAAAATAAATAAGGAAATCCTGAGTTCGCCGGCCCGGCTCGAATTCCAGAAAGAACATCCGGAATACTGGCCCGCCTGGAACATGGATTGGAAGGACCGCAGGAATCCGCCGGCAGGAACTGTGGATGGTGTACCGAAGATCACTTTGACCGAAAATGGTCCTGTGCGGATTTCGTTCAGGGTGGAAAGAACTGCGCGGAATTCTGTCTTCATCCAGAACATCAGCCTTACCGCAGGTGAAAGTGGAAGAAGGATTGTTTTCAGGAACACTGTCGACTGGCAGTCGAAGGGGGTCAGCCTGAAAGCTGCATTCCCCTTCACGGCAATCAACCCTGTGGCAACCTATAACCTAGGACTGGGTACCATCGAGCGGGCAACCAACGATGAGAAGAAATACGAGGTCCCTTCCAGGGAATGGTTTGACCTGACTGATAAATCAGGATCATATGGCGTCACGGTGATAGAAGATTGTAAATTCGGATCCGACAAGCCGAATGACAAAACCCTCAGGCTCACCCTGCTTTACACTCCAACCACCAATTTTTACCATGACCAGGCCACGCAGGACTGGGGAACTCATGAATTCACCTATGGATTATACAGCCATAAAGGTGACTGGCGCACCGGCAAATCGGAATGGCAGGGTCGCAGCCTGAACCAGCCGTTGAAAGCATTCCAGGTCCCGGTACATTCGGGTTTTCTCGGAAACATCTTCTGTCTTGTAAAATTGAATACGCCCCAGGTAGATATCCGCGCATTAAAAAAAGCAGAGACCGGCAACCAGGTGATCGTCCGGCTGCAGGAACTCTTCGGAAAGAATATCGACAATGCCGAGGTCAGTTTTGCGGGGAAGATCGTCGCGGCTTGTGAAGTTGATGGACAGGAACACAAAGCCGGCGAAGCCATACTGAAAGATGGTAAACTGCTGGTAAGCCTGGCGAAATACGGACTGAAAAGCTATGCAATTACCCTTGCTTCACCACCTGAAAAAATCAGTCAGCCTGAAAGCATTCCATTGACCCTGGCATTTGATGAAAACGTGATCGCTGCGGAAAAATACAGGAAAAATGGCGTTTTTACCGCAAAAGGTTATGGCATCCCTGCTGAATTATTCCCGGAATCCATGACTATTGACGGGATCCGTTTTATCATGGGAAACAAAACCGATGGACAAAACAATGTTATTGCCTGCAGGGGCCAGAAGATCCCCTTACCGAAAGCCGGCAATTACAACCGGGTTTATATCCTGGCTGCAGCAATACGCGACACCAGTGGTCTCTTCCGGGCAGGTGAAAGCAAGAAGACCTTCCGGATCCAGAAATACGAAGGGTTGATCGGGCAATTTGACAAACGGGAATGGGATAAACTCGGAAAGATCAGATCGCTGGAAAAAGGATTCATCAAGAGAGATGAAGTGGCCTGGTTTGCTACCCATTTGCGGAAAGATACGATTAACGACCCTTACCATTATGGCTATATCTTCAAATACGGCATGGATGTTAGTCCTGCAGCGGATTTCCTGCAGTTACCAGATAATGATGCAATCAAAATATTTGCTGTCACGGTTGCCGAGAACTATTACGACCAGGCACAGGCTGTACAGCCTTTATACGATGATTTTTCCGGAAGAAAAGGATTCAGTCTCATTCCTGAGAAAAGCAATATATCCGAAGATATGGTTCCTGCAGCACGCCTTACGGCAATCAGAAATCGTAACCTGAATGATCTTCCCTATAAAATCTCGATGAAGGATTATGCCGATATGCATATGCCAAACGGTGTAACGGTTAATTATTATTTTTCAGGGACTGAAAAACTAAAAACAAACCAGCCTGAGCAGGGAATGGTGGTATCGGCATATAATGATGGTATGTTCGATCTGCTTCCTTCAGATTCCGTAAGGGATGTCTGGTTTGAACAGGGGGAAGGCCGCATTGTGATGGATCTTCAGAACAATCTTGGGGTTGACAGTCTTCATTTGTTTTCAACTACGGACACAAAACGGGGACCTGAAATTTTTTCCGTCTGGTCCTCCGATAAACCCGCCCTGCCACCGGTCACCGGCGACCCGAAAACAAACGGGTGGAAATATCTTACGAGCACCGGTCCGATAGACATCTGGGGAAACGGGAAAGTAGTTTACAGCATCGTTCCCGACTTAAAGAAACCATTAAATTGCAGGTACCTCATGTGGGTCAGCGAACGATCCGGACATGGGCCCTACTATTTCAGGGAGATTGATGTGTTTGAGAAATAGTTTTTGCCCTTTTTTGTGTATATTTGCGATATAACCTGCATCCATGATCAAGAAGACGCAACCGATCGATTCCGGGATGGTGGTTCAGAAGATCCAGTATTTCTGCAGTTATCAGGAAAGATGCATCCGCGATACCGAAGAAAAGCTGAAGGATTGGGCCGTTCAGAAGAAACTGATTCCCTCGATCATCAGCCAGCTGCAAAAGGAAGGCTATATTAATGAAGAACGTTTCGCGAAAGTTTATGCCGGAGGTAAATTCCGCATAAACAGATGGGGCCGCCAGAAGATTGAATTTGAACTCAAGTTGAAAAGGATTCCCGAAGATCTGATCCAAAAAGGGCTTGAGGAAATTAATGAAGAGGATTACCAGCAGGTTCTGCGTGACCTTATCCTGAAAAAACAAAAAGAAATAAAACCGGAAAAAGATTTGAACATCCGGGAGAAAATCATAACCTTTGTCCAGGGTAAAGGTTTTGAGATGGAACTGATACTAACTGCTTTGAAGGAACTGAAAATCTGAACATGGTTACACAGGAAATGCTGAGGGATCTGCAGTCGCGGCTGGATGCCCTGAGGAGGTTTCTTTGACCTCGATAATAAAACAGCCTTAATAGAAGAAGAAGAAAAACTGACGCAATCGCCGGATTTCTGGAACAATCCGAAAGCCGCTGAACAGCTGATGAAATCGATCCGCGACAAAAAAACGTGGACCGATGCATACAAAACAGCTGCCGACAGCTTTGCAGATCTGAAGGTACTTGTGGATTTTTACCAGTTAGGTGAAGGCACTGAAGAGGATCTGGACAAGCATTCCAAAGAAACCCTGAGACTTGTTGAAGACCTCGAGTTCAGGAATATGCTGAGCGGTGAGGAAGACAAGTTCAGCGTGATCGTGCAGATCAATTCCGGCGCCGGCGGTACCGAGAGCCAGGATTGGGCGCAGATGCTCATGCGGATGTACATCCGCTGGGGCGAGCGAAACCATTACAAAGTAAAGGAACTGGATTACCTTGAAGGAGATGTGGCCGGAATCAAGTCGGTCACCATCGAGATCGAAGGGGATTATGCCTACGGTTACCTGAAAGGGGAAAACGGGGTTCACCGGCTGGTACGTCTCTCTCCTTTTGATGCCAATCACAAACGCCATACTTCTTTTGCCTCTGTTTACGCTTACCCGGTGATTAATGACGATATCGTAATCGACATCAATCCTTCCGATATCACCTGGGACACTTTCCGGTCGAGTGGGCCCGGTGGTCAGAATGTCAACAAAGTGGAAACCGCCGTCAGGCTGAAGCATGAGCCTACCGGCATCGTGATCGAATGCCAGGAAACGCGGGCGCAGGGACAGAACCGAGAGAAGGCATTACGGATGCTGAAATCACAGTTATATGAGATTGAGCTCCGCAAAAAACGGGAAAAAATCACCGCGATTGAAGGAAATAAAAAAAAGATCGAATGGGGAAGCCAGATCCGGAATTATGTGCTGCACCCATACAAGATGGTTAAAGACGTACGTACAGGTCATGAAACCTCCGATACACAAGCTGTCCTGGATGGCGACCTGAATGAATTCATTAAGGCGTTTTTGATGGAATTCGGAAGCGAAACCTAAGTACAAATGCTAACTACCGGCTGCAAACAGGCAATCAGGTCTTGCAGCATTTTATTTTTATTGCCATGATGAAGATCTACCACAATCCTCAATGTAAAAAATCACGGGCCGGGCTGCAATATCTGAAGGATAAAAATATCCTGTTCGAGATCGTTGAATACCTGAAAAATCCGCTGACGGAAAAACAACTTGAAACCCTGCTTGCAAAGCTTAATAAAAAACCATCGGAAATCGTAAGGACCCAGGACGAATATTATAGAAAAAACCTGAAAGGGAAAAATTTCGAAGATCATGAATGGATCCGGATCCTGGTGCAAAATCCCAGGATCATCAAGCGCCCCATTATTGAAAAAAATTACAAGGCTGTGATCGGTGATCCTTCA
>Ga0182027_10011737_pt1 | contig 12344 bp, 8 predicted proteins | sample 712E1DmetaG_FD_121300 | JGI IMG/M metagenome (GOLD analysis project Ga0182027, IMG submission 121300) | Permafrost microbial communities from Stordalen Mire, Sweden - 712E1D metaG (Illumina Assembly) | ecosystem: Environmental > Terrestrial > Soil > Wetlands > Permafrost | place: Sweden...
TACGCTCTACGATGAGCTTCATTACCAGCAAGCTCTCACGCGCCGGGGTTCGCCTCTAGCTACAGAGCTGAACCGGCTCGCGCTTGAACAAAAAAGTTGACATCGATCCTCAGATGTCTTCGAGGACCCGAACCCCGTTTCTCGGGAGTCAGGCTGGCACCTCCGAGCGGTTGGCCGCCAGATCAGCGGGTGTATAACTTCCGAGTGACCGACCATCCGCCTGGAGCCATAGGGCGGCACATCCGCAGTCGCGCGTTTACCAGCAAAGTGCCCAGCGTGCGCGCGGTCGGTCTGGGCCGCCTCTTTGTTTACTTTGGCCAGAATGCGCGGAGCCAGCAGGGGCAATCCTAGAAGCGCTATAATGGCGTGATTACTGTGAGCGAACCGCGCAAGCACCACTACATCCCCGTTTTCTACCAGAATCAGTTCGCTAATTCCAAGGGGCTACTGTGGGTCTACGACCGATGCCTCCATACCTACAAAGAACTGGCCCCAAGGTCCGTTTGCTTTGAGAAAGATTTGTACGCTCTTAAACAAGAGAATGCCCCTCGGGACCGCCGCATCGAGTCATTGGTGTTAAGTTATGTTGACGGCGTCGGAAGTTCGGCGATCCGTGGGCTTCTTTCCGGGCAGCCGAACAACCAGATGATCCAAGACCTCGCTTACTTCATTGGTGTTCAATTCAATAGGCTGCCATCGGTAGGCAGGGCGGTTTCGAAGATCTGGAGCGAAATGGGCGCAGTACTGATGCGCGGAATGACTGCCAACGTCGCAAGGATGGAATCCGTCCTCGAACGCTATACCCAAAAGACGGGCAAGTCCGTCGCTGTTTCGGCGGAGTCGATGGTGGATGCGGTTAGAGGAGGTCACGTTGAGGTAGTTGCCACTGAGCGGCCATTCCTGCAAGGCATGTTCACTCAAGCTAATACGGTAAGCGACGCCGTCTTGCAACTCGATTGGCAAGTGCTTACGGCACCGCCCGTCACGGGGTTTGTCATCTGCGACAGCCCCGTCTTGCTCCTGCCACCAAAAGGCGTTAAGCAAGTGGGATTCCTGGTACCAGGAACGGTCGTCTACTTCCCTCTGAATTACCGCCACTGTTTGCGGCTCGGCGGTCCGGGCCAGTCATTCAGCCATCGAAAAGTCAGTAAGGAGAAGGTCCAAATCATCAATTACAATACCGCCGCCAACTCAGAGCGATTCGTCATGGGGCCGGACAAGGCGCAACTCGCCAGCGTCGTTAAGCGCAGCGAAATTACCGATGCAGACCTGACACCTCGCTTCACAACGGAATCCGTGGATGCGATTGACGGCCCCCAGCTAAAAATGACCTTCCAACCCCGCTGCTACTTCTACAGCAAAGGGTCTCAGGCGCCATAAGTGTGATACTGGCAAACCGAGTAACTTTCACGAGCTCATGGTCTGGACGGCGAAAATTGGCTCCCGGGCGGGGAGTTGCATTATGTGCCCGCCAGCCCGGGGATTGAGTGCGGAGGATCGTTTCTCTCTACCCGTCAGCCTTGGAAAGCTCATTTGGAATGTTGCCGTACAGGTTCGCAGCCTGATGAATTGCGGCGATTGCATGCTGATGTGCCACCCCCACCTGTGGGTGCTGGGGCATGATGGACACTAGGTGCCTCCGCGGATCGATCTCGTCGGGATTGCCGTAGTGGTGGGGATGGTTCGTGAACACAAGCAAGGCATACGACTCTGTCCCTGCGTGCTCTTTGCGAACTCTCGCGAGTAAAGCATCCATGATTCTAGAAGGTACTAGTGGGTTCAGGCTCCGGAAGGCGTACACACGGTCGGCGGCCCGAGTTGGCAAGTTCGTTTCTATAAATACGACGAGTGGATGAGACGGCTGCTTCCGCAAGGCATCGTTCAAAAGTCCGCCAAAGCGCAATGAGAATTTCTCAGGTGCGGGCGGATCACCCGGTCGCCCAAGCACACCCGGACGGTGTTTGCTCTTGGCCTCAACCGAGATTAACTGGCCAGTGCCTCGATGCTTGGCTGTAAATTCCGCGTGCCGACGGCTCGGATCTCGCTCGTCTTCTCGCTCAATCGCATAACCAGCCCGCAGGCATGTCGCTTCGGCGAATAATTCGTGGCGAGCGCCCTGGAACTGGTCGCGATTCTTGAGCCGTTGAAGAAGTACCTCGTCAAGTCTACCGTTGTCGGCAACGGTGTACAGATCATAAGCAAAGGCCATGTAAGCTGCCATTATTCGATTCGGGACAGCGGCGAAACGCCTGTCGGCTAGGGGAGGTTGCGCATTCATGAATCGAATAGCCTGGCTCCTCCACTGCACGACTTGGTGCCGCTGCGCTTCAGGCTTTGCGAGCTCAGCCTCTCCCCACTGGCTGCCGAAAACGGCAGGAACGTAATCCTTAAGGAAATCTGGGAAGTATTTCCAGCTCTGCGAGTAGTACAGCCGCCCGCCCACTGCGACAAATGTGTATCCCTTGTGTTCGAGCGAGATTAGCGGCCTAATTTCCCCGTACTGCGTGACCCTGTCCTCTTCCTGTTTCTGGTGCTCGGCAAAGCGCCGCATCGCCTCCCAATAAACGACCTCTGAAATCGGTGGTCGGTCCGCGTTAATTAAGAGGCCACCCGCGATTGGGTGCTCCTCCGCTAGGACCATGACGTCCCCGCCGTTCGCTCTGGCAGATTCCCCTTTGACAACAGCGAGCACGATTGCTTGCATCCCGTTTCTTGGACCTCCCGGATAAACATCGCCGGGTTCGAACACTGGATCAGGTGGTCCCCAATCCTGCCCTGCCCGCTCAAATCGGCCGCCAACGTTTCTGACGAAATAGACATACTTGAGCCGTTTGTACTCCCGGTCGACAAGTTCTTGCCCGGAGAATCGATACCCTTCCTCGCTTGCGCTTCTGACGAAGGTAAGGGCACTCGCAGTGTCCTCGAACGTCATTGGCTCCGGGTTGCGTCTCTTTGCCCGGTCAGACCGAGCCGCTATCGTTCGTTGGCGTCCCCTACCCGTAATGACGTAATCCATCTCCTTTATGGTGCCCTCAACTGAAATTATAGCTGAGCAAGAGCGCCAGCTATGGTCAACGCGCTCCTGCCGGTCCGTTTTCGTCAGTTGCACTACCGCAGTATTGGGAGCGCGTGGTAAATCAGTTTGGATCGGAAAGCAGCCACCTGGATCGGTGTACCATGCACCTATTGCGACTCGCCTGCCCCAGCGTGTGATCACCTGACCGTAAGTCGGGCTCTGACAGCCAATGTAGGCCATCGCTGATAATCCAGCTTCTTCGCCAAACGCTCATCCACCAGTCCGCCGACAACCAACGATTCCGGTCGGATGACGCCATACTCGGACATCACTTCGGTGTAGCGGACAGTACGGCCGGAATCCGGCTATGTCGGCGGACTGGGCGTTGCACCTCAAACTGGCGCGCACTGGACGGGAGACGGGAACCCAAAAACGGCTAGGTTCGGGGCGGTTCCCACAGAAGCGTGCAATCCCCGACAATGAAGAGATTTGACCCAAGCAAGCAACTGAGTTCCGTTCCAAACGAATGAGGTTAGAATTCGAGTCGACCACCATGTTACTGTAGAACGACTTGCTTAAGCGCGATCAAGTATCTCTAGCGCGCGGTTCGTTCTACCCGTAACCAGGAGGGTTGCGTGTCCGGTTTGGAAAATCTGAAGGCGTTCGAGGCACGAGTTGATCGAGCGATGGAGGATCTCCCGCTTTTTCGGCTGCCTATCCGCGCTCCGGTAACCGGTATGGCGTTTATGCTTCACGGGCTGCTTCACGGATATTCAGCGACGAACTCTCCTCCGAAACCTGAGGCCGCGAACAGCTTCGCAGGAAGAATGGCATACCTTATGCCGCTCCTCTCTAAGTGCCCCGCCGACCCGCTTGGTGCTAATGCCAAAGATTGCCTTGAGGCGTGGCTCAATGAAGAACAAAAGCACGGCACAGCCACACGGTTTATTGCCTACGCGCACTTCGCGGAGCTGATGCCAGAGGTACATCGGGGCTATTTCGATGTATCTGGCGACGAAACCAAAGGGTTTTTACTTCGGCACCCATCCTCGAAAGTTTCAGATGCAGAAGCCGAAGATATCCTACTCGCCGAATTGGCGCTAGCCTGCGTCAGACCGTTGGCCAATGACTATTCACAGGCGTTCGACAACCTAGCAAAAACAGCACCTATTCTAGATGTCGCTCTAAGTACTGAAATCCAGGCTGCCTTAGCTTCTGATTTCGAGGCAAGTCTTTTTGAGATGCCGCTCGTGAGCGATAACGGTCTGATAGCGGCGGCAGAAGTGGACCATTCGCAGTTTAAACGATTTAGGTGTGCCGTATTTGCCTTGTCAGAATTCGCAATCCGACTCGCTCAAGCACTCGGGCGTCTTCTGGTGAATGAGCCGGAGAACGCCGACGTATTTAATGAAATGCTCGAATGGGTCACCATCTGTTGGGACGAGAGTGCAGTCATAAACTTCTTGAGAACCGTGGGTCACCTTACGGATGCTCAAGCAGAACGTTTACTTGCACTGTTCGGTCTGGACTTTCGGAAACAGAATAGGCTTCTACGCCATGCTGCGGAGGGCTTCTTCCCTCCCTTCGTGCGCGTGCCCGGGGTCATTATAGTAGTTCCAGATTTCGTGAAGATGTTCATGCAGACACGGAACCTCCTTTATGCCGTCGAGCGGACTAACTCTAGGCTGTTCGATAGTCTCGTTTCGGGGGACTTGGAGCCGGAACTGTTGAAAACCGTGGTGGACATGCTTCAATCGTTTCCGACGTTGCATGCCAAGCCTAACGTTGTGTGGGCTTCCGGCGAGATCGACCTGCTTGTCTACGACGCTGGCACGAACTCCGCCCTGCATCTCCAGGCGAAGGCGCCACTGCCTCCACAAGGCGCGCGCATGGTGCAGAGGCTCGAAAGCCGCATAGCTGAGGGCTTGAATCAGCTCCGAAAAGTTCGCGAATTATCACAAGGCGAACGCGATAGGATTATCGGCGAGGCGATCGGCAGCACGGTCAGCAATGTCTCATTAAGGGATGTAATTCTTGCAAGATCCTGCTTCGGCACGCACTCCGTTCGCGCTGACGCCCAAGATGTCATGCTACTCACATTGCCGATACTTTCCGGCGCGCTCAACGATTGCAAGGAGCGTGGCGTTTCATCCTTGCCCGATATTCTGGAACAATGCACTGCAAATGTGAACACCCTTGTGACTCACGCAAAACCACATTGGAGTCATGAAACGGTGATTATAGAAGGCGTGAACCTGTCCGTTCCCCTCTTTCACTTCGATACCTCGTTCGTCCAAGCTTTTCGGGATCATGTCTGGCGCGGGCGTAACGATATGTCCATTTGAAGCAGCAATAAAAATGCCGCCGGGTACCTTGCGACGCACGTCTATCCTGCCCATGGGCGGAGTACCAAGCGATGCCTTCCCCTTGACTTGGACATCTGGACTGATAACATGCAGGATGACATGTATCAGGTTTAAGCCAATGATCATACTGGTTGTGGTCATCTCATCGGCGAAACAGGAAAATCAATGTGGCCGGTGAGCGTGTGGTGCTACGTTTGGTTAACCGGCTTTCGCGATACTGGGAAGTGGAGAGGAACGGTTTCCGGTGTCACATGGACGGATAAGGCGGCATGTCGTACCTCTGGTGTAGTGCCGCTGCCGTTCCGAGCGGATAACGGGGCACTCGGAGGCTATTCCGGTCCAGAAATCCCCCTCGGGGCCCAGAACCCCGTTTCTGGGGAGTTTGGATGATCACTGGTGGGAAGGGCTGTTATCAACAGTTATTGGTAAACCCTTGGCGACAATGGGAGTGTCCCTGTGTCTGCGGATTTCAGGCTTGATTTCTTCGGACACCAAGGGGCGGAGTGCATCCCGGTCGATACGGAGAGGTTTCAAACAAGATCTCGCTTCCCTCGGTCCGACCCCGATCTTGCAAACAGCGGTGAGTACCACGCTATCTCGGCGTGTGGAAAGCTCACTTGTACAGGAGTCGAACGGTCTCAATGGCATACTTGCCCACCTGGACGTCGATGCTCCCGTCCACATTAACACCGATTGGCCTCTGATCCTCTTCCAGGATATCGGTTGACGTGGCGCCCACGAGGCCCTTCGGACCTCGGATGGTTACTCGCGTGTCCCGGCCGTCGGTTTCATAGCAGCGCAGCAGCAGGCCGCGCCCATCTTCCGCTTTCTTGAGAATGGTCACCGCCACGTTGGCGGCGGACACATCGAGAAAGCTCTGTCGATCGGGAAGATCGCCGAGGGTCGTTTGACCCCGCCTTACCAGCAGCGGAGCATTGTGAGCCCAACCCAGATGAACGGCTTCATGCGGCACCAACGGTCCCCGGTGCGTTTGCAGGGCGAAGCGATAGGCATGCGGCCCGGGCTGGGTGAAATACAGGTCGCGATCACCGCAACTGAACACACTCCGCAGCAAAATGGGCTGGATGACGAAATCCGTGTTGAGCAGCATGGGATCTTGCAGGGCGATGCGGTCAAAAGGACGGTAGCTCCCCTGGTTGTACACCGAGAAATGGCTCGGCTCTGAATCGCCTTTCATCGTCCGCGCATCATGGAAACGGACGTCCGTGCGGTCTTTCGCGTCAAACGGCGTGACTTCCGTCGCCAGTGTCACTCCCATCTGCTCGCTCGAAAGATCCACCCAGTTGTTCGCACCCCGCACCGTCGGATGGCACGCCAGCGCCTGCGTGCTCTCCTTCCCGTACTGCACGGAGCCAAACGGCACCTCGTACGTGAGGTTCCCCCGCTCAATGCTGAAAGGAAACGTGGTATTCACCTGGATTTCCTTCTGCCCGTCCCAAACGAGGATCGTTTTCAGATCGATTCGCGGCAGAGTTCTATAGATCGATATCTCCTGGATCCGGGTCGAATTCAAAAGGGTACCTTTGACCTGGATCGTCGCGCGAACCGGACCCGACTCGGTGACGGTGATGGAAGCCGGTTTCTCGTTCATGCGCCACCAGCGGCCGGTGAATTCCTCCGCCTCGTCGACGCCGAGATTCTGCAAGGCGATCAATTCGTTCGCCTGGTATTTTCCGCTGTTCAATATTTCGCGCCCGATGCTCTTGTCAAAGATGCCGGTGATTCCTCCGGACTTTCCATCCAGGCTTGTTCTGTAGAATTGATTTTCCAGGCTCGTGGCAGTCGCCCGGAGAGGATTCGCAGCCTGGCTCTTTCCATCGACGACATAGTAGGTTGCGTATCCAAGCGAAGGAACGCTTGCTTCAAATACCACCTGGGCCCGCGCGATGCTGCCGTCCGCATGGGTTGCCTGCACGCTCGCCTGTACCGGCAGCTCCTGGCCCTCCGCATCCAGCAACCGCAGTGCGCGCATTCCGGTTTTGTCCACCGACAGGACGTAATCCACCACGTCGGTGCGCGGCCAGCTCAGTTGATTGAACACCACGATCGGAATCCCTTTGTCGTGGCACCGTATATGTGGAATCAGAGTATCAAGGCTGCCGGACAGCACTTCGCTGGCCACGCGGTGGCTATCGCGGGCCCGGGCAAGCTTCACGGCGTCGCTGATGATGCCGTTGTGGCCGCCCCAGTTGTGCTCGTGCACCAGCAGGTTGTCCTGCCAGACGCTGTTGATGGCCGAGCGCGGATAATCGTAGCCGGGCATGAGCACGCTGTTGATGGCCGACACCTTTTCCGCCGCTGTCACCACTTGCTCCGTATGACGGCTGAGCATGAACGCGTCGTTCTCCACGGACTGGGTTCCGTCCCACCAGCAGGGAATTTCCCCCGTCACGGTCCGGATTTTGCCGTTTCCGTTTCTGAGCTCGTTCTCGAGAGCCTGGAAGTATTCGTTTACGGAGGCCAGCTTCACCTTGGGAATATCGTGCCGCGCGTTCCAGTTGCAGGCATTCATGCGTACTGCTTCGTCCGGGATGCTGCAATCGGATCCGTCGGCCATGAAGAGAACCGGCGGAAGCAACCACTGCTTGATCTGGGCGATTTCTTTCTCCACGAAGCTCTGGAGCCCCGCTTCCGCCACAGGGTAGTTCTGCGTGCGCAGGCGGTCCCCCGCGCCGTAGCTCTCCGGGCAGTGCGCCACCATCACCTGCGAGCCATCCGGACCGGCCCAGCGAAAGACCGCGGGACCGGCATACCCGGACACGTTCAAGTTGTTCTCCGGCCGCACCAGAACCTTCCAGATCACGAAGTTCCGGATTCCCGCCTTGGCCAATATCTGCGGCATCTGGAGGGTGTGCCCGGGCTCATCGACGTTCCAGGCAAATTCGGTGTTCAGCCCGAACTTTTCGCGCAGCCAGCGCTTGCCGAAGTACAAATTCCTGACCAGGCCCTCTCCACCCAGAAGCAGTTCGCTGGGTCCGATATAGAACCCTCCGCACCCAAGGATGTCTCGATGCAGCAGATTCCTGACCGTCTCCTCCTGCTCGGGATATCGCTGCAGGAATTCCCGAAGGACGTACGCGTCCTCTTCCGAGAATTTGAAGTCAGGCGACTTCTCCAGCATGGCAATCGATTTGGCCACTGCCTGCACGTTGAGGTTGGTGCAGACTTCCGGCGTATCCGGCCACGACAAATCCGCATGCGAGTGCGGAACGATGAGCACCTGAAGGCGGGAGTTGGGGTTCTGTTTCAGCAAACCCTGCAAGCCTTCTTCCGCGGCCGCGAGCGAGCGGTCGAACTGCGCGGTATTTCCGGTCCGCATCGCGTTCAGGTCAAGAATCTTCGTAATGTTCTGAAGCTGCCCGTCGGACTTCCCGCTCGCATCCTCGAGAAGTGCGCCCGCGATCCCGAGGTCGCCGAGAAAGTTGTGCACTCGCCCGGCCAATTCATCGTCCTCCATCTCCAGCCGGGAATTCTTCAGCACCGTGGCGGCGTTGCCGGTTTTGTTTGCCTTGATGGCGATGGTCACCACTTCACCGGGCCTGGCGTTTGGCGACAAAAGAACTCTCTGGCTTTCGTCTTGCAGTGGCCTGCCGGTGGCGCGGAAGTGCTTCACCCATGCGCCGTTTACATAAATATCGCCGGCCGGCCACAAATCCACGACCAGCGTTATTTTTCTGCCCTGCGTTTTCGTACCGTAAAGCACGGGAGGGATTGCGACGCGGGTCCTGTACCAGCAGATCGAGTCCGGGCGCGAAGAGATGGCCCTCCAGCGATCGTCGTCGTTCGGAACGGCTTGCCATGCGGAGTCATCCAGCTTCGGATCGGCGCCGTTCGGAACGTCCTCGATGCGGAATTTCCAGCCGGCCACACTTGCATTGCTGACGGCTTCTACCTGTTTTACGAATTCGCTCGTGTTGTCCATGGCATCGCCTGACTGCAAGCCCATGAGCACAACGGCCAGCAAAAGCAGCGGTGCAGACAGAAAGATTTCGTTTTTGGTCTTCATCCAACCCTCCAGAACCAGCCTAGTCAGTTAGGTGATCGATTCGGATGTCTTCCTTCGCCTCCGGAGCTCCACACAGGCCGGCGCCCCTTTGCCCTAGCCGGTCGTAAAGTCGAATCACCCGTTGTGCTTCGCGTCGTCACGTGTCGCGGGCTCGTCAATCGCGGTCAAAACCAGCTTATGGGTTCCCTTTTTCAGGTCCCGCATCCGATGATAAAACCGGCGTTCCTCGGTATAACTTCACGCATTGCTCACACCCTGATGATGAAACGAAAGCGCATATCATCTCCGTACCACTGCGGGAAGGCGGTGCCCCACAGGTTGTTATAGAGGTTGACGTGAACGCCTTCGTGCATATCCGGCTGCTGGTTGTCGAAAACGAGCAGCGCTCGTTGGCCCGGGGCTACCAGCGGGGCATCCAGCGTTTCCAGCACGAAGCTTCCCCGGGCATCGCGATAACTGACGTTCCGCGTCACCGCATGCAGATGCAGGCCGCCATCGGCAATCACGTCATGGGGTGAAACCGGCCGATCCACCTTTTCCAGCAACCACCCCCCGCCATCCGGCGCGTCCGGGGAGAATGACAGCCACATCGCTTCGGAAAGCCGGTTGGCGCGCTTGTCGAAACACTGGAAAGTGAGGTGAAGCGCCGGCTCCGACGTGGGAAGCCGGATCTCCATCGTCAATCGTTCCGGCCAGCTCACCAAGTCAGCCCATCCTGCATCGGCCTTGGGCAGGCGCAATTCCGCCACGATGCGATGACCTTGGGCGTCTTCGCCCACCAGGGCTTCCTGCAAGGTGGACTGCCACGTACGGCTTTGGGCAGGATACTTCTCAATGCCGGGCTTGCTGAAGTCGTAGCCCATGGGCATGGTGTTGTAGGCATGGTTGAACCGGTCGAAGTCCGCCCGGGTAAACGTCTGGTAGCGAAAGGCCGCCAGCAGGTGCTGCGCGGAAGCCCATTCCCGGCCGGTCTTGCGGTCCTGCAGCCGGCTGATCGCGCCCGTCGCCGGATCGAGGGCCACCACGAAGTGCGCCGCGTGTACGTCTGATCCGGGCGTCAAAGGCGCCATTCCGCGGGTATCCGGCGGCGTCGGCGCCAGCGTTTGCAGGCGTTTCAGTGCCTCTTCCCGCAGTCCCTGAGGAAGCACCTCGACGGCTCGGTCCATGTCCGCGCGTTTTTCAACCCAACCGGCGTCCGTCTTTTTGAACTCCGGTAATGTTGCCCGGGCCGCGGCGAGTTCTTTCGGAGAGTAAACTTCCGGGTGACGGAGATATTGACCAATGCTGAGACCCCAGTTGTGTTCGGGTCCCAGGATAAGCTTCGAGGTCAGCGCCAGGTCAATGGCGTCACCCGGCTGGAGACTCCCGTTCGACAACCACTCGCGCCGCAGCCGGCACAGTTCGCGATACCGCGCCACCTTGCCGGGGTCGCTGCCTACCCCATAAATCCACGTATCGCCCATCTCTTTCGTCTCCACCGGCAACTCGGATCGCAACGGCTCCAAAGCTGTCGCGATGGTGCTCAGGTTTGTGGAAACGATTTTGGCGCCGGGGAAAATCGCGTGCAGCCAGGCATAGTGAGCCTTGATCTCATTCAAGGAATGCGGGCCGGAGTTGTCACCTCGGACCTGGATGGACACGGCGATGTCGGTTCCCGGAATCGCTACCGTGCTTCCGTAACCGAGGGGGTGATACAGCACCATGATTTCCGCGCCTTCGGGATCGCGCCAGTTGAATAGATAAGCTTGGGAGTCTTCTTCCGCCGCTTCCTGCACGCCGTATTGCTTCAACACCGAGATAAGCTTGGCCTTATCCTGGCCGAGTATTTGCCGCCGCTCTTGAGCCGAAGGCGAAACCGGGGCGGGGAAGTAGGGAATGTCAGGCGCCTTACATCCACCATTGTCACCAATATCAAGGAAGCGGACGCCAGCCTCGGCGAGTGGTCCCACTAAGCCGCGCGTATGGCAGGGCACATCGGTCAGCTTGCCCGCAATTGTCTTCTTGCCAAAGCGCTGATCAAGAGCCGCCGAAAGTTTCAACGCCGATACGATCAGCGAACGGTCCAGCATTTCCGAGTTCCACGTAAACGGCATCGCGTGCCAGGCAATATCTCCCTCGCCGATGGCCTGCTCCATCCGCCGGCGCTGGTCCGGCGAGGCCTGCTCCAGGTAGTGGTAGAGCATCCATGCCGCGATCGTCCACACATAGCGCTCTTCGCCGCCCGACCGGCGTAGCGTTTCCGCTGTGTCCATGGCGCGCGGAAGATAGTTGTCGAAGTAGGTGCAAATCACACCATGCTCAGTGTCCGTGAAGCCTACGTCGAGGTGGCATTTGTAGAACAAATAGACCGTGTCTACCTGTTTATTCGGCTCTGCTGCGCGAGCCTGCCAACTGGACGACCTCAGACACATCCCCATAGCAGCGGCCGTCATCCCTTTTAGTAATTCGCGTCTTTGCATGGTTCACGCCTCCGTGGTGGTTTCTGATGGTACAGTTGGCAGCCTGCGATTCTCCTGGGCTGGGCGCAGTAGGACCAACAAGGTGGGAAGAATACCCTGCGCGCCTGTTAGCAGGGGGGAGGTTTCAGTCGGGCTTCCCCCCTTCTTTCGCCTTCCCCATCCTGCCACATTCCAGACAACTTTTCGGGAGTTTCGAACCAGCTCCAGATTAGCAATACAGCTTCAAGGCGAGCTGAATCTGGCATGAAGTTCGCGAGAGGTTCGCTGGTGTACCAGCACTCGATATACTACTCGCACTGGCTGATCCAATGCCAGCGTTGGGATTATTGAATTGAGGCGCATTCGTAAGGTTGAACATTTCCGCACGGAATTCCAGGTACCGTGTCTGATCGGGATATGTATAAGTCTTTTTGAAAACGCTGAAGTCTGCTTCATTCGTGCCAGGCCCCATTAGAATGCCCCGTCCTGAATTTCCA
>Ga0182027_10011738_pt1 | contig 12344 bp, 9 predicted proteins | sample 712E1DmetaG_FD_121300 | JGI IMG/M metagenome (GOLD analysis project Ga0182027, IMG submission 121300) | Permafrost microbial communities from Stordalen Mire, Sweden - 712E1D metaG (Illumina Assembly) | ecosystem: Environmental > Terrestrial > Soil > Wetlands > Permafrost | place: Sweden...
CGAGCGTTCTTGGGCATAAGTAATAAGCCAACGAATTGCAAGAGCGGTTCGTCGCTCGAGACGAACTTCTGTAGGAACCTGATAGGTCGCACCACCAACTCTTCGTGCTCTAACTTCAATCAACGGAGACGCATTGTCCACCGCTTTTTTAAATACTTCCAAGGGATTCTTTTCAGTCTTTTGTCCAATTTGATCAAGCGCACTATAGACAATATTACGGGCTATATTCTTCTTCCCGTCTTTCAATACGCTATTCACGAAACGGGAAATAAGTTCATCACCGAACTTTGGATCTGGCGTTACACGCCTTCGTATTGCTCTTTTTTTTCTCATCGGTTAATAAATTACTACTTAGGTTTCTTAGCTCCGTATTTTGAACGTCCTTGTTTTCGATCCTGTACTCCTTGCGTATCTAGAGTACCTCGAATGACATGGTAACGCACTCCTGGCAAGTCTTTCACTCTTCCACCGCGAATAAGAACAATTGAATGCTCTTGAAGGTTATGCCCTTCACCGGGGATATATGCTGTTACTTCAATTCCATTTGTTAAACGAACACGAGCAACTTTACGTAAAGCAGAATTAGGTTTTTTAGGAGTAGTTGTGTACACACGCGTACATACACCTCTTTTTTGAGGGTTGCCACCAAGAGCGGGTGACTTGCTTTTCCACAACACCCTTTCTCGACCATCTTTAACGAGCTGATTAACTGTCGGCAATTGAAACTCTCCAAAATTTCCTGATTCTATATTGACAAAAAGTTATTTAATATAATGTTTTTTAATTTAGAAGTCAACGCAAATTATTTCAAATATGGAAAAACTATTCTACTAATTTCACTTTCCGCTTAAGTTTCTTTGTTTCGATTTCTGATGTATTTTCCTCTTTTGAATTCTCTTTAACTGAATCTGAAAAAGTCGGCTCGGGCGCAGAAACAATAATATCCTTGAATTTCCTTTGTCCAGTTCCCGCAGGAATAAGATGTCCCATAGTAACGTTTTCTTTCAAACCAAGAAGATGATCTATTTTTCCTTCAATAGCCGCATCCGTCAATACCTTTGTTGTCTCTTGGAACGATGCGGCCGAAATAAAGCTTTCAGTTGTCAAAGATGCCTGTGTAATGCCGAGAAGAATTGGATCCGATGTAGCAGGCAATGCATCACGGAACTCAGCAACCTTCTTCGACTTTTTCTTGAGATCAGTATTCATCTCACGAACAGTTCTCTTGGAGATTAATTGTCCATTCTTCAACTTTGCATCGCCCTTGCCCACAACAATGACTTTATCTGTAAGATTTTCATTTTCATCGTTCAGCAGATTCTTGTCAATATGATCACCTTCAAGATATTTCGTATCGCCCTGATCTGCGATTCGAACCTTCTGCATCATTTGCCGTACAATCACTTCGATATGTTTATCGTTGATTTTCACACCTTGCATACGATAAACTTCTTGAATTTCATTCACGAGGTATTCTTGCACTGCAGTTGTTCCTTTAATCTGCAAAATATCATGAGGATCAATAGAACCAGCAGATAAGCGCTCACCGGCACGCATCAAATCTCCGTCCTGAACTAAAAGATGTTTACCTAATGGAACAAGATACGTACGTTTATCTTTACCGTCAGGACTTTCAATAAACACTTCTCGTGAACCGCGCTTAGGTTGACCAATAGTAACCGTTCCATCAATTTCACCGACTACAGCCGGATCGTTGGGATGCCGTGCTTCAAAAAGTTCAGTAACTCGTGGTAAGCCTCCAGTGATGTCACGTGTCTTACCGATGTCTCGAGGAATTTTTACTAAAATTGCTCCAGCTTGAATTACTTCACCATCGTCAACATTCAAATGTGCCCGTGTCGGAATCGGGTATGATGAAACCTTGTTACCCTTTTTATTGATAATTGCAATTCCAGGAATGAGACTCTTTTCACGGCTATCGATGACAACTTTTTGAATATGTCCAGTCTGCTCATCTGGTTCTTCACGATAAGTCAAGTTCTCTTTCATATCGACGTACTGTACTGTTCCACCATGTTCCGAAACAATAACTGCATTGTACGGATCCCATTCATAGACGAGTTCGCCTTTTGTAACCTTTGCACCATCCCGCACCAACAACGTTGCACCATATGGCACATCGTATTTTGTGAGCATACGATTGTCATTATCCAATACATTGATCACTCCGCTTCTGCCAGATACCATCAAGCGGGTCATTTCTTCTTTTGTGAACTCGAGGAATTTAATTCCATCATATTTTACATGTCCATCGAATTTAGAAATGATTTGCGATTGTGCAGCAATAAGACTTGCCGTTCCGCCTGTATGGAATGTACGTAATGTCAACTGCGTACCAGGTTCGCCAATAGATTGTGCGGCAATAACTCCCACCGCCATTCCCGGTTCGACTAAATTTCCTGTGGTGAGATCGCGGCCATAACATTTTGCACATACACCGCGACGCGAGTCGCAAGTGAGCACAGAGCGAATGATGACAGTTTCTATAGACGTTTCAGTAATTTGCTGTGATTTATCTTCATCTATAAGTTCACCGCCATGCACAATCACTTCTTTTGAAATCGGATCTACAATATCCTGCAGCGACACACGACCAAGAATGCGTTCTGCTAACGGTTCCTTAATATCCTCAGCTTCTTTCAAAGCACCAGTTGTAACGCCTTTGATCGTACCACAATCGATTTCACCGATAATCGCATCTTGTGCAACATCAACCAATCGGCGCGTTAAATAACCTGCATCGGCTGTTTTCAATGCCGTATCAGCAAGACCTTTACGAGCACCGTGTGTAGAGATGAAGTACTCCAAAATAGAAAGACCTTCGCGGAAGTTCGCGATGATCGGATTCTCAATTAATTCTCCAGTCGCACCCGACATACTTTTTTGTGGTTTAGCCATCAATCCACGCATACCAGCAAGCTGACGAACCTGTTCCTTCGAACCGCGCGCGCCTGAATCGACCATCATATATAAAGAGTTAAATCCTTTTCGGTCGTGCTGCAACGCTTCAAACAATCGATCTGCAATTCTACTTGTAACGCGAGTCCAAATATCAATTACTTTATTATAGCGCTCGCCATTAGTAATGAAGCCGCGGAAGTATTGCGATTCCACATTCTCCACATCTTTTTGTGCTTTTTTGACGAGATCAATTTTCTCCTGCGGAATAACAACATCGTCGATGGAGACAGAGAGTCCACCTCTTGTTGCATAAGTAAATCCTAATGTTTTCAGCTGATCAAGGAAGTTTGCTGTAACTAAATTGCCGCTCTTACGAAACACAGTCGAGATAATCTGCACAAGACGTTTTTTATTCAACAATTCATTCACAAAAGGGATTTCTTTGGGAACAATTTGATTGAATATAATGCGCCCTGTCGTGGTCTCGACCAACTCAGCATTCATGCGCACCTTAATCCGTGCATGTAATCCAAGTCTTTCCTGATCATATGCAATGATGACTTCTTGCGGTGAAGAAAATATTTTCCCTTCTCCGAGATCACCTGTCTTAGATTTTGTTAGATAGTAGCAACCCAATACTTGATCTTGCGTTGGCGTGACAATTGGAGCGCCGCTTGCTGGCGAAAGAATATTGTGACTCGAAAGCATTAACATACGCGCTTCGAGTTGGGCCTCATAGGAAAGCGGTATGTGCACCGCCATTTGATCGCCGTCGAAGTCTGCGTTGAATGCTGTGCAAACCATTGGATGAATACGAATCGCCTTACCTTCTACCAATACTGGCTGAAATGCTTGAATGCCTAGCCGGTGCAAAGTCGGTGCACGGTTTAACATAACCGGATGTCCATCGATTATATTCTCTAAGATGTCCCATACTTCTGGACCTTTTTTGTCCACCATCTTTTTTGCACTTTTTACTGTCTTAACCAACCCGCGCTCAATAAGCTTGCGTATGATGTGCGGTTTAAATAATTCTACCGCCATATCTTTCGGTAAACCGCATTGATGCAATTGCAATTCAGGTCCGACGACAATAACCGAACGACCGGAATAGTCGACACGCTTGCCAAGCAAATTCTGACGGAAGCGTCCTTGCTTCCCTTTGAGCATATCGGAAAGTGATTTGAGTGCACGATTATTATCAGAACGCACTGCATTGACGCGGCGGGAATTGTCAAAAAGCGAATCAACTGATTCCTGTAGCATGCGTTTTTCATTGCGTAAAATAACTTCCGGCGCCTTAATTTCGATGAGCCGTTTTAGCCGATTGTTGCGAATAATAACTCGGCGATATAGATCGTTCAAATCCGACGTCGCAAATCGCCCGCCTTCCAATGGAACTAAAGGCCGCAACTCAGGTGGAATAACAGGGATTACATCTAAGATCATCCACTCTGGCTTATTTGCTGCACCGCTTTCTGGGTTACGAAACGCTTCAACAACACGCAAACGTTTCAAAGCATCCTGCTTCTTTTGCATGGATGTTTCCGTTGCAAGTTGAGCGCGTAATTCTGCTGCAAGATTATCTACATTCACGCGCCTGAGAAGATCCTTAATTGCATCACCACCCATTTTTGCAATAAACTTTTTTGGGTCGTCATCATCCAAGTCCTGATTTTCTTCTGGCAGGGAAGAAAGGATTTCTATATACTGATCCTCCGAAATCAAGTCGAGTCGTTGCAAACCAGTAGTTCCCGGACTGACTACAACATAGGATTCATAGTAAATTATCTTTTCTAGTTCCTTACCAGCGATTCCAAGGATAGTACCAATTTTACTCGGCACAGAACGGAAGTACCAAATATGCACAACCGGCACTGCCAATGAAATATGTCCCTGTCGTTCGCGGCGAACACTCTTTTGCGTCACTTCGACACCACAGCGATCGCAAGTTATGCCTTTGTAGCGTATGCGTTTGTACTTTCCGCAATGGCACTCCCAATCGCGCACTGGACCAAATATCTTTTCGCAAAACAATCCATCTTTCTCTGGACGAAACGAACGATAATTGATCGTCTCTGGTTTTGTTACTTCACCATGCGAACGGCTCAGGATCATATCCGGCGACGCAAGGCTAATTGTAATTTTTGAAAATGTTTTCTTTGCTGTTAAATCTGTATAAGGCATGTCGCCTCCATCAATCAAACTATGTTCATTATTGGATGAATGATTACTGCATTTGAGCAGCATACATCACGATCATTCAATCTTCACTTCCAGACCCAGTCCTTGCAGCTCGCGAACGAGCACATTGAACGATTCAGGAATATTTGGCTCTGGAAGGTTTTCACCTTTCACAATGGATTCATATACTTTCGCGCGTCCAAGCACGTCATCTGACTTCACAGTGAGAATTTCTTGTAAAATGTTCGCCGCACCATAGCCTTCGAGTGCCCACACTTCCATTTCTCCAAAACGCTGACCACCGAACTGCGCCTTACCACCCAACGGTTGCTGCGTGATAAGAGAATATGGTCCGATAGAACGTGCGTGAATTTTATCATCCACCATATGCGACAACTTCATTATGTACATATATCCAACCGATATTTCCTGATCGAATGGCTCGCCAGAGCGCCCATTAATAAGCACTGACTTCGAGGTCTTGCTGAGTCCAGCTTTCTCTAACCAACCCTGCACTTCTTCCCACCTTGCACCATCAAAGATTGGTGATGCAAATTGTTTTCCGAGCTTAATACCAGCCCAGCCAAGCGCCACTTCAAACAGCTGTCCCAAATTCATACGGGAAGGCACACCTAATGGGTTGAGCACAATATCGACCGGATGTCCGTCTGGAAGGAAGGGCATATCTTCCATAGGTACAATAATGGAAACAACACCTTTATTTCCATGACGCCCTGCCATCTTGTCGCCTACTTGAAGCTTACGTTTTTTAGCAACATATACTTTTGCCAACTGAACAATTCCCGGTGCAAGTTCATCGCCAAGCTGGATTTTATTTTTCTCATGACGATAGAGCTCTCCAATCTCGCTCATCTTCTGATGGAAATTTTCAAAGATGCGGACAACGATATTGTGTTTCCGTTTATCGTCAATCCACTCTTGATTGAAATCGAGCTTGTCGAGATTTTCCATTTTCTGGAATGTGTCGTTTTTAAAAATAACACCAGCACGAATAGCAATTTCGCCATCAGTGTTTCGAATACCGATCGACTTTTCGCCTTCGAGTACTTGGTCTAATTTATACCCAAGCTTTTCTTCCAAGTCTTTCACTTCTTTACGGCGCGATCTTTCAAGCGACTCTAGTTTTTTCTTATCTTCTTTTTTACTCTCCGTATCTTTTTTCTTCCGGCTGAAGAGCTTCGTCGAAATGACAATACCTTTCATACCTGGAGGAGCTTTAAGCGATGCATCTTTCACATCGCCAGCTTTCTCTCCGAAAATCGCCTTCAAGAGTTTTTCTTCTGGCGTCGGATCGGTTTCACCCTTCGGTGTAATCTTTCCGATGAGAATATCGCCTTCATTCACTTCTGCACCGATTCGGATAACTCCATTCTCATCGAGATCTTTTGTTGCTTCTTCACTGACGTTCGGAATTTCGCGTGTTAGTTCTTCTTCACCGCGTTTTGTATCCCGAACTTGAAGCTCAAATTCTTCAATGTGCACAGAAGTGAAAACATCTTCGGATACAATGCGTTCGCTGACGATAATTGCATCTTCGAAGTTATACCCGCGCCATGGCATAAACGCTACCAAAATATTTCTGCCAAGCGCTAATTCTCCACCATCTGTAGCACAACCATCGACCAAAACATCATTTCTCTTAAAGCGTTGACCTTCTTTCACCACCGGTTTCTGGTTGATGCAGGTGTCTTGATTGGTTCGGAGGAATTTTGTCAACTTATATTCAACACGTCGCTTGTCATCAAAGCTGATGATTGCCTCGTTACTGTTTTCGTCAATATCATATAACACGACAATGCTGTCACCATCCACAGACTCAACGGTACCATTGCGTTCTGCAACTATAATGGTTCGCGAGTCACGGGCAATGGTTTCTTCCATTCCCGTTCCAACTACAGGTGCTTCCGGCTGCAATAGCGGAACTGCCTGACGCTGCATGTTCGATCCCATCAATGCGCGATTTGCGTCGTCATGCTCAAGGAATGGAATCAGTGCTGCTGCCGCGCTGACGATTTGATTCGGTGCAACATCCATATACTGAACCTTATCTGGTTCAGTTACCGGATAATCGCTCTGATATCTCGCTTTTACTTTTTCTTCAGTAAAGCGTCCGCGATCATCTAAAATTGCATTCGCTTGTGCTATCGTCACTTCATCTTCACGCTCGGCGGTTAGGAATTCAATCTCTTCTACAACCTTGCCGTTCTTTACTTTGCGATACGGTGTCTCGATAAAACCGAAATCATTAATTCGTGCATGTATGCAGAGTGAGGAAATTAAACCGATGTTCGGGCCCTCGGGTGTTTCAATTGGACAAAGTCGGCCATAGTGAGTATAGTGCACGTCTCGGACTTCGAAACCGGCGCGTTCGCGTGTAAGACCGCCTGGTCCGAGTGCAGAGACACGGCGCTTGTGTGTCATTTCCGCCAGCGGATTTGTTTGATCGAGAAATTGCGAAAGCTGGTTTGTTCCAAAGAACGCGTTGATAACACTTGTAATCGTTCGGGCGTTTACTAAATCTTGCGGCGTGATTGTTTCTGCATCGCGTAGGTTCATTCGTTCACGAATGGTACGCGTCATGCGAGACAATCCGATATTAAATTGCTGGGCGAGTTGCTCGCCAACCGTGCGGACACGACGATTTCCCAAGTGATCGATGTCGTCTACCGCCCGTTTGCCTTGCTGAAGATCAATTAAATATTTTACGATGGCAATGATGTCATCTTTTGTCAGTGTGGTGACATCTTCAGGAATACTCAAGTTGAGTTTAATATTCATTCGGTGCCGGCCGACATCACCAAGATCATAACGTTTTGGATTGAAGAACAATCTGTCGATCAGATTTTTTGCGGTATCAAGGTCCGGGGCTTCGCCTGAACGCAATTGTGTATAAATTGCTTCTAACGCATCTTCAGAGGAACGTGCAGCATCTTTTAGTATAGTGTTCGCAATCACGGAGCTTGAAGCCGCCTCATCGGTCTTGAGCAGGCGAAGCTTTTTCAAGTTTGTCTTTTTAATCTGCTTAATATGGTCTTCGGTGAGTTTCGTATCTTTGTTGATAAAGACTTCACCCGTTTTTTTATCAAATACATCGCTGCAAACTTTTCGATCAATAAATTCTTTCAAATCAACCTTAGCTATTTCAATTTCTTCCACAAGTCCAAACAAATCGAGGATATCGTCGTCCGAAGAATAGCCCAACGCACGAAGTAATGTTGTGACGGGAAATTTCTTCTTTCTATCTATGTATGCATACATCACATTATTGATGTCAGTAGCAAATTCAACCCAGGATCCGCGAAATGGAATTATACGCGCTGAATACATCATCGTACCATTTGGGTGAACGGATTCGCCAAAGAACACGCCCGGCGAACGATGCAACTGACTCACTACCACACGCTCAGCACCGTTAATGATGAATGTGCCCCGATGCGTCATCGCAGGAAGATTGCCTAAGTAAACTTCCTGTTCAATTGTATCGACAAATTCTTTTCCGCCTTCTTTCTTAGCAGACAATCGGAGTTTCGCTTTCAAAGGAACAGCGAATGTTAGACCGCGTTCCTGACATTCGACGACGGAATACTTCGGCTTCTCGACGTAGTATTCTGAGAACTCGAGGAGAAAATTCTCACGTGCATCAGTGATTGGAAAATTCATCTCAAACACTTGTTGCAAGCCAAGTTTTTTCCTGCGATGCGGAGGTGTATCTGCTTGGAGAAAATTATTGAATGAATCGATTTGGACGTTTAGCAGGTCAGGCGTTTCAATGACTGACGGAATACGTGCAAACGAAATACGTTCTTTGGGACCGTTGGATTGGTTTTTCAACGTAACCACTCCTTGATGATATTAAGATTTTCGAATTCAACCATTCCGGTTGGACAATAAATTTCAGTAAAAAAACAAACATTTACAACGTGATCGCCGAGTGCTATTCTATATACAGCATAAGCCGAGAGTTCTTGAACCCGATTCCTCGGGAGAACCATCGGCTTAGCGACCTATGCATCCTTCACGTTCATAACAAACTCTTCATTTGTATAGTTCGTACTTACTCGCCACTATTTTTCTTAATGGCTTGCAAGAAGGATTTGCTACTTCATTTACTTCAGCTCGACTGTAGCGCCTGCTTCTTCGAGTTCTTTTTTCAGCTTTTCAGCATCATCTTTCGAGAGACTTTCTTTCACAGTCTTCGGTGCGCCATCGACAAGATCTTTGGCTTCTTTTAAACCGAGACCAGTTGCCGCGCGCACAACTTTAATAACGTTGATCTTCTGTGCACCAGCGCTCTTTAATTCGACATTGAACTCTGTTTTCTCTTCTACTGCAGCTACTGGCGCAGCAGCGGCTGACATTGCGCCCATCATTACAGGGGCAGCAGCGGTTACACCAAATTTCTCTTCGAGTGCCTTTTTCAATTCAACGGCTTCGAGGAGCGTAAGTTTTTCAATCTTCTCTACGATTTCAGCAACGACTGACATTGTAATTCTCCTTTAAATAATAGTTTTCAAATTCTAATTAAGCTGCCTTCTTCTTCTCAATAGCATCAATAACATAGACGAGGTCACGCGCAACCGCGTTAACCGCACCAACGATACCTGAAGCAGGGGCATTCAAGCTTCCGAGAACGGAAGCAATTATTTCTTTGCGCGTTGGCATACTTGCAAGCTGCTCCAGCTTTGTGGCTTCATAGACTTGCTTTTCGACAACGGCGATTTTGAGCTTTAACTTTCCTGTCTTTTCGGAAAATTTCTTGATAATTTTTGCTGGCGCTGACGGATCGTCGTATGAATACGCGATACCGGTAGGTCCAACAAGTTTATCAAACACACGATCATAACCGCTCAACTGCTCAAGTGCTTTGCGCGCAAGTGTATTTTTCACAACATTGTACTCAATACTAGACTTCCGAAACTCGCGGCGCAGTTCTGTTTCTTCTGCAACCGTCAGTTTAGAGAAATCTGCAAAGTACATTGCTACAGCACGCGCAGCTTTCTCAGCAACTTCGGCGATGATCGCCTCTTTTTCACTGCGTTTCATGTTTTTCCTTTACGTTAGTTCCTATATTGAATGAGAAGCCCTCCGTTTTGTGGAGGCATCCAACGTCACAAGCGAACGTGAGTGCGTAATTTCTATTATACCTGCGCTCCGGCTTCAGCACGATCTATGTGCACGCCAGGTCCCATAGTTGTGGAAATGGCGATGCTCTTTATATATTGACCTTTTGCTGTTGCAGGTTTCAAGCGCATGATAGTGCTAAGGAACAAATTAATGTTCTCAACTAATTTTTCTTTTTCAAAATTTGCTTTGCCAATGGTGGCATGAACAATGCCTGCCTTCTCAACGCGGAATTCAATCTTGCCGGCTTTTACTTCCTTCACCGCTTTTGCGACGTCAGGTGTAACGGTACCACTTTTGGGATTCGGCATTAAACCGCGGGGACCGAGAATTTTTCCAAGCTTTCCAAGATCGCCCATTACATCAGGAGAGGCGATTATCACATCGACGTCCGCCCAACCTTGCTGGATTTTTTCTAAATAGTCTTTGTATCCGACGTAGTCGGCGCCTGCCGCTCTAGCTTCTTCATCCTTCGGCGATTTGGCGATCACTAGCACGCGGACTGCTTTGCCAATGCCATGCGGCAATGCAACAGTACCGCGAAGCGCTTGATCTGCCTTCTTTGGATCGAGTCCAAGTCGAACGGCAATATCAACCGCTTCAGAAAATTTTGCGGAAGCAGTCTCTTTGACTATCCCTACCGCTTCAGCAATAGTATAGTTCTTGGGTTGAACTTTTGTAGCAACAGCTCTGAATCGTTTGCTGTGTTGTTTCATTGTCTGAACTCCATCTTCAATAGTCTTAATCTTCGACCGTAATGCCCATACTGCGGGCAGTACCGGCTATCATGCTCATTGCTGAATCAACGTTTGCCGCGTTCAAGTCAGGCATTTTTAATTCTGCAATTTCGCGAATTTGTTTCTTTGTTACTTTGCCGATTTTTACTCGATTCGGCTCACCGGAACCTTTTTCCAGTTTCGTGGCTCGCAACAATAATGTTGCCGCAGGCGGTGTCTTCGTAATAAATGTAAATGATTTATCACTAAAGACTGTGATAATCACTGGTATGATAAGTCCCTGTTGATCCTTCGTCCTGGCATTGAATTGTTTGCAGAACTCCATAATATTCACGCCCTTTTGACCGAGCGCAGGGCCAACTGGCGGCGCAGGATTTGCTTGACCAGCAGGGATTTGGAGTTTAATGTAGCCTGTTATTTTTTTTGCCATGCTAAATGCCTTACTTAATTAATTCTAAAAACAATCTAATTATTTTTCTATTTCTACTTGCGAAAAGTCAAGCTCAATTGGTGTCTTGCGCCCGAAAATACTCACCATTACTTTTACTTTCAGCCTTTCGGGATTCACTTCTTGAACAAATCCATTGAAATTGTTAAACGGTCCTTCAGTCACTTTCACTGGTTCACCAACATGGAATGGGATATCAAGAAGCTGCGTCTCTTCCTTTTGTTCCATCTTACCTATAAGGCGTTTTACCTCCTCCGGCTGTAGTGGCGCGGGATTGTTTTTATCCGGCACGAATCCCATCACCGATGGTGCTTCAAGAATAAGATGTGTTGATTCCTTATCAAGAACAGCTTCTATCAAAATGTATCCTGGGAAAAAATTCTTCAACCTTGACTTCTTTTTTCCTTCTTTAATCTCGAAAACTTTTTCTGAAGGTATCAGCACGTTTGAAATCTTTTCTTGCAATCCAATGCGCGCAATCTCGGTGTCTAGGTATGTTTTAACTTTCGCTTCGTGCCCAGAATACGTTCGTAATACATACCAGCGTTTATCCAAAGTTCATCCCCCGAGATTAAAGAATTGCTTTGAGAATTTGGCTCACTGCAAAATCCACAACCCATGCAAATGCCGCAATGATCAATGTGACAAGTATGACAATTTTAGTTGACTCCGTGAGTTCTTCACGCGAAGGCCAAGTCACTTTGCCCATCTCTTTTGTGACATCAGTGAAAAAATTTATAATTTTATCTTTCATCGCTCAATATCTTCCTTCTTGTTTTGAGTGATCCTGCACGTCAGGAGGGAGTCGAACCCCCAACCTGCGGTTTTGGAGACCGCTGCTCTGCCAATTGAGCTACTGACGTATCATCTTTTTGCTCTATTTGCAGGCGGTGATACCGCTGCCCAACCGA
>Ga0182027_10011740_pt1 | contig 12343 bp, 7 predicted proteins | sample 712E1DmetaG_FD_121300 | JGI IMG/M metagenome (GOLD analysis project Ga0182027, IMG submission 121300) | Permafrost microbial communities from Stordalen Mire, Sweden - 712E1D metaG (Illumina Assembly) | ecosystem: Environmental > Terrestrial > Soil > Wetlands > Permafrost | place: Sweden...
CCGACACTTCAGTTAAGACAAATTTTTTGGTGACCAGTAATATAAGCTGGCTTGTTTCCAGTGATGTATCATGGTGCATGCCTACTGCATCCGGATCGGGAAACGATACGATCTTTGCCACCGTCACACCCAACCCAGGCACTTCAACCAGAATAGCCACAATTTCAGTCACCGGAAATGGTGTTTCAACCGTATCAGTGACTGTTACACAGGCAGGTGTCAGCCCCGAGCTTATAGTTACACCGCCAAACCGTGATGTGGCAGCTGATACAGGAAGAACCACCTATAACGTACAGGCAAATATTGCCTGGGCTGTATCAACGGATTCAAGCTGGTGTACCGTTACCCCTTCAGGCAATGGAGATGGTACCATCGTAGCGACTTTTACTGAAAACCCGGATGTGACACCAAGAGTTGCTCACATATCGACAATTGGCATTATCGGCCCTGTTGTTGTAACAATCACACAGGCCGGTGCAGCCCCTGCTTTATATGTAAGTCCTCCGAACCAGAATGTATCGGCAGTTGCCGGCAGTATTAATTATACGGTAACCTCAAATACCAGCTGGAGTGTTCAAAGCGACAGCAGCTGGTGTACGGTAACACCTTCAGGAAGTAAAAACGGTCCGATTGTTGCGAACTTTACTGCCAATACAACCCACCTGTCACGCACTGCCCATATCTCAGTAACCGCAACAGGAGTAAACCCGGTTTCGGTGAACCTGATCCAGGCCAAATCAAGCGAAGGCGTTAATGACGAACAGGCTGGCCAGGTTGAGATCTACCCGAACCCCAATAAGGGAATCTTCAATATCATACCTGCAGAAGGCAACAGGACCACTTTAAATATTGAAGTGGAAGATATGAACGGTCAGACACTTCTGAAGAAACAATTTAAAGGCCTGAATGAATACCAGATAGACCTTTCTTCAGCCGCAGCCGGCACGTACTATATTTTTATTAAATCCGACACTTACCTGCTTAAAAAGAAAGTTATCATTATCAGATAACTCAAGCTTTTTTAAAGGAACCAAAACGAAGCCATGGAAGTTCATCTTCCATGGCTTCGTTTTTATTTTTCTATGGAATTGTCGTAATACCCCATTGTGTATTAACTTTGGAGAAGGATTAAATAAATTTTATGCGAAAACAGGTTTTTATGATTGTTTCTGCCGGGCTCATATTCCTGGCATTGATTTTTTCAGTCAAAGCAGCCTTTCCACAAAAGCTGTCTGTAAGGAATGACACACTTCCTGCGGCATTGCTGCTGATCGATATACAGGATTTTTATTTCCCAGGCGGAAAACTTCCTCTGGAGAATCCGGAAACAGCAAGCGAAAAAGCTGCCCTGGTCCTTAAACTGTTCAGGGACCAGAAACTGCCGGTCATCCATATACAACATTATGGGGGAAGCCCGATTCACGCCGATGTTGCACCTCTGCCGGGCGAAAAAGTCATTACCAAAAAGGAAGCAAATGCCTTTGACAGGACTGATCTGCTTGAATACCTGAAATCGCTGCATGTTAAACGCCTTGTGCTCTGCGGCATGCAGACTCATATGTGCCTGGAAGCAGCTACCCGTGCAGCTTATGATTATGGCTATGATTGTATCGTTGTGCAGGATGCCTGTGCTACAAGGGCCCTGAAGTGGGGCGACCGTATAGTTACAGCCGCAGATGTACAGGCAAGTACTCTGGCTTCGCTTGACAGGTTTTATGCAAAAGTTGTGAACGCTGCAGACCTGCAGCCATAGTGTTTACTTCAAACGGTGGGTCCATATTCCCTGTCCCTGTGCACCCGCATAGATCAATATTCCGTCTGTTGCCAGACTTGTAACCGTGGGTTGGTAAGGGAAACCGGTCACCAGCAACCACCACCTTGAACCATTTATCGTTGTTCCGTACATCCCCCAGTTTTTCACTCCCGCAAAAACATAATTCCCGACTATGAGCATACTGTATACAACCTGGTTTTCCAAGGTGGTTGCATACCAGGTTTGCCCGTTATCCTCAGATTGATAAACGCCAATGAATGTTCCTGCGTACATTGTTGATCCGCTGGAAGCGAAAGAAGAAATTACAGTATTCAGAGGCATGTCACTGTTGACATGCCAGGTCTGTCCGTAGTCCTGGGAAACCAGCAATCCGCCATAATATGTTCCTGCAAAAATTGTTGAACCCTGGCAGAAAATTGAATAAATATAAATGTTATCGGGTAAACCGGTATTTAATTTATTCCATGACTGACCATAATCGGTTGAAGTGAAAAAGCCGTTGCTATAGGTCCCGGCAAACCAATGTGATCCGCTTATCGCTACTGAACGGACATCGGAATTTGTCAGGCCTTCTGAATGCCTGTTCCATGAGATGCCATGATTCTGGGAGATATAAACCCCGCTGTCGGTCCCTGCGATCAGGTAACCGTTGCCGGAAGCCAGGGAAGAAGTATTGTATGCATTTATGCGGGGCGTCAGCAGAGCCCAGCTCGTGCCCTGGTCTGAAGTTGAATAAACCCTGGAAGAGTTCCATCCGGATGCAACGAATACAGTTGGAATGTCGGTACACATGGATTTCACAGTACCAACAGGCAATCCCTTAAGTGACCAGGACTGGCCCTGGCTGGCTGAGATATAAAGACCATTACTGGTCCCTGCCAGCAAAGAGGATCCTGAGATGGCAACAGACTGTATATCGGTTACGGGTAAATTACCGCTCACTGAAGTCCACGATCCTCCGTTATTGGCAGAGTACCATAGCCCGTCCTGATTACCGGCCAGGATCGAAGAACCATTTACATCAATGCAGGTCACCTGAAAATCGGCAGGCAAGCCGTTGTTCAGGATGCTCCAGGTCTGGCCTTTATCTGCAGATACATATAAGCCTGTTGAAGTGCCGGCATAAACAGAGGATCCGTTTACGGTCAGGCAGAGAACATCCAGGTTTCCCAAACCCATATTAACCGCTTCCCAGCTTTGTCCGTAATCGTGAGAGTAAAATACCCCTGCACCGGATGTTCCGTCAAAAACATCCTGTCCGAGTACTGCCACTGAGTTCCGGTAACTGCCTGCAGCTGGTCTGAACGAGGACCATGTCGATCCTCCGTCCTGTGACAGGGCGACACCTTCAGTTCCCAATGTGCCGGTTACGATCAGGTACTCATTGGCCGAAAGTGAAACTGTTGCCTGAGAGATGGAGGCTATTCCTTTCCATTTCAGGCCTTTGTCGTATGAGCGGTATAACCTGTCGCTGATGGAATAGACTATCGTGTCGTTCACTGCGGCAATTGCAGCCGGAGTGCTGGTATTAGGAATTGCAGTAGAGTCACAAAGCCAGGAGACCCCTGCATTTCCCGAAAAATACATTCCACGGCCATTGACACCGGCTAAAACAATATCGCCCTGTCCAGCAACACAGGCAACAACTCCATTCCCGGGACCGTTAGTTTGTACCCAGTTCCCTGGCAGATCTACCGGATTGGCCGAATCTGAACTTTTCTTACAGCAGGGCATGACCAGGATAAGCAGGATTAAAAAGCCGGGTATTGGTAATCTACAGGATATCATAGTGTTCGGATAGCAGGAGTAAATGGCTTATAGATGATCTGGCAGCGGTCTTCAATATAAAATTGAAAATCTTAAGTGTAAAGATAGCGTTTGATCTTCTGTGTGGGAGTTTTTTCAAAAGGGTATTCCTGAACAACGATTCTTTGAACCTTGGAGAATTTATTCACCCGGCTGTTCACGTATTGTAACAGCTCAAGCTGAAGTTCATCTATCTTATGCTCCACATAATTTGAAATGTCGTATTTGAGCTGGGAATATCGTTCTTCTATTTCTTCCCTGTTGAATTGCACCAGGGCAACAAGTTTTTCCTGCTGAAGAATCACCAGTGAATCTGCTACATGGCGGAAGTTGTTGATGATAGATTCGATATCTTCCGGATGGATGTTTTCCCCTCCCTGTCCGATAATAGTATTCTTAAGCCTGCCCTTGATATAAAGGTACCCGTCCTTGTCGAAGATCCCCAGGTCGCCGGTTTTAAACCACCCGTCGGGAGTGAGGACTTCCGCAGTCATTACAGGATCTTTGTAATACCCTTTCATGACATTGGATCCTCTGGCCCATATCTCGCCTTCACCTGTTTTTTCATCAGTGTTCTGAATGATCAGTTCAATCTCTTCAATAGAGGGTCCTGTTGACTGAAGCCGGGCATTTTGGGGGTTGAAACCGGCCAGAAGCGGAGAAGTTTCGGTAAGGCCATAACCTATTGCATAAGGGAACCTGGCCTCAATGAGAAATTTCTCGACAGTGCGGTTAAGTTTGGCTCCGCCTATACCAAAAAAATGTAACTCCCCTCCAAAAGTTTGCATTAACTTTTTCCCGGCTGCCACATTAAGTTTCTTTCTGATAAACGGAATATGAATGGCTGTATGGAGAAAAATGTTTTTTGTAAAGGCAGGCTGGATACGGTTCCTGAATATCTTTTCGATGATGATGGGCACTGTAAGCATAATCGTAGGCTTCACTTCCTGAAGTGCCGGAAGCAGGGCGGAAGGAGTGGGAGTCTTGCCCAGGTACCAGATACCGGCTCCTTTTAACATGGGTAAGACCATGCCAATGGTATTTTCATAAGAATGTGAAAGGGGAAGCACCGAAAGAAACCGGTCGGTTTCCCTGATCTCCTGGACGCATCCGCTTTTCTCCGCTGTAAAACAAATGTTAAGATGGGTCAGCATAACCCCTTTTGATTTGCCTGTTGTACCGGAGGTATAAATTATAGAAGCCAGGTCGTCCCCATTAACGGTATATTCTTTTTGGGGTCCGGCGGATGGATCAAACACCGGGTCGCCGGGTTCAGGAGATTTTAAGCTGAAATCTTCTATCTTAATTCTCTTTAAGAGGACTTCGTCGGGTATTGAATTGACTTTTGATTGCTGTCCTTCCGAAAAAAATATGGCTTTCGCTTCCGAATGTTCAAGAATATTTCTGACCTCGTCGGGATGGAAATCGGGAAGCAGAGGTACCGCAACAGCGCCCATGAAAGTTATGGCATAATAGCTTGCACCCCAGTTCGGCATTCCAGCACTCAGGATTGCCACCTTGTTGCCGGGCCTGATCTCAAGTTTTTCAAGCAATGCCATTACAGCCCTGATCCGGCCGTATAAATCCCCGTATGTAAGCTTCTCCCCTCCGATCATAGCCATGGCAGGGCGGTCACTGTGTTTTCCAAGGGTATGAAGGAAAGCTGCGGGAAGAGTAGGTCCGGCTTTAAAAACCATCAAAATATTATAATTGACTGTGCAAATATATGAAAAAAACGGGGAATTGGTGATCCCGGCATCTCATTCATCATCCCATCATGATTTCATCAATCAGGTTCCGGCTGGTTAAAACGGGAATGATACTGTATGAATTAACCAGGTTTTGTGTCGCCAGGGCTTGTTAGAAGAACTCCTGCAGATTGATAAACAAAACGAACAGAAAATATAAGCTGATTGCTGGTAATTATTGCGTATTTCGATATAAACGCTTGATTCAGTATTTTTTTTGTTTATATTTACATATTGAATAATCCCCTTTAACTACTTCTGCAAACCACGATATCATCCGATGAAATTTACGAAATGAATTAAACATGCTCGATTTTCGATACGGACAGAATAACAATATTTTTTCCTTATATATAAACAACTAAAAGGAGGTCAAAAACATGGAAAACAAAAAAGCTGACCTGGCAGGCCCAGGGATCGGTGATTATGCCGATGTGGAAAAAATTCTCCCGAAGGATTATAATTCGTTGCTTGATCCCAAGGAAACTCAGAATGCTGTAACTGCTGTAAAACAATACATCGAGGAAAATCTTTGCAAGGAGCTCAATCTGATGAGGGTTGAGTGCCCTCTGATTGTCGATGTTGAAAGCGGTGTCAATGACTATCTTGACCGGGACGGGTCGAGAACCCCTGTCGGGTTCCATATCAGGAACGACTATGACAAACATCCTATCGATGCCCAGGTTGTGCAGGCAGCAACCAAATGGAAGAGAATGGCTTTGAAACAGTTCGGTATGAAAGTAGGTGAAGGCCTTTATACCGATATGAGGGCTGTCCGCAAGGATTACTTCCTCGATCATGATCACAGCGCCTATGTCGACCAGTGGGACTGGGAGAGGGTAATTACGAAGGAAGACCGCAACCTTCAGCTCCTGACCGGTGTTGTGGAAAAAATCTGGAAAGTCCTGAAAGGAGCCGAAGAACATGCCATGAAGATTTTCCCGAAACTCAGGAGCAACAAGTATCCCAACCTGCCGGAAACGATCAAATTTCTTCATGCCGAAGAGATCCTTGAACGTTTTCCCGATCTTCCGAGGAAGCAGCGCGAGACCGAGATCCTCAAAGTATTCCCTGCAGTTTTCATCTATGGAATCGGCTGGACTCTTGCAGATGGTTATCCGCATGAAATGAGAGCAGCCGACTATGACGATTGGGTAACCCCCACAGTGTCGAAAGATGGAAAGCCAATGCACGGGCTCAACGGCGATATCCTGGTATGGAACTCTGTAACCCAGCGCCGTCATGAACTGACTTCAATGGGAATAAGGGTTAATGCTGAAACACTGAAGCAGCAACTCGAAATGACCAAACAGCTTGATTTCTTAAATTTCCCGTATCACAAAGCAATTATCAATAACGAATTGCCGCTCAGTATAGGTGGCGGGATCGGGCAGTCAAGAACTTATATGTACCTGCTTAAAAAGGCTCACCTTGGTGAAACAAGTGTGACCGTTTGGCCCAAGATCCTGAAGGATATGTGCCATGCCAAACATATTCACGTACTTGATTAAAGCTGTTAAACAACAGGAGTCAGTTCGGTGTATACTTCTCCGAACATATTAATAAAATAGCTGTTTTTAGTGGTATTGACCCTGCGGAAAGGATAAATCGAACTGTTACTCTCCTTACAGGGTTTCCACACCAGGTCAGAATCCGTTATTTCTTCATCGGGATAGCGGATTCTGATTATTTCTTCGAATTTCCCGACATCGTGGTAATGTTCAGCTGAGGGATGCGTGAATGGAGTGAACGAAAGCAGATTGCCGCCGTAAGCATCAACCTCCGCAATGCAGATCATCTTTCCGTTCATGAGCCAGTACAGAATGTAATAGGAGGCTCCGGGGTCATCCAGACGGTGAATGAATAAACAATGAACCAGGTCGACATTCTCCAGACATCGCTGTAATGTACAGGGGTGAGGAAGATCGAATTCCTCAATTGAATTAACTGCGGCCCTGATAGCCTGTTCTCTTGTGATCGTTTCCATAGCTGAGAGCAAATATAATTATTTATGACTGCAAAGTCAAGTAGTTGAGGATTTTACCTTCAGACAGGCTTCTGCCGGTCCTGTCTTACGGCTTTTTAATGCCGGAAATTCCTTGTCCATACAGGCCAAAAATGTAACTTTAAACCTCAAATAAATTTTATTCATTATGAAACCAGGGCTGTTTGCACTTCTGTTAATGAGCGTTTTTTCGGTAGTTAACGCACAAAACTTTCCCTTGTACAAAAACAAATCAATGCCTGTTGAACAAAGGGTCGATGATCTCCTTATAAAGATGACGGTGGAAGAAAAAATAGACATGATAGGAGGTTATGAAGACTTTTATATAAGACCAAATCTCCGGCTTGGCATCCCGGCAATTAAAATGGCTGATGGTCCTCTGGGAGTGAGAAATTACGGAAAGGCAACGGCATTCCCAGGAGGTATCTGTTTTGCCGCTACCTGGAATACCGGCCTGGTTCAGAAATATGGTGAAGCAATCGGTAAGGAGGCAAGGTCAAAAGGGGTCCATATCATGCTGGCACCAGGAGTCAATATATACAGAGCTCCCATGTGCGGAAGGAATTTCGAATATTATGGTGAGGATCCCTTCCTGAGCAGCCGCATGGCGGTTTCCTATATTAAAGGAGTGCAAAGCCAGGGTGTTATTGCCACCATCAAACACTTTGCAGCAAATAACCAGGAATACGACAGGTATAATGTAAGCTCGGATGTGGATGAACGGACACTCAGGGAGATTTATCTGCCTGCTTTCCGGTCTGCTGTTGAAGAAGCTCGTGTTGGTGCGGTCATGAATTCCTATAACCTGGTGAATGGAGTCTGGACATCTCAGAATGAACATCTTATCAGGGACATTCTAAAAGGTGACTGGAAGTTTGATGGTATACTGATGTCGGACTGGGGATCGACGCATGATGGGCTTGGCGCAGCTCTGGCCGGACTTGACCTGGAGATGCCGGCAGGTGATTTTATGAACCGTAAGACCCTTATACCGGCGATTCACGAGGGACTGCTGAAGCAGGAAGTAATTGACGACAAGGTCAGGCGGATGCTGAGTATCATGTTCCGGTTCGGTTTCTTCGACCGTGTTCAAGCCGATACCAGTCTGCCTCTGTACAATCCCGATTCGAGACTTGTTGCACTGCAGGCGGCAAGGGAAGGCATCGTCCTCCTTAAAAATGAAAATAACACTTTGCCGCTCGACCGAAAAAAGATCAGAAGCATAGCGGTAATAGGCCCCGACGCTCATCCTGCGGTGCCCGGAGGAGGAGGTAGTTCCATCATTACCCCTTACCGTACTGTAAGTTTCCTGGACGGCATTACAGGAATAGCCGGCAACAATATAAGGGTTTATTACAGCCCTGGTGTCAGCACTGATCTTGAAGAAATGTTCAGCACATCGGCATTCTCCAGCCTGAATGAGAAAGGAGAAAAAGTGCCTGGTCTCAAAGGCGAGTATTTTTCCAATATGTTCATGAAGGGGGAACCTTTGATGAACAGGAGGGATGAACATATCAGTTTTAACTGGCAGAACGGGGCTCCGGCTCCGATACTGCCTGCCGACAGTTTTTCGATAAGGTGGACCGGCAGCATCAGTATCCCTTCCGACGGGAATTATTATTTCTATGTGAGCGGCAATAATGGTTTCAGGCTTTTTCTGGATGGTATGCCGGTGATCGATGAGTGGGAAAACCCTTCTTTCATGGCAGGCAATAAAACCATGCTTCTCAGGAAAGGAGAAGTTCAGATGAAGCTTGAATATTATGAGAAAACAGGAGAAGCACAGGTTGCATTCGGTTGGAGGCAGGTGAAACCGGCAGGAGAATCCGAAGCAGTTAAGCTGGCTGCCAGGTCCGACGCAGCAGTCGTTTGTGTGGGATTTAACCCTGACACCGAGGGGGAAGGGTTCGACAGGCCTTTTGAACTGCCGGCGGAACAGCTTGACCTGATCAGGAATGTGGCTAAAGTGAATAAACGTACGATCGTTGTGCTGACCTCGGGAGGAAATGTGGCTTCAAAAGACTGGATCTCCCTGGTCCCGGCCTACCTGGAGGCCTGGTACCCGGGACAGGAAGGGGGAACCGCACTGGCAGAAATCCTTTTCGGACTGGTCAGCCCGAGCGGCAAACTCCCTGTGAGCTTTGAGAAACAATGGGAAGATAACGCCACCTTCGGTTCGTATTATGATGCCGGAAAGGATAAACATGTAAAATACACGGAAGGATTGTTCGTTGGATACAGACATTTCGATAAAAACAACATTGAACCTTTGTTCCCGTTCGGGTATGGTCTGAGCTACACTACGTTTGAGTACAGGAACCTGGTCATAAAACCAGTACTGACAGGGCCGGAAATACCTGAAAAGATCGGGATCAGTCTCGATATCACCAATACCGGGAAGATGGAAGGAGGGGAAACAGTGCAGGTATACGTTCATAAGACCCGGCCGGTGGTTCTCAGGCCGGTGAAGGAACTGAAAGCATTCAGCAAAGTTTTTCTTAAACCAGGAGAAACGAAACGTGTTAATATTTTACTCGACCACGATGCATTCGCATATTATGATGTAACTAAAAAATCCTGGATCGTTGAACCTGGTGATTTTGAGTTCCTGATAGGTTCTTCCAGCCGCGATATCAGGATAAAAGGAAACAGATACATTCAGTAGCTGCCCAAGGTGCCCTTGGTTTTTATTTTAAATCCGGATTTAATTCTCACATCTGCCGGGCATGGAACCAAGGGTAATAACTGCCCCGGGATTCCTGAAATTTCATAAATTATTTCCATCCGTCTTTGCTTGTCAGGAAATTAACAATAATTTTGCGCCCTTGAAACTAAGTAAAACACTTAGATATATCTGCGTATATTACTAAAACACCTGCTATGCAAAACAAAACCTTTGTTAAGTTCTTTGCCTTGATGCTGTTGCTTTCGGGGCTGCCGTTCTTATCCCATGCTGCTGAAATGGTAAATTCAGGATTAGCTCCTGCCATAAGTGATGACCAGCATTACAACCGGGCCATTCACATTATGGCTATGCTCCTGGTTGGCTTTGGCTTTCTGATGGTATTTGTCAGGAAATACGGACGCTCAGCCCTTACCGCCACTTTCCTGCTGGTAAGCATCTCACTGCCTGTTTATATGCTGATCAACAGCAATACGGTTGGAATGAACGAGAATGATGTCCGCCGCCTTATCCTCAGCGAATTTTGCGGAGCAAGCCTCCTGATCGCAGCAGGAGCAGTGCTTGGTCGTTTAAAGATGCAGCAATACCTTCTTCTTGGTCTGCTTTTTGTTCCATGTTACATGTTGAATGAATGGATCGTGCTGAACGGGGGGCTCGGTCTTGTCAAGGCAGGAGGCGTGGTAGATACAGGCGGATCCATTGTAATCCATGCTTTCGGTGCTATCTTCGGATTAGGTGTTGCCTTAACCATGACAACAAAACAGGAATTTGAGAAAACCATTGAGTCTGATTCCGTTTCCGACAGATATTCCATGCTTGGGAGTATGATCCTTTGGATATTCTGGCCCAGTTTCTGTGCGGCCCTTGTTACTCCCGAGCAGATGCCGGCAACGGTTGTGAATGTGATCCTGGCTCTTTGCGGTTCTACAATCACTACCTATATTGTTTCCGTTTCCCTGCGTAAAAAGGTCAATATCGCGGATATTGCAAACGCTGCGCTCGCAGGAGGAGTTGCAATTGGTTCAGCCTGTGCTGATGCTTCTCATTCCGAAGCCATGATCATTGGAATAGTTGCCGGTGCCCTTTCTACCTTCGGTTTTGCTGTCATACAGTCACGTCAGCAGAAACTGATGAAACTTATCGACACCTGCGGGGTGACCAATCTTCATGGTTTACCAGGCCTTATGGGCGGTATAGCAGCCCTGCCAATCGTAAAGGGGCTGGATATAAGGCAGCAGCTACTGGGTATAGTGATTAAAATAGTGGTTGCTTTCTCATGCGGCATGATTGCCGGCAAGATCCTGCCTCTGATGGGACGCAAGACCGAAGCATACGAGGATGCCGAGGAATTCCTGGATGTGGTTGAATAAAGCGGATGATTGCAAATACTTTTTGTTTTATTAACAGTTTACTCCTGCCTGACTTGGCTGTCAACAATGGCAGCTTCTCGGAAAAGTATCTGCTGTAGGCCGGTTCGAAAAATGCTTTGAAGAAACAATAACCTTTCATCCAAAGCCGGCATGATATTAAACAACAGTGGCGGTCGCGAATTGCGACCGCCACTGTTGTTTTTTCTTTGTGATCCCGGCGCGATTCGAACGCGCGGCCCACAGCTTAGAAGGCTGTTGCTCTATCCAGCTGAGCTACGGGACCGGAAGGAGGGTGCAAAGGTAAGAATTACTAACAATTGAACCACCGTTTGTGTCTAAATTCTATATTTGCTGATCGGTAAGATCAGGATAAACGTGATGATCGATTCAAAGGGGATAAACGTTATGATATATACAGCCTGGACGCATGATGATCTCGAAGTATAACTAAGAATAAACTACAAAATGCAATTTGATCCGGAAAACAACGGAACAAACACCAACGGTGAATCGCCCGAGCTTGAATCGGGCTCACTTTCCAAAGCTATCCACCTGAACGATATGTATCAGGGATGGTTCCTGGACTATGCTTCATACGTGATCCTGGAACGTGCCGTGCCTGAGATCGACGATGGCCTGAAACCTGTTCAGAGACGCATCCTTCATGCTATGAAAGAGCTTGACGACGGTCGCTACAACAAGGTGGCTAATATCATCGGCCATACCATGAAATATCATCCGCACGGGGATGCTTCTATCGGGGATGCTTTGGTCCAGCTTGGACAGAAAGACCTTCTTGTTGATTGCCAGGGTAACTGGGGAAATATCCTTACCGGTGACAACGCCGCTGCGGCAAGATACATCGAAGCCAGGCTTTCGAAGTTTGCACTTGAGGTGCTGTTCAATCCGAAAACCACAAGCTGGAAATCATCCTATGACGGAAGAAATAAGGAGCCC
>Ga0182027_10011741_pt1 | contig 12341 bp, 7 predicted proteins | sample 712E1DmetaG_FD_121300 | JGI IMG/M metagenome (GOLD analysis project Ga0182027, IMG submission 121300) | Permafrost microbial communities from Stordalen Mire, Sweden - 712E1D metaG (Illumina Assembly) | ecosystem: Environmental > Terrestrial > Soil > Wetlands > Permafrost | place: Sweden...
CGGCCTGTGGCGCGTGGAACATGTTCTGGCTGACCTACGCTCAGAACGGCTTCAAACCGTGCGGAATATGGGGAAGCCGGAGACATCGTATCGGAAGATTACCTTCAACAAGGAGGATCTCGAACAGAATCAGCACATAGACGCCGTCTTGCTCGGCCCGGGCCATCCGCTTTACTCAGCTATTGATGAGAAGCTCAACGAACGCCTTGCGCCGCTCTCCGGCGCCACGGCGTTCTTTGTCGATGCGGCCGCAGACGCTCCGTACCTCCTGCACTTCTTCGAGATCTCCATTCGTGGTCAAAACACGAAAGGTGTGCCGCAGGCTCTCTACGGAGAACTTGTTGCCGTACGTGAAGAAACCGCCGTCGACTCAGCGGAGAGATTCTCCGTCATTCCGGCTGACGTGCTGCTCGACCTGCCGGTGCATCCATCCCCGCCGGCAACGAGTCGGCGGTTCGACTCCGAACCCGCCGCGGACTTCCTGAAGTCCACTTATCAGCAAGACCGTCGCGAGGCATGTCAAAAGGAGCGCCAGCACTTCGTCGAAGTTTGCCGGGACTACCTCGAAAAGTCGTTCACCGCTCGCATCAGGGCGGCGCAGGACCGTGTCATGTCCTTACGGGGGCGTGAGGCCACAGCTCCAGAGGTAGCCTTGGCGCGCCAGCGCGCGGAGAATGATCTGACTGACCTCCAGCGCACGCGGCAAGAGAGGTTCGACGGTCTAAAACGTCTGGAGGTCGCCCGCCATGGTCCTTTGCGTCATCTAGCCACCGCCGTAGTCCTCCCCGCGACGTCTGCCGAGGGACCGCTTTCACCAGCTCTGCTCGAAGAACTCGACCCTTTCATCACGCGCCAAATTGAGTTGGCCGCCGAGAATGTGGTCATCGCCCATGAAAGAGGACGTGGGTGGGAGACCGAGAGGGTGGGTCACCTCAAGATAGGGTTCGATATTCGCAGCCTCGGTCCCGCCGACTCGCAGACTGGCTATCGCGATCCAGTCAGCGGCGTGCGCCGAATCGAGGTTAAGGGTCGTCAGAAGGGTCAGCCCATTCGGCTCACAACCAACGAATGGTATAAGGCGCAGCAACTTGGCGACTCCTTCTGGCTCTATGTGATTTGGAACCCGCTGCAAGATCCCGATCCAACCCCGATAATGATTCAGAACCCCGCCAAGCATCTTGAGCACGCGGCAAAACCGGTTGTGTCAGCACGCTTCTATGACATCCCGGCAGAGTCGATCATGGACGCGGCCGGCAAGCAGAGGAAGCTGAACATATGACCGACGACAAACGCTTGATCGAAGACTATCTGCCAATTGAGGCAATCTCCGCCGAGGCCAGTCGAGAGAAATCAGTTCGTGACGGGCACATCTCTACTCTCCACTTGTGGTGGGCACGTCGGCCCTTGGTAGCCTGTCGCGCCGCAGTGTACGGCGCACTGGTGCCTGCGTCTCGTTTCGTGCCTAACGGTGGCTCAGATGAAAAGAAGAAATCTCTCGGTCGCGCTAACTCCGCGAGATTTGTGAAGGATCTCTGCAAGTATCCTGGCGGACCGCGAGCAATCGAAGAGGCACAAAGACATATCCTCATCGCCCATGCCGACCGGTTGACGCAGGAACTCGCCGCATGGAAAGCCGATAGGACAACCAAGCCTGGATGGGTGGAGGAGTTCAAGTTCCCGGGAGCAACAGTGACGATGGAGGACGTCATCGCTGGGCGTGCGCCGCGTCCCCGCGTCCTCGATATGTTTGCTGGCGGCGGAGCGATTCCGCTTGAAGCCCTGCGTCTTGGCTGCGAAGCCTACGCCCTCGACCTGAATCCTGTTGCTCACATCATCCAACTATGCACGCTCGTTTATCCGCAGAAATACGGCAAACCTGATACGTCGGTGCGGGGTATGACCGGGCCGAAGAATGAGAAAGGCGAGACCACTTGGGGAGGGCTGGCCGAAGAAGTTCGGTATTGGGCTAACTGGGTTTTGAATAAGGTCAAGGCAGAAGTTGGAGATCTTTATCCGCCTGTCCCCGACCCGCAAAGCACAACGAAGAAGAAACCAGCGGTACAGACTGACTGGTTCAAAGAGCACGATCCGGGAGTCGTTCCTGCGGGCTATTTGATACCGGTGGCCTATATTTGGACCCGAATCGTCAAGTGCAAGAATCCCACGTGTCGTGCCAACGTGCCACTTCTCCGGCAGACGTGGCTCTGCAAGAAGAAAGACCGCTATGTCGCACTCAAGGTCGTTGCGCCTAAAGACAAAAAACAGGTCCGGTTTGAGGTCGTCGAGTCTAAATCCGAAGCCGGCCTGGGATTCGACCCCGAGGCCGGTTCTAAAGCTGGCAATGCCACCTGCCCCTTCTGCGGGACGGTAGCGGACAGTGATTATGTGAAGGCTGAAAGTACTGCAGGCCGCCTCCAAACTCAGATGACCGCCAGCGTGTGCATGCGCGAAGGGCACAAGGGGAAGGTATATCTATCCGCAGACAATGTCCCCGCTTGCGTTCCGAACGATGATGCCATCCGGGAGCGGATTAGGAACCTATGCGAGGAAAGGGACATCTCGCCGGTTGATGATCGCATTGAGGCGAATCCTAGATCATTCGACACTCAACATTTCGGTATCACGACTTGGGCGCAGTTGTTTACGCCCCGGCAGATGCTCTCTCTACTGTCCTTCGCTGACGCAGTGCGCGAATTGACCAGGACGGATGCGATCCCAAGTCCCAGCGGTCATAAGAGCGCGGTTGTAACACTTTCAGCACTTATGATGAGCCGGATGGTTAACTTCTCCAGCACGCTCTGCCTCTGGAACTACACAGGCGGAAGAGGGGTTGTCCACTCCTTCAGCCGACAATCGCTTCCGATGACGTGGGATTTCCCTGAGTCAAACCCGTTCTACTCGGAGGCGGCTGGTTGGCAGGCGAGCATCGATTCCATGATCGCCGTGCTTTCCCAATTGCCACAAGGCCCGGCAGCTAAGGTCGTACGCGGTAGCGCGCAAAGCCCACCCTTCGAAGAGTTAACTTTTGATGCGATTGTCACAGATCCTCCTTACTACGACAATGTGAGCTATTCCAATCTGTCGGACTTTTTCTACGTCTGGTTAAAGAGAATGTTGAGGTTTGAGCATCCAGAGCACTTGACCTCGGAACTAACTCCCAAGAAAGCTGAAATCATTGCGGCGTTCTATAGACATGGCGATGATCGGGGTAAAGCTCGGACTTTTTACGAGAGTGGTATGACTGAAGCGTTTATCCGTGCATTCCAACTGCTCAAGTCCCACGGAAGCATGACGATCGTCTATGCCCACAAGACCACTTTGGGATGGGCAACTCTGATAGATTCCCTTCGAAAAGCTCGCTTCGAGGTGACGGAAGCATGGCCGCTAGCCACTGAACGACCGGGAGGCATGAAAGTAGACAAAGCTATGCTCGCCTCCAGCATTTTCCTTGTCGCGCGAAAACGCGATCCATCTTCTAAGACCGGAAACTATGAGACGAATGTAGTCCCAGAGCTTGGAAGTATCGTCCGGGAGCGCGTTAACACCCTATGGGAGATGGGCATCTCCGGCGCAGACCTGGTGATTGCCTGCGTGGGGGCCGGTTTAAGGGCGTTCACAAAATATGGCAGCGTGGAGTACGCCAACGGCGAGGAGGTGCCTGCGGAGCGGTTCCTGGCTGAGGTCGAGACAGTTGTCCTCGAGACCATTCTGGGCAAACTTTCCGAGACCGTCGGATCGAAGAAGGGTCAGACCAGCCTTGCCGACCTCGACCCTGCTACGCGTTTCTATGTTCTCTGGCGCTACACCTACGGGGCGGCAGAATTGGACGCCGGCGAGGCGATCATTTTCGCCAACGGAACACATGTTGAGCTGGATGGGCAACACGGTCTCACGCAAGGTAAGGGCGCCCTACTAGAAAAGAAGAAGAGCAAGTACCGATTGCATGACTTTACCGAGCGCGGCAAAGAGAACGCTCTCGGTCAGTTAGCCGAAGACGGTACGGCCGCCCCGGCAGTGGACACTTTGCACCGGCTCCTATGGCTCTTGGAGCACAAGCCCCTCAAGATACCGGAGTTCCTGGATGAGGCCAAGCCGAACGTGGAACAACTCCGCCTAATCGCGCAAGCAATTGGGGGACCGGCCCTGAGCGGTGGTGAACTCTCTGACGTCTCGTCCACGTCGGAGCAAACTGCCCTCGGCAAACTGCTGGCCAATTGGAACGCCGTAATGGTGGGCAAGGCAATGGTAGAAGATCGACGCACAGGGCAGGATAGACTCTTCGCGAAATAGAGGGGAACGTCATGAGTAATAACCCGAAACCATGGATCGAGTCGGTGCATCTGCACCCCGACGTATTGAAAGAGAATGCAGGCACCGACATTTTCGCCCTTGATCTCGGCCCTCTGGCCGACGGGTCAGGCACGGTCGCCCCGGTATACCGTGATGCCGAGTCCTTCTTCCGAGCGTCGTACGTTACAGTCGGCCTCAAGTCTCTGCTGGATGAGGTGCTAAAACGTCTCGCGGACAAGGGTGGTGCTCCTGTTCTGAAACTGATGACACCTTTCGGCGGAGGGAAGTCCCACACCATGGCCGCCTTATTTCACGCGGCGAGAAATCGTAAGGCATTGGATGTCTTACCCGAAGCGAAGGGTCTGGAGAGTCCGACTGGAGTCCGGGTCGCCGTCGTGGATGGGCAGTTCTTCAACGCCCAGCAAGGCAAGGAGATCGATGGCATCAGGGTACAAACCTTGTGGGGCTGGCTGGCCCTCAAGCTCGGCGGGCAGGCCGGATATGAAGCCATGCGGGCCAATGATGAGGCCCGGGTGTCGCCTGCTGCCGACGATCTGATGAAACTCTTTGGCGACGAACCAAACCTCATCCTTTTGGATGAAACCCTGGAATACCTGATCAATTCTGGTGGTGTGAAGGTCCTGAAGACAGATCTCCGCGAACAGACTCTCAATTTCCTAAAAGAACTCACAGTGGCAGCCGCAAATGCGCCGAGGACGGTCGTTCTGCTGGCTCTCCCGTCAAGTCAGCCGAGCGAGACGCTACAACATAGCCAGCTTCTACAGACACTGGATCACTTCGTCGGGCGTAAGGACGCTCTGCGCGAGCCGGTTGAACAAGACGAGGTCTTCAAGGTCATCCAGCGCCGCCTGCTGGAGAAGATGCCTGACGAGGCAGTTTCCGGTGCCGCCGCCTCTGTGTACCAGGAGATATATACACAGATGCGGAAGGCGTACGCGGCCAACGCTGCGGAGGAGCAGGGCGCCGCCGAAGATGGAATCCAACTGCGGGATAGGATGCGACTGGCTTATCCATTCCACCCAGCTCTGCTTGACCTAATGCGCCAACGATGGGCGTCGCTTCCAGAGTACCAACGGACCCGAGGCGCATTGCGTTTCCTTGCAGCTTGCCTGCGTGCGCAACACAAGGCGGGCAAGAGTGGCATCGTGCTTGGCCCTGGCGACGTACTGCTCAACGATCAGGAAGTTCGCCGTGCCTGCGTTAAGGAACTCGGCCTCATGAACCGCTTTGACGCCGTCTTTCAGGCTGACCTTGTTGGCTCAAACTCTACAGCCGGCCGTATTGATAAACTTCGAGCTAAGGCCAACCCAGCGGAGGTCGGGAAGGGTCTCGCCAGCCGTCTTGCGACAGCGATCTTTCTCTATTCTTTCGGCGGCCTGCGTCGTGAGGGTGCGGGGACCACGGAAGTGCTTCCTCCTGGAGTTTCAGAGTCGGACCTTCTCGCGGCCTGTGTTGGCCCTGACCTCGACAGTCTCACGGCGAAGGCGTGCCTCGCCGAACTCAGGCAACAATGCTTGTACCTCCACTTCGACGGCGTGCGCTACTGTTTCAAGCAAGATCCCAATGTGACCCTCCTTATCGAACAGGAAGCGGATGCTGTTGCACGCGATGAGGGCTTGGTCACCGCCGAGATCAAGACGATGCTGGAGGAACGGCTAGCCGGACACCATGCTGCTATAGCTTGGCCCACCGCATCCGGAGAAATCCCGGACGAACAGCCTCGCTTCCAGATTGCCTATTTGCCTCTCGACTTCGCGACCAAATCCACTAAGGAGAGGGATGCGCTAGCAACGGATTACTTGGAAAAGTGCGGGAGTAAGCCGCGCATATACAAGAACGGCTTGGCCTTGGCAATTCCTGCCGCGGACCAGACAGAAAGTCTGCGCCGTGATGTCCGCTATTACATCGCCGTTGATCGCGTCAGCAAATCGGCGAAGAAACACAATCTCACCAAGGAACAAACTGACGAACTGCGGGAGCGCAAGGCCACTCACGCCAGCGCCGCCGAGTCTGCCTTTGTGAAACTCTACCCGGAGGTCTGGCTTCCCAAGCTGGCCCAGGGCACCATCACCGTTGAGAAGATCGAGGTCGGCGGCCGTCCGCTCCAGACGACAATCAGCAGCCGGCATCTGGCCATGATATTTGAGCGGAGCATGGAACTCTTGACCCAGGTGCAATCTCGGGTCTTTTCAACTCTGAACCCGGTGAAACTTGGGGAACTATTCAAGCTTGGAGAAGGCGAACCGCCTCGGCACGGTATTCGTTGCGCGGACGTGGTGAGCGGTTTCTACTCATTCCTCGGATATACCCGGATGACCAACCAAGAGGTTATTCAGAAGGCCATTGCGCGAGGCGTGCAGGAAGGAGTCTTCGGCTACTTTACCGGGAGCGTCCCTGCACTTGATGCCGCTGGTAAATACCAGGTCGTCAGAAACAAAGTCCGCTTCAACGTCCCGATCTCAGAGGACGAAGTTGACCTTGAATCGGGCTTTGTGATGCTCCCCGAAGCGATCCCCGCGGAGGCTGTGCATGAGCCAGGACCCAGTCCGGTGCCTCCGGGTCCAACTCCGCCGCTTGGTGAGCTTACGCCTCCTCCCGGGCCAGAGCCCGGTCCCGCCCCACCGACAGCCACGGAAAAGGTTGTGCAGGTAAGCTTCACCGCCAATCGTGACGAGCTTTATAGCGCGTGGAACGCGATTGCGAACCTCGCCGACATGGCTGGCAAGGTTGAGGTTAGTATCCGGGCAGTGTCCGACACGGGCTTTGACAAGAGCAAGCTCCAAAATGGCGTCTTGGAACCATTGAAGGAGGCTGATCTGATTAAGTAGAACTGAACTGCTTGCCGCTGTTCTTTAGGCACGTGTGTATCCAGATTGCGATGTGGCAACGAGCGCTGAGGACTTGAGGATTTGTCGATGACCACCAAAATTAGACGGGCCAAATTCGGACCGACACTGTCAGGGGATGAGAAGGCTGCGTTGATCGCTTTTTCCAAACGAACAAAAGCCTTATCGTCACCAAAAGGCGACGACATTGTCCTCAAATGTGAAGTCGATCTCTCTGACAGGTACACACAAATATTTGAGGAGATCAAGTCTTATCTAGGCCCGATTGATCTCGGCACCGCGAATAAAATCCACACTTCGCTTCTCAGGGCGGTTCCTAAAGCTCCCAAGAAGGTTAAGTCTCGTGTCTCGCTAACCAGCGGCAGCATAATCATTGCTGCTGACATTCTGGGAGAGGTCGTGCGGCGTTTTTCGCTTCGCGCGAAAGACAGGCGAATCTTGGAGGCTTTGATCAAGCGCTGCGGCAGTACCCTTGCAATCTTCGCAAGTGTGACTAGCGACGGACTCAGTTGGGGACGGGTTGTAAGGTTCTTTCAATCGGCAGCATCATCCGCCAACCTAAATATAGAAACGTTTCTGTCTGAAGAAGACTTTGGAGAGACATTTACGAGGCTTAAGTCCGGAGTAGTGAATAGCCTGGGTTCTTTGCTTGAATCTGGCAATACTTCTGGAGTACGACAGTTGCTCGGGGCGTGTGCATGCCAATCCGAATTGGAGGAGGCGTGTCGTGGTGTATTGAAGCGACTGCTTTCGGAGCGCGCAGGCATCCTTCCGAGGGAGTCACAACAGATCGCGTTGCGATTTCTGTCAATTGATATTGAATCCGGACAGGTTGATTACGCTAATCCGGCTGAAAGCCCCCAGATTCGTGAGGCTGCAGGTCTACTGCTGTTCCTATATGACGTTCGGCAGCACACACCCGAACTGGAAGAGGCGTTTGACCGCTATAGGAAGGTCTCCGAGCGCCAGTTTAATCTCCAACTACGAGGCGTTGTCGGAAGCACAATGGCGTATGACCCGCGACTCCATGAGTTGACGGAATCCCTTGAGCAAGGACTTGAAGTAACATTGCTTCGTCCTTGGGTTGAATGGTACAAACCACCAGATGCACGTGTAGTAATTAGAGGTATCGTTGAACCAAGAACGGCTGTGGGAGAGGGGCAGAGATGAGCGGTTATCTGGGCATTGACTGGGGAACACATTCATCCAAATGGGCGTTTCAGCGGCGCGAATTGAACACGCTTGTGGGATCGATCTGGGACTCGGCCGTTTGCCCTGCGGGACCAAACCTAGAGATGTTCACTATGGAACGCCGCCATCAGGATGCTTCCCGTGAGGTCGCACTCAAGCGCAAGCTGATTCAGGACCCCGATCAACCCTTCTGGGAAGGGGACCGCCCGAAATTAGGCGTCACTCTTGGAGAATCGGTCGTATTCTCGATCTTGTGTTTGTTGATGGATGCTGATAGTACTTTGAGGCGACGTGGTTTGAGTCTCAAAGATACTGGGTCGGTAATTCGATTCTCACATCCAAATTGGATTTCCACTGAAAACGTTCGAGCTCTCCAATGCTTCAGAGATGCAGCCGTCGTGGCACTTTCAGCTCTGCTTGAAGGCGTCAACGCAGACGAACACGATGGTCGTATCGTTCTGTCGGCAGCAACGCTGAAGGACGTTGTCCGAAAATATAGGCCCTATGTTGATGCGCTTCCCACCTTTGCCGGTCAATACAATCACCAAGACTATGAACGTTGCGCCAAAGGCACAATCAATGATATCGAATGGGAATTTGTGTTTGAATCGTGTGCAGCGGGATTTCCATATCTGTTGCAGCACGATCGGGATGCATTCGAGGAGCCGCTACATACATTTCCGGCCAACCGCAGACTTCGCAAATTGCTAGTTGTTGATGTTGGTGCCGGATCTACAGATGCTGGTTACCTGGTTCGAACGATCCGCCCCCGAGATTATCAGGGAATCATGCGACCGCTGCTCATTTGGCTTCCCGCGGCAGATGCTCTTGAACTTGCAGGCATGTGGCTTACCGATAAAATCTTTGCAGACTTGAAACAGCAAAGAGGTCCCGTTACGCTTGGTGAAGCGGAAGATATCAAGTTAAATCGGCAAGGTGCATGGCTGGAGAAACCCTATGTCAGGGAATGGAGTGAGCGGATAGCAGCCCATGTTTCGGAATACGCGAGATCCCTCCGAGATGAGGTGTGTCTTCCGCAGGCACCGGAGCTTGAGGTTGTGATAACTGGCGGCTCCAGCGCTGTGCAACGGATGAGAGACGAAGTCTTAGATGAGGTCAAACGGGCGTTGGTTGAGCGTGGCTTGCCAATTGGGAGAGCGACCAGGCTGATTCAAGCGGAATCGTTTGGGTTGCAAGCAGGCGGGTACGAGCAGGTTCAGCTCGCCCAACTTGCTGTGAGCCTCGGAGCATCTGATCCGCTACTCTCTGAGCTGAAAGCATACCCCAATGGGCTACTGTCAACCGGCTGATGGCGCCAGACATGTGCGGTCGTCGTCGCTAGGAATCTAGTAATGAGCAGTCCCGCACTACGTGCAGCGCGCGCGTCCCGCCGACGATTTAGAATGGCATAGTCTGAGCAGGGGAGAATGATCACCATGGACCAAAAGCAGTGGACAGCCGACGACATCAGGCGCATCCTGACCGATCCAGGCTGCTGCACCCGACTGCGAGTGGATGACCGAGCTGCTTCCAGCCGAGCCCAGACCAGTCAGCTCCACCTCCGGCGTCAAGCTCCTCAACCTCGACACCGACGACAAAGTCGCCGCCGCCGTAGTCACCCCCCCCCCCGAAGACCCCAAATCCCAACCCGAAAAAGGCACTCTCTTGCAGTAACCCAGGGGTTTGGAGGTTTGTTTGGCCATGCAGGTTCTAGGGAGCGTTTCTGTAGTCATTGACCTTCTTGGCGAGGTCGGCCAGCGAAGCATCTAAGTCCGCGTAATTGCCCACAGGATATTCCAAGAACGTGATGTTGTATGTTCTTTCTGCACTTCTGACTAGCGAGGGGTGATTCCCAGCGGGAACTACTGCAAAATGCTTGTTATCGCTGGGCACGGCTATCGTGGCATTTTCGAGGACCAACTGAACATCCGGGTCGGTCAGGCTAGCTCCCAAGAACAAAATGGTATTTGTGAGAAAGAGCGCATCCAAAATCGCATAGAACCCGGGATGATGCCGCTTTGCTTCAAAATATGAGCTGCGTCCAAGCACTACTTTATCGATCGAACTAATACAACCATGGGCCTTGAGGAGCAGCCTGCCGTCGGTTCGTATCTCATCCAGAACGTTTGAGTCGAAGTACTGAAGTGTGTTGTAGTAGGGCTTACCCGTGAATGTGCCGCAATAGCGTTCATAAATTTGGTCATAATTCGTGGTAATTACAATCTTGGCGTCCAAATCGTAAATGCTCTTATGCATCTCGGAGGGGACATAATCCGGGGCAGAGAATACGGCCCGCATAGTGCGTTGGAAATCACCGGGCGCGACATTCTCTTTGATTATCTCCGCAGCATCCAAATACCGCTCCTTTGAAATCAAGTCCGTCACAAAAGCCAGATTAGTTGGATCCGATATTTGAGAGGCGAGTTTCTGAAGTAGATCATTCCAATTTGGGGGGCTACCGGGTGTTGTAGCGGAGACACAACCGGCGGAAGCTCCCGCTCCCATAAAGATCAAGCACCTGCGGTCCGCAAGTTCCGCTACGAGCGAATCAGGCCATGCGATCATGAGTTTGCCCCTAGGGAATCACCCATGTTAGCCGCAAGCCTAGCAGCGAATTGGGACAGTATGTTTGCGTACTCTGCTGACTGTTTGAATTGACTCCCAACCAAAGCTCCCACGACGAGTTTCAGGTCCCCAATAGGGCAGTTCCGGCTTTGCGCTAGCGGAACGAGACTATACATATTGGGAACATCGCCCAACTTTACACCCGCACTCCCAATCGTAGGAGAGGTAAATGATCCAAGATATGTGGTGATCTGCTCGGGCACCTGGCTTAGGATATGATCAAAAGCCTGCGTCGGCCTCCGAATACCTTTCTTGGACTTCGTTATGTACTGCTGCAATGTGTATCCCACATAACCATGCTTGATCGCAGGCGATTTCCTTAAGCTAAACTCCGCAATACTCTGCGGGTTTCTTCTCTCACAAATGCGGGCACCGTCCTCGTACAGATCCATCCAACTCTTAAGCCACTCCGCAATATTCCGTACTCCCACGATGCTAAAAACATCCGACCCCAAGGGTGTCACAAAGTAGTCTGCCGCGAGGAGAACACTTCGATTGATCGCACCAAGGCTCGGCCCTAGGTCGAAAAACAAATAATCGAAGTCAGCACTAAAGGCAGCGCAGAACGCAACTGCCCAGTTGGTTCTTCTAAGTCCCTCGACATCACCACCGACCGCATTATTCCAAGCGACACTAAGTTTGTCTTCCATCTCCGACAAGCGGGGGTGCCCCGGCATTAAAGTAACTCCAAACTTATTCTCAGAAGATGGGATGAAGGAGACGGCCGCATCGATCGCGGAATCACCTGCCCTTATGAGGCGTGTAACTTTTAAAAGTGTGTCTACGTTTTCGGACTCAGTACCGTCGGGCCAATACATCGAAAACGTTCGCTCATCGCCAACGATGAGTTGAGTGGCATTACACTGAGGGTCCGCGTCAACGAGGAGAATCCGCTTTCCGTTTCTCGCGAACTTTGATGCGATGTTGCAAGTAAGCGTCGTTTTGCCCACTCCCCCCTTGTTATTGAAAAAGCATACTGTTTTCATGACTCTCCATTAAACTTCGATATCGGCGGGTGGCCCACCCGTCATTTTGGATGCCCCATTCATCGCGGTCTCATCGCGATGGGTGGGATAGTCGCTACTGAGCCGCGACCATATCCGCACTCACCCGAATTGTCCCGCTCGCAACCGTCATGCTGCGCGTCCAATCCTTATACCCGGCCTTCTTCACCACAATGTCATGTTTGCCCGGCGCCAGGTTCAGCGTAGAAGGCGTGCTCCCCGCAAAGCTCCCATCCACTTCAATATCGCAATTCGGTACATTCGCGTCGATGGTCAGCCCCGAGGTCGCAGCCGCCAGAGCCGCCGCGGCCACGGCGCTCGGCGGTGGCACAGGAGCGAACTTCGCCATGTCCAGCTTCATGTC
>Ga0182027_10011742_pt1 | contig 12341 bp, 11 predicted proteins | sample 712E1DmetaG_FD_121300 | JGI IMG/M metagenome (GOLD analysis project Ga0182027, IMG submission 121300) | Permafrost microbial communities from Stordalen Mire, Sweden - 712E1D metaG (Illumina Assembly) | ecosystem: Environmental > Terrestrial > Soil > Wetlands > Permafrost | place: Sweden...
AGCCAATGAAGAACAGGACGTGGTAATAAGTGCTGCCATTCGCCACTTCCCCCATTTCGGCTGCAATGGTGGCCGTCATGGTGCGGACAGGCGAAACAATGGAGGATAATTTTACGGCCATCACTGGAGCGTTGCCCGTCACCATCATGACTGCCATGGTCTCGCCAATCGTCCGACCGATACCGAGCATGAGCGCGGTCAACACGCCAGACCTGGCAGCCGGCAGGGTCACGCGCCAGATGGCCTGCCATTTGGTTGCACCAAGCGCAAGCGCCCCCTCCCGATAGCTGTGTGGGACGGAGTCCAAGGCATCCTCGGCAATCGAGACAATGGTCGGTACGGCAATCCCACCCAGCAGGATCGCGCCTGCCAGGGCAGTCAGACCGGTTGGCAGGTTTAAGAACACCTGCAGGAATGGCGAGAGAATAAGAATTCCCAGGAAGCCAAGTACCACCGAGGGTAGTCCACCCAATAATTCCACCAGCGGTTTAAGGATCTCGCGCAGCCAGCGCGGAGCAATCTCAGAGAGGAACACGGCCGTTCCGATCCCGAAGGGAATGGCAATCAACATGGCACCCAGGGTCACGATAATCGAACCGGTTATGAGCGGGAGGATGCCAAAATAATTCTCAATGGGATACCAACGCGTGGAAAACAGTTCACCAATCTTTACTTCGGCCAAGGCGGGGATGCCTTCGCGCAAGAGGAAGATAAAGATAAGCAGGACAAAAACAATAGCTGAATACCCGCAGGTCTTGACGACCGCAGTGATAATGGTCTCGCTCCAGTTGAGGGACTTTTTCATATATCTCCTCCCCACCCCGGCCTCTCTCACGGTGGGAGGCGGGCGAGGGGTAAGGACTATTTTAAGATTGGCACGAAGCCCAGATTCTCAACAATGGCCTGGGCTTCGGAGGAGACGATCCAATCAAGATAGACTTTGAGGACACCGGCCGGTTGGCCGGCCGTATACATGTACAGGTCACGAGCGATCGGGTAACTTTTATCGTTCACAGTGGCGACAGAAGGGAGAACATAAGGGCCTCCGGCATCCCTGGCCACTGCAATCTTCTTGAGATCCGCAGGGATATAGCCCAGGCCGTCATAGCCGATGGCGTTCGGGTTCTGGCGGAGCTCGCTGACGATTCCTTCCGAGGAAGGCAGCAGCAGCGTGTCGGCGGCAAAGAAAGTCTTATTTTTTGCATCCCCCCGGCGGATGACCGTATCGCGAAAGTAGACGTGCGTTCCGGAGTTAACCTCACGCGAAAGCCGGACGATCGGCCGGTCCTGGCCACCAACCTGGGTCCAGTTGTTGATCTTGCCCGAGTATATATCGGATATCTGCTGGAAGGTCAGCCGGCTGACCGGGTTGGCCGGGTTTACGGCAACGGCAATGGCATCCCGGGCGACCACAAACTCAATCGGGTCAAACCCATCCGCCTTGGCCTGTTGGATCTCCACCGCCTGCATTTGGCGGGAGGCGTTGGCAATGTCGGTCGTCTTATTTAGCAAGGCAGCAATGCCCGTGCCTGTGCCGCCGCCGGTCACCGAAATGCTGACATCTGGATGCTCAACCTGGTACTTCTCTGCCCAGGCCAGCGCCAGGTTGACGATGGTATCGGAGCCTTTGTCCTGTATGTACAACGTCGTAGAATGAGCAGTACCCGCATTGGATGGCCCGCATGCGGCAAGCAGAATAATGACCAGCAAAGGCAGGAACCGACGAAAAACGCTCATCTGGCCGAATTATAAGCGATAATAAAGAGTCATTAGAAATCGCCATGATATGAGGGAAGTATAAAGGTGCTGGGCGGGTTTCACCCGCCCAGCACCTCCTCTTTCTTCCTTCTCCCGGTGATTCGAGCCAGAATAAAATGTCAATGCCAAGAATGGATTACAATTGACAATGTGAACAACCTGCCCATATTCGCCGTGCATGAACTGGATTTCTTCTATACTGCCAAGCCAGCTCTATACAAGATCAGCATGGATATCCTGCCAAATCAGGTCACGGCCCTGATCGGCCCTTCCGGCTGCGGCAAGTCCACATTCCTGCGCTGCCTCAACCGGATGAATGACACCATCCCTGGGACACATATTAAAGGTCAAATCCTGCTCAAAGGAAAGGATATCTATGCTCCCGATTACAACGTGGCCAAACTACGCCAGCAGGTCGGAATGGTGTTCCAAAAACCCAACCCCTTTCCTCAATCGGTGTATGACAACGTGGCCTTCGGGCCGCGCGTGCTGGGTTTGGTGCAGAGCAAGTCTCAATTGGACGAAATCGTAGAGAAAAGCTTGCGGGATGCCGCCTTGTGGGACGAGATCAAAGATGACCTGAAAGCCAATGCGCTGGGCTACTCGCTCGGTCAGCAGCAGCGCATCTGCATCGCACGGGTTCTCGCAGTCAAGCCGGAGGTGATCCTGTTCGACGAATCCACCTCGGCGCTCGACCCGATCGCGACCGGCCGGATCGAAGACCTGATCGCCGAACTAAAAAAGCATTACACCATTGTTATCGTGACGCATAACATGCAACAAGCCGGGCGTGTCTCAGAGTTCACAGGCCTGTTCTGGCTGGGCGAACTGGTGGAGTTTGGTGCGACGGAAAGATTGTTCACCCGCCCTGAAAAGGAACTGACCGAGGCGTACCTGACGGGGAAGATGGGATAAAAAAACAAAAAGACCAAAAGAAATGCCTTCCGGTCTTTTTGTTATTATCGATTGTTGTTAGACCTGTTCTACTTCAATTCCACTTCCGTCCTTACGGTACCGGCGCGCTCGTGGCGGGCAACCAGCTTCACCTTTCCACCATTAGGTGCGTACACAACCCACTCCACCTTCAACCGGTCATCCGTACCGCCTTCCAAGGAATCTGCAAAGGCAGATTTGTAGGCGCGCCCTTCCAACTGGACCAATTCTTCGCGCAGCTTACCGGATTGCAGTGTGGCGCTAACTGGAAGCTCGATCTCGCAGATCACGCCACGCGTAATCTTCTTCTCCAGCGCTTTTTTTGTGACATAAGTCGGCAGCCAACCGGTATTCTCAACCACCATCCTGACCCGGTAAGTACCTGTCCCAATTGTCTTTACTTCCACTTGGCGCAACACCAGCTTCGGGGAAATGAGCAGGTGCCAGAGCACCCAATCCGGGAAGAGCGCTACTTCCTTTTCCAAGAAAGCAAGGGGCGGGTTGGTCCAACTATTCATAAAGTCCCAACCGCCCAGTTCCACCTTGCCGAGCTGAGGGTGGTCAAATTTATACCAGTCAATAAAAGCCTTACCACCCAGGATTTCATCGTTCCACTTCATTAATTTGAGATCATCCTCCAGCGGGTGCTCCCGGTACCAATCAATATATTTGTAATCTTTGATGCCTGCCTGCCGCATCGGGCTCCAGATTTCCACTGTCCAGCTGAACATGCCAAGGTGGTCGTACATCCAGGTATCGAATCCGCCGGTGGTGACGGTCTTGGGATGGTAACGGAATTCATGGAAAGTTGAAATATTCGGGTAACCGGTCATTGCCGTGCCTTTGTCCCCGATCTTTTTGTATGTCCACAGGTCTTCTGCGGGGAATTCGTCATCCGAACGATCGTCATACGGGCGCAGGATCACGCCGGCATAGGTATGGAAAGTGACCACGCCGGTCAGGTTGGGATGCCGGACAATGAAGTCCACCAGGTTGCGCGCCTCCGGTTCGCTGGCCGGATACGGCCCCGCGCCGGGTTGCTCGCTTTCCTGTCGCCAGACGGCCGGGAAGTTACGGTTCAAATCAAGTCCCTCTTTCGGAGTTCGCACCTGGATGGTGATGCCGTCGAAGTTTATTAAAAAACCTTCGGGCAACAGCCGGTAATAGGTTCCACCCGTTTCGATCGGGTCACGCCGAACCATCAGGCGCGGATCGGTGGGATGAGCCTTCCAGGTGCCATTCGGATCGACCAGCCGCATGGTCAGGACCCGTCCATCCCCATCGATGTCTTCGTTGGCGACAAGGCCATCAATTTGTTCCTCATCGTATGGATACGGCCGCGTGCTCGAACGGATGATCTTGGGCCGGTCGGCCAGCGCCCACTCGGCTCCATCGGGGTTGATGCGGGGGACAATGTAGAAAACGCGCGTATCCAGGCATTCGGTGACGGTTTTATCCTTCCCATAGCGTTTAACCAGTGAATGGATGAAATACAACGCGGCGGTTGAACTGGCCACCTCGGAGGCATGCAGGTTGCCATCCACCCACAGGGCGGGCTTCTCGGTATCCGGGCCGGAGGAGAAATTGGTGACCGTCACCAGCCAGACATCCCGTCCGGCGTGACTCTTGCCAATGGATTCGACTTTAAGCAGATTGGGATACTCCTCGGCATATTCGTGCAGCAGGCGGGTCAAATCATCATAACGATAGAAGCGGTCGAACGCGATTTCGGGCATAAGTTTCCCATCCTTTCTGACAAATCATTCCATAACAAGTAAACAGAGTACTATTATCTAAAGCAACTGATCACTCAGACCTCTTTTGATAGACCCTTAATTCTTCTGCCGATAAATCATCCGGGTGAACCAATTTATATTGTTTCTCAACTAATAGTTGAATACCTTCGGCGGTTTGCTCAAATTCAAACAAGGCGATAACGCCTTGACTTGCATATTGTGCAGCAATCGGGCGACAAATAAGCTCAGTTAATTTCGCAGCACAAATAGCATAATCCTGCCTGATTTGAACTGTGCCGATTTTGCCCGAACCACTTTTTGCTTGAACAGGAAAAACATAATGCACACCCCTCTTATCAATGCCGATATAAATCTCATCAGTTTCAACTTGACCGATTCCCGGAGCAGTAGTTCGAAGATGGTTTTGGAGAGAATAGCAGGTGACACCCGTGAAAATATCAATCAACCGGTTATAACGAATTTTTGCCAACAAAGATTGTTCATCATCGAGAGCATACTTGATAATAACGCCGGGAGTTGAGTCCGGTATTTTCGTCACAGCCATATTATCTCTCGGTACAATTACTGCTTCCTTTGAAAGTTCAAATCGGTACTTTGCTTTACCGGCAGGAACTATAATCCATTCGTAACCTTCAGTAGCTTTTGATGTAATACTCTCAGGTAATTGGGTTCTGTAACGGAAAGAGTAGATAACATCACCCAAATTCTTCGGAAGAACAATTCCTAGTTTTGCTGCGGCAGTTTCGATATCTGTTCGCTCAAAAGGAACTTCCATGATCCCGGGTTGGTGAAATTTAGAAAAGATTTCTTCAATCAGGCGGGAATATCGATTGATATTTTTGTCTGCCATACCATCACCCTTTCTTTCCTGGCCAGGATAATACAACCACTTCTTCCCGCAACTGCTCTTTTGTTGCAGTTGCTAGCCGGGTACGAAACAAATCTATTCTGTCAACTTCATAGCCAAGAGCTTTAGCAATATCGGCAAGAATTTGACCTGTTTGAATTTTTACCCTAAGGTAAGATGCCTGATCGCCAACGACATAAGCTAATTGTGCACCAGGTACAAGGATATTGCGCAAATCAGCCAGATGTCGCGCCATACCGCCAAAGTACAATTTGGTAACTCTGCTGTATAGTCGCTCAAAGCCCGAATCTTTTTCGAGTTCAATGCGCCGTTTCTCTATAGCATTTGCTATTCTTTGAATCTCTGCATGGTCAGCTATCCATTTGTCGTCATCATCCTCTTTGTAGACTCCCCGTGTGTTGGAGCGAATCATGGTCTTCTTTAAGGCACGCAATTCGGCTTTTGTTTGAACAAAACCGAGTAATACAGACTCGAGTCTGGTCGTTCTGGTATAGTCTTTTTCGTTTGGATATGGAGGGGATGTAATGACAGCATGAACTGCATTTGGAGTAATCAAATTTCCAATTTGTCTGGCATCTGCTAGATAAACTTTGGCTTCCGGATATTTCTGCCCTTGAACCAAACGTAAGTCATTAACCATTTTTTCAACTTCCGCAAGCCAGTTGGAAACCACAGGTACATCAGACTTGGGACTCTTAACACCCACCTCCGGACCAAAATGCAGATTGCTTATTTTAAATACCAGTGCATTGGCCAAAGCCAGTAAAGCGTGACGGTAATAAACCTCTTTTTCATGACTTTTCAAACAGTTCAATAAGACCAGCGTTTTGTGGAGTGGCAGAGGACTGATCGAATTTGTGAGGATTAAACTTTGGGCTTCGGGGGAAATCGTTTTTAATATTAAATTCTCAGGCACTATATCAAGAACTTGATCATCTTCAATTCCTTGAAGGTTAAGCAGGTTAAAAGCAGTATATGCAATCTCTCTGGCTTCGGTCAATAATTGGTCGGGATCAATTATCCAATCGAGTTTTACTGAGGCAGCGAACTGAGAAAATGGGTGTGCTTCAATGCCAATAGTACCGACATTGTGGAGTTTTGCTTCAACCAATGTTGTCCCGGTTCCGCAAAATGGGTCCAAGACAATACTCCGGTCATTTAAACCAAACTTGTCTATGTATTCTCTAACCAGGTGAGGTGGATAAGATAAAACAAAACGATACCAATCGTGAAAAGCGCGATCCTGAATATCCAGCTTGTTTGCATTTCCGTTTTTTCTAGTGAGCCGTGGATTTCTGATTGGGTTAATTCCTGTGTTACCCATTCCCAAATTCATGGATAATTGTTCCCGAATTTTCATATCATTATTGTATCACCACGAATCGTTGTAAGTGATGCTCCCACCCAAGATGGCATTTTATATGCCCATCATTAATTGATCATTTCCTGGCCAACCAACTTGCCCCAATCAGAAAAACAACTCCGGCAGCATCAAAGGTGATGAATCTTAGGAGGGAAGCATGCAGCAGAGCATGCCCGGATGGGAGCGAAAACAAGATGAAACTTTCCCCGATCACCCCAACGGTTTGCATCGCCAGCGCCTCCAAGAGGGAAAGCCGATGGCGCGATGGATTCCAGAGCGCCATCAGGTAGGGGATATTCCACATCACGAACAGGACGGCGAAGCCGCGTACCGCCGCAGCGCCCGGGAAGCCGGCCAGTTCGAAGCCCGGAGCAAACACTCCCGGATTGAGCCAAAAGACCAGCGCACACTCCAGGTTCCAGGCTACCACCACGGCGATCAGGAAGCGGGCAGCCCAGACACGCAAAGTAACTTTATCCATTTCCCGGCTCCTCTACATTTCCGGAGGCTTGCCAGGCTGCCTGAGCATGCCTTCCACTATGGCAGCCAGGTTCCCGGCCATGGCGGAACGACTGAAATGCTGCTCGAGGTAATCGCGTCCCGCCAATCCCATCTGGCGGGAGACAGCCTTGTCTGCGACGAGTTGCCGGATGGCTTCTGCCAGGACGGCCGGGTTACCCGGTTGGGCAAACACGCCGCAATGGGCAGCTTCGACCACCTGGCGAATGACTCCGTCGATCGCCAATACCACCGGACGACCGGCAGCCATGTAATCAAAGACTTTATTCGGGTAGGTGGTTTTGTATTCTTCGATGGGCTTGAGGATGGCGAGGCAGGCGTCCGCTCCAGCCAGGGCCGCGGCCATTTCCACCTTGGGGACAGGTGGCAGGAAAAGAACGTTGGACAGGCCCATTTCAGCGGCCTGTTTCTGCAAGGCGGGTTTTTCCTTGCCATCACCAAGGAACACAAATATCACTTCGGAAGGCGCTGGCGCGTCTTGCAGAATTTTGGCTGCTTCCAATGCCACGCCCAGATCATTCGACATGCCATGCGCCCCGGCATACAGAACCACAAATTTATCATCCAGCCGGTTGGTAGAGCGGAAGCTGACGCCTTGGTCAGCCGGATCGAACATCTGCGGATCCGCACCGTTCGGGATGAGTTCCACCCGCCTCGCACCGCGTTCCCTGACATGGGCCACATAGCCGGGGCTGTTGACCACCACCAAGTCGGCATGGCGGTACAGGAAACCTTCCAGCCAGAGCGACATTTTAATAAAAATCGGGTTTTTCAGCACACCGACGGCAATGGCAAAAGACGGCCACAGGTCACGCACTTCGAACAAGAACGGTACCCGCTTCAGTCGCGCCAGTAGCCAGGCAGTTGCACCCTGAAAGATGGGCGGGGAAGTGCCCCAGACCAGGTCGACATGCTTCACGCCCAGGCCTGCAAAAAACGAGGAGGCCATGAACGAGAAAAAAGAAAAAATGCGGTGGATAAAAGATTTATGCAGGGCCTGGTAAGTGTAAGCACGGATGACCCTCACCCCGCTCTCACACCTGGTTACTCCCCCAAAGGTGGAGGGGGTACCCGTCAGATAACTTACCGGGCTGGCGATGATCGTCACCTTGTGACCGCGCCCAACCAGGTAGCGCGCCAGTTCATGATGACGCGTCCCGCCTGGCTCGTCGAGAGCGGCGAAAGCCTGGTGGATTAATAGAATATGCATGTTATTCTTCGTCGTGAAGAACAGGCGCCGGATCCGGCCAGCCTGCAGATTGCGCCTGCACCACGATCCTTGCCATTGAGCGCGGTAGAACCGGCAGTTCGAGCAAATCCCCGAGCGGTACCCAGGTGGGCTGGTAGCTGCCCCTTTCAGGGAGCGGGTTGTGCATTTCTTCGCCTGTCCCGGTCCCAAAATCGCCGCCAGCCACATCGACCAGATAGTAATACTGTGGTCGGTTGTGCCACCAGATCTCCGCCACCAGCCGTTGGATGGTTACATCGATACCAAGCTCTTCCTTGGTCTCTCGAACAGCAGCCTGTTCAGGCGTTTCGCCGGGTTCCACGTGACCACCCGGGAAAGTGAAATAGTGCTGACCATCGCGGTGACGTTCAATCAGGGCGAGCTGATCGTCTTGCAGGAGGATAATGGCAGCCCGGTAGCTCATAATGGAAAAACAAACTTGCTAATGAATTGTACATCATTTGCAGATTTTGTTTCAAAAGCCAATGACAGGGCCGGGACTTTCGCTCCATAGGTGGGCGACACCCAGCCGCGGATCGTCGTCTCCGCCTGGGACTCAGACCCGGCTGGCCCAAAAGAATAAACCGGCTCACCCGCCCGGAAGAGCGAAACTTGGAATTTGGTATTTGGTATTCGGAATCCATCACTGATAGTGAGAGTTATCCACCCATGCGGCGATTTTAAACGAATTTCGAATACCGATTCTTGCATAGTAGCTTCCCACTCCCAGTCTGGCAGCAGCCAGTGCAGGCGGTAGGTGATCGGCCGTTTATCCCAGGGCATTCGCAGAGGCAGCATGTCATCCTGGATCTGCCAGTGACCATCCGCGTAGGCCGTTACAATACGCGCATGCCGCACACCCACCCTCCAATAGCCCCAATGGCGGCCGCGGGTACGCTGGAGAATCTCCAGGTCCGCTTCCAGGCTGCCACGCCGGTAGGCATTGAACCAGTCGAGATAAAGGAATCGTCCGGCGCGCGTGAACTGGTCGTGACCGTTGACCGTGACTGTGTTGTGTACCTGCGCGGCGGTGAGACGGTTATCCCAGGGGGGATCAGCATTATAGAGATATGTACCGGCATCCTGGGCCAGGTTCAGGCTGCGCCACCATAGATCCACATGCAACTGGTCGGCATGGGATGGACGGGTGGTGAACTGCGCCGTCCGTAAATAAGCCCAGGAATCTTTGCCGTAGAGCTGATCGCCGAGATAACGCGGCAGCTGGAGGTATTTGCGATTTTCCAACGGTATGCCAAACCAGAGCGCCAGCTCGTCCCAGGGCCCGCGCGGCAGGTCATAATCAAGGAAAGCACGTGCAGCCGCATTGAGGACCGGGCGATAATCGGCGAACGGGCAAACGGTCAGGGGAAATATATAGGCCCCATCATTGGCACCCAGGTTGGGAGTCCGGCCTGAATCGGAATCCAGGATCGCCAGCAACCAGTGGATGGATCGCACGATGGCTTCATTCGTCCGCCGCGGCCAGTAACTACTGAAGTCGTTACTCCGCATCACGGAATTTATCCACAAAACAACCTGGAGCATCAGGCGATGGTAATTGGTGGAGTGCTGGGCATATTCGCCGTAGGAGTCGATCTGGAGGCGCAGGCCTTCGGTGAGCCACTTCCAGCCCAGCGTACACCAGTGGAAAGCCTGCGAATGGTCAGGTAAGGCCATCCCGGCGGTGAGCAACCCGGCAGCTTCCGAAAGCAGATGGTTATTCTGCTGGGAGCGGGCGTAGACGAGCGTGGGGATAATGCGGGAAGCGTGCGCTACAACCGAACGCGCTAGCGCAGCCTTCCGCTCCGGTGTGCTGTTGGACGAACCTGCAAAGATCTGCGCAGCCCAAACGAAAGCCATCAGCCGCAGGGCGGCTTCCTGGCCGGAGATCCAGTTGGGGCCCAGATAATGCGGGTTGGCAGCGGTGAAGATCTCAAAGTTATGCCAGAAAGACTTAGCGTATTTTTCCTCATGAGTCAAATGGTAGGCACGGCCAAGACAGAAGGCCCAACCAAAGCGGGCGGGTTCCCAAATAAATTTTATATCCGAGAATAGAGAGGAGAGAGGAGAGAGCAGTGAAGGACGGGTTTCGTAGGCGGTCCAATGTTCCAACTTTCCGGGAACTGCAAGATTGAGTTCCACAGGTTGTCCGCCAAAGAGTCGGACTCTACCAGCCACGATTTCATCCGCTTCGACTAAGAGTGCATCTTTACCATCTTTACCAAGCACGGCCAGTAATTCCCCGGGCGATGGGAAGACAAACAGGGGATGCAATACACTATTCTCTTTTCCCTGTTCTTTGTTCTCTATCCTACGATAATGCCCGCTCCTCAACCCCAAGCGGTAGAGAGCATTGAGCGCCACCGGCTGGATGCCCAGCTGCACCAAGGCTTTGTACCCGTTGTATAATTTTGATAAAGGCGCCATCTACAAAATCCGATCCCAGTAAGCCAGCGCGAAGAAAACGGCACTGACCTGCATGGATTGTAACAACTCACCTTTCTTCGCCATGCGGATGACTTCATCCAAAGGCTTGAGTACGACTTCGATATCTTCCGTCGAATCGAGGTGCTGGCCGCCAACTTTTTCGGCATCCAGAGCCAGGAAAGAGTAGATCAGGTTGGTCTGGTTGGCCGGATTGGGGGAAACACAACCAATCTGGATAAAAGTGTCACTGGCATAGCCTGTCTCTTCCAACAATTCCCGCCGGGCGGCCTGCATGGGGCTTTGATCTTCGGCATCCATGGCCCCGCCGGGCAGTTCCAGAATAACTTTTTGCGCTCCATGACGGTACTGCCTGACCAGCACCATTTCCTGCTGCTTTGTCAGCGCGATAACGGTGACCCAATCCCTGTACTCGAGCACAAACCCGTCAATGACCATCCCATTGGGAAGTTCGCATTTATCAATGCGAACGTTTTTGTGTATGTGGTGCGATTCCAGTATTTTCCAGGGTTTGATAGTCATGTGAATTCAAATCCTTGATCCATCCAGATACTATTTATACCACCGGCTTGTTCCAAACCAGCGTTCTGGGAATTGCCGGAGTGAGGAAGAAAATAGCAGGAGTTGGGCGAGTGAAGCCCACACAACTCTCCCATATCTTCATCTGTATCACGGCAATTCCCAATGAACCTCCAAACCAGCAAATAAGGCCAGAACAAGTATCTCTGGGTGATTTCCCCTGGAAGGATTTCCCAGTAGAGGCGTCGAACTGCCGATACTGTGAGGTAGTGGTTGTGTTTTACATGCTCCGCCCAAGCACGACACTGCGCCGGCGATGGTCGGGATCATTGGTTCCTGACCAGATGCATGACCAGGTCGGGCACCTGCCACTCAAAGGCGCGGTGCCAGCACGCCTGCTTCATCGGCTTGCAAAACGGCCAATTCAGTCATGGGAAAGTGACGGGCGTTGGTGGTTACCAGTGTCAGACCGTCGTGCAACGCGGAGGCGGCGATGACGGCATCCGCATCGCCAAGGAGAACCCCACGAGTTCGCCAGGAACGGATAAGTTCCCCGGCCAGATCGGCGATCACTCCGGTTACAGGAATGGTTTCAAAAGATTCAAGTAAGTTAAAGGTCTTAGCATGCTCGCGATCTCGCATGCCGCGTACAATTTCAAGATGAGTCATTGCGGAAATATACGTATTCGCTTCATCCAATAGATGGGCGGTTAGTTCGGGATACCCTGGTTGATTCCGCAGATGAAGAATCAAAATCCCCGAATCGAAAAGATAGTCAGGCATCTTTTCCCCATTCTTTGGAAAAATCACGTGTAAAACCCTTGCGACCTTCTTCAATCCAATGATTTACATCTTCAAAAGTCGCCAATTCAGGGTGGTCCTCATCCTTCCACGCGCCCGCAGACGCTTTAAGCGCGGCTTTTAATTTCCGGTGGCGCAATTCACGCGCCA
>Ga0182027_10011743_pt1 | contig 12340 bp, 8 predicted proteins | sample 712E1DmetaG_FD_121300 | JGI IMG/M metagenome (GOLD analysis project Ga0182027, IMG submission 121300) | Permafrost microbial communities from Stordalen Mire, Sweden - 712E1D metaG (Illumina Assembly) | ecosystem: Environmental > Terrestrial > Soil > Wetlands > Permafrost | place: Sweden...
TCTGCTTCTGATGTGAAACGTTTAGAACGTAAACTCAACAATACACCAAGAAAAATATTACATTACTTAACACCGAAGGAAGTCTTCGATCAGATCGTTGCACTTCCTCATTGAATTCAGCTTTGTCTTCTTTTTGAAATTCAAAAGATAAATAACGTTTTGGAATATTCTTCATTTGTAAAAGGAGTAACGTCCCTATGAAGCTCTTATCTACAGTGAATAAAATAATGATGGTGGTGCTGGTTCTTCCACTCTTTGCTTTTGGGCAAGCGACATTAAAGGGTACTATAACAGATGCTGCTAATAATGAATCTCTCATTGGCGTCAACATTGTTGTTGTGGGCACATCGTTAGGTGCGGCAACAGACATCGAAGGTCAATTTAGAATAGTCAGTATTCCGGAACGAGTGCTGAATGTGAAAATCTCTTGCATTGGATATGAACTACAAGTGAAAGAAGTAGATTTTTCAAAAACCAAGGATGTGATCTTGAACATCCAATTGAAACCGTCTGTCATACAAGGGGAGGAAGTTGTTGTGACTGCTCAGATGCGCGGACAGATCGCGGCAATCAACCAGCAAGTAACATCTAACACCATTATGAATGTGGTATCTGAAGAAAAAATTAAAGAGTTACCAGATGCAAACGCAGCCGAAGCAATTGGGCGGTTGCCAGGTGTTGCAATACAACGAAACGGTGGTGAAGCAAGTCAAATAGTGTTGCGTGGGTTAAGTTCTAAGTATAGTAGTATCACAGTTGATGGCGTAAAAATTCCGGCTACGGATCCCAACACACGGGATGTTGATTTAAGTACAATTTCACAAGGGGCTCTTGCAGGTATTGAGTTATACAAAACCCTCCTGCCGGATATGGATGCAGATGCAATTGCAGGAGCCGTGAATTTGGTAACAAGAAAAGCACCTTTAGACCGCCTTGTTCGATTTGATATGACCGGAGATTATAATAATCTCATGAAATCGGCTAATCAATATGATTTTCAGGGGCGATATGGTGAACGGTTTCTCGATGATAAATTAGGGATTCAATTACAAGGTAATATCGAAAAAAGAATCCGGAGTAAAGAAAACACTGCTATGAATTGGCAGCAACAAAAATCGACAGCATTTGCCTCGGATTCACTTCGTGGTAAGTATTCTGTTTACAATGACTATGTTTCGCCAGGTTATGGTACTGCGACATTTACGGATGAAACTCGTGACAGAAAAGGAATACAAGCCATCCTTGATTATAATACTCCCGATAGCGGGTCGGTCAAATTATCGGGTCTCTATAGTGGAACTGGGAGAGATATTGCAACACATAGCAGGGTATATGTGGGAACGAGCAGTTCGGCATACTGGGACTATAACTATGAATATAATGAACTGAGAATAAGTACCGTGAACACTTCACTGCAAGGGAAAAATTATCTATTAGGTCTGGACATCGATTGGTGCGCTTCATATGCAAAATCAATCACTGATAATCCATACGATTTTGCACTCAAGTTTACAGGGGGCGGTGCAACAAATCCTAATTTAGGATATACGTTGGAAAGCCTCGCCGCACGCGCGGATAATAATTTTTCCGCAGCCCAATGTAGCACAGGTGTCTATAAGCAACAATTGAATTTTGATCAAGATAGAACTGCGTATTTGAATATTTTAAAAAAATATACCATAAATAATACAATGTCGGGAGCTGTAAAAGCCGGTGGCAAGTACAGGGAGAAAACCAGATGGATGACTGCAGACGAGTACGATGATAATAATTATCTCGGTGGGTATTTGTATCATAGCGGTATTGATACAGCGGCTTTAAAGAACTCAAGGTTCAGTTCTTATTTCAATAGTTCAGTGCCATCTTTATTAACTGAATATATTGATGCGCCTGCAGCTTCGCGAGAACTCCTTGGAAAGTTTACTTTTGAACCACTTATTAATCTTGATGCCCTGCGACTCTGGTATTCTTTGTTCAAAGATGCAAATAATTCTGGGAACAGAGAATTCGTTTATAGTCAAGTTGGCAGATTAAAAGATTATACAGTCGTAGAACGAGTGTCCTCTACCTATTTGATGAATACATTAAATTTTGGACAACTTGTCACCCTCATCGCTGGAGTGAGGGTTGAGATAGAACATAATGATTATACTGCCAAATATTGTACTGGATCATTAGGAACAATTGGAATAGCAGTCACTGCTTCGAAACCTATATTGGATTCCGTTGCAACGTTTAGTCAGACAAATTGGTTGCCTAATTTACAATTTACAATAAAACCGACATCTTACTTAAATATTCGGATAGCTGCATACAAAGCAATTGCGAGACCGGATTATAACCTGCGATTACCTCAATATTCTGATATTGGTCAATCAGGTGGAATTGCACAAGTGACTTCTGGAAATATAAACTTGAAAAATATGGAAGCATGGAATTTTGAAGTTAATACTCAGGTCTATGATAATACTATCGGTTTAGTCTCATTATCTGCCTTTTATAAGAGAATCACGGATTATATTAATGTAACTAATAATATTAATTTGGAACCCGGAATATTTAAACAACTATGTACACAATACAATATGGCCTTTACTAATCAAGCAATTATTACGGATTTTTCGGGCAGCAACGGAGTAAGAGCGAATATTCCTTATAATGACCCTGATCCCTCTTATGTTTGGGGCCTGGAACTTGAACATCAAATGAGCCTTGGATTTCTTCATGGATTTCTTAAAAATTTTGTGCTCTCGTATAATGTCTCTATCACTCGCTCATTGACTCATATTATTTATGGCGTGACAGACGTGGCAATTAAAAAGGATTCAACTGTTAATAGGATAACGCATGTGGTAACATATTCATTTTCCCCCGTCTATACAAGAAATTATAAGGTAATAACACGAGAGTCTGAAGGACAACCCAATTTATATGGAAATGCAGCCCTCGGTTATGATATCGGTGGATTTTCTGGAAGATTGTCAGTTTTCTATCAAGATAAATATGTAAGACAATATACTGCTTATGATCAAGCAAATATTATTCAAGATCCATTCTTTAAAATGGATTTGTCACTCAAACAACAAATCACAAATTCTATAGCGATTATTTTGAATATCAATAATTTAACAAATAGATCTGAGACAAGGACAGAAGAAAATACCTATACGAACTTAGGTATTCAATCATGGAGTAATCCGAGTGCCGAAGAATTGTATGGACGAACGATTGATCTTGGTATTAGAATTTCATTGTAAGAACAGGGTAGTTCAATTAACTCAATAATCAATAACACAACTAACTGATGGAGGATTTGTTATGAAGCAAAAAACATACATATTTTTGTTTGGATTGCTCTTAACTGCGTCGTTTATAACTACGGCACAGAACCTCGTCCTTGAGGATTATTCTCATAGTAGCAATTCATATCTTAATACATTGATTGCTGCTGATTCAAGTAGCGCCGCGTTTCAGGCGGGCACGCGTGTCTATATCCTTCACAAAGATGGTCAATATCGATACAATGCTGCTATTACTTCTTATCAGGGAAAGAACATTATTATTAAAGTTGACCCTACAGATAAAGGATATCAATCGTCTGGTTTGAAACCGGAATGTTATGGTGTGTTTAGTTCTTCAAATGCTTTACCAGGTAATTTCATCGCTCAGCAAAATGGCGGTAGAATTGAGTTACATAATCTAAATATTTGCAATTACTTCCCAGGTGATGCCGGAGGATCAGATTCATTGATCCAGTATCAGCAAGGCGCCCTCCTTACCATCGGAACTGCTGGTGGAACGGGTATTATTATCGTTGACAGTTGTGTGTTACATGGTCCTAATGGCAATCATATCAGAACAGATGGACCTGTGGATACTGTTATTGTGACAAATACAATCTTTGGTGATATGGGAAATGTCTACCCATCGAATTATGGCGCTGGAAAAGGTTTGGATCTTCGCGATAGAGCCATAATATATGTAAAGATACAAAATTGCACATTTGTGAATGCACAAGATCGTATTATTCGACATTATACTTCTAAGGGTCCACTTTCGAATTTTATTTTCGATCATAATACTGTCGTTAATAGTATGTCGTATCATGGATTCCTGTCTCTTGGAAAAGTAGATTCAACAGGTTCTGGTACACTGCAGATTACCAATAACTTATTAGTAGATCATTTTGCCCTTGGAGCAGATACTGCATATCTCCGGCAAGTTGAATTTTCAGATCCAGGGGAGATTGATCCTCTTAATAATTCATTCCACATGGCGTGGGTAATGACCAATAAGAATAATGCTGCGGTTTGGAATATCCAAAATAATTATTACGTCATTACGGATTCTGGTGCAGCTATGCGTTCATTGCCAAGTCCCTATATTCCTCGGGCGTATAGTGGAGAAGATCCTTTCCTTACTTGGAATATGAATGGTCTTTTAAAAAGTCAAGGTAAAGATACGACCAAGACATTTATAAAAGTGAATTTGAAACTTAAGAGTGTTCCCCCACTAATGACAAATATGATTCGATGGACATACTTACCGAGAACATCAACGATTACCTTATCCGGTACATATACCAATCTGAACTATAACGGTTTTGGTGTTGGCGTCACTCAATCATATAATTTGACTTTGAATGGTGATGGGAAACAAAAGAACTCTGGTGATGCGAATTATAAAGCATCAAAAATCGTTACAGGAATCTATGCGGTTGATTATAATCGTAAATCGCTTCAATATTATGCATATTATCCTTACGAAGCATCATTAGGCGTTGGTAATGTTCTCAACTGTCGTGCTTCTGGTACTACTGCTACGATTGCATCAATAACAACGACGGATGGCAAGACTGTCGGTGATCCGCGCTGGGGTTCAGTAACAACATCTGTAACAGAGAATACAACAGTCCCCAACAAGTTCTCTCTCGACCAAAACTATCCGAATCCGTTCAATCCTTCCACGAAGATTGAATATACACTCCAGATTGCAAGTAACGTAACATTGAAAGTATATAATGTTCTCGGACAAGTTATTGCAACGCTGGTCAGCGAAAAGCAAGATGTAGGTTCGCACAGTGCAACGTTTGATGCCTCTCAGTTCACATCTGGTGTTTATTTCTATCAAATTAATGCCGGAAATTACACTGCTACAAGGAAAATGATGCTGGTTAAGTAATGAGTTGTTTGATAAAGAGGTGTTATTTCGAAGGCGGTTCCGAAAAGGAACCGCCTTTTTTTGTGGGGAACATTAATGCGTCGAGATTAATGCTTCTCTCATCGCCTGTTCGCACTCTTCACAGAAATTATTCCCTTTCACATCAATCTCTTCAGCAGAAGTGGAGGAATGCATGACGCATTCAGGGTTGTGGCAATGAATGAGTCCGAATGTATGGCCAAGTTCGTGATTTGCTTCCTTCAGCAATCGGATATGTTCTAATTTGGGATTTGGATCCAATCCGTAAAGTTCTTCCCTCAATCTATAAGTTGATAACACAGCAATGCGTCCATCTAATTGAGCTTCACCAAAGACGTACGTGAGTACTGGTACGAAAAGGTCAACCTCGGTAATGCCGATGATCTTTCCAGAATGAGCCGGATAGCGGTCGAGGAGTGAGGCGATGATGTAAGTCGAGTTAAACTGATTGCGGTATGTGTCAAACGCAAACGACGGGTCGAGGTAATTCGACTCTTCAATGGTGACCGGAAGTTCAAATGCGTGAGAGAGCGGCGCGATGAGTGCTGTCAATTCCGCATGATCGACCGGACGAATCGGAACGATCAAGATCGAGGGCATTGCTTACGGTCTCTTCAGTCCGTACTTCGCGATTTTATTATAGAGCGTAACGCGGTCGATATCAAGAATTTCCGCTGCACGAGAAATGTTCCATCCCGTACGGTTGAGAATCATTTCCACCTGTGCTCGCTCAACAACGGCAAGTGAATCTGCCTGCAATCCGTGCGTTTTGGATGCAAGCTGGAATGGTAATTCAGTGTGCTGGATTGCCGGCGGAACTGCAAGCACCATAGCACGCTCCATGACATTTTCCACCTCGCGCACATTTCCCGGCCAGTCGTATTGAACCATAATGTCCATCGCGTTTGGGTTTATTTCCGTAACGGCCTTGTGCATAATTGTTGCGTACTTGTTGCGAAAATATTCGGCAAGTAATGGAATATCCGAACGGCGTTCGCGTAAGGGGGGAATGGAAATAGTGAAGACGTTTAAGCGGTAATATAAATCTTCACGGAAAGAACCATCTTTTACAGCTGCTTCAAGATCGCGGTTCGTTGCACAAATGACACGAAAGTCGCTGGAAATAACTTCGCTGCCTCCCACCCGTGTAAATTGTTTCGTTTCGATCACACGGAGGAGCTGCACCTGCATTTTCTGACTAATATTTCCAATCTCATCAAGGAATATTGTTCCACCATCTGCTAATTCAAATTTCCCCTTTCGGCGGTATTGTGCACCCGTGAAAGCACCTTTTTCGTGGCCGAACAGCTCACTTTCCAACAGACTCTCCGTTACAGCACCGCAATTCACAGCTATAATGGGGAAGTACCTACGGTCGCTGTTCGCATGAATTGCCCGCGCAATAAGTTCTTTACCGGTTCCGCTTTCACCGCGCAACATGACAGTGGTGTCTGTCTTTGCAACAGTTTTAGCTAAATTTATGACATTATGAATTTGCTGACTCTCGCCGACGATGTCTGTTGCTTTTGCGATATCAGAAATCTGCTCGCGAAGTTGGACGTTTTCTTCAATTATTTTTTTATGCTTGAGAGCATTTAATACAATATGCGAAAGGTGGTCTGGATCTATTGGTTTAGTGACATAATCGAACGCGCCTTCTTTTAATGCTTGCACCGCACTTTCGACTGAGGCGAATGCGGTGATCATAATGATACCTGTATTTTTATCAATCTCCTTCAATCGTTTTTGAAGATCGAGTCCGCTCATGCCTGGCATTTTAATATCGAGCAATGCAAGATCCCACGGACCTTCGTTCATCAATTTAATTGCATGATTGGCGTCTTCGGCCGATTCAACGCGGTATCCATCTTGTCGAAACCACTTTGTGAGCGATTCACGAACAATGAGCTCATCGTCGACTATGAGTATGCTTTGTTGCACAGATTTTTTTTCAGCCATAATAATAACCTCATTATTGAATTATAAGATCAACTTTGCGCAGATTCCATCAGCGCAGATTGTCGTGGTAACGTGATTGAAAATGTGGTACCAAAACCTAGTTTAGAATCCACGGAGATGGAGCCGCTGTGTCTTTCGATAATCCCATACACGACGGACAAACCCAGACCGGTTCCTTTGCCCTCCTTCTTTGTTGTATAGAACGGCTCAAAGATATGCGGCAGATCTTCTTCACCTATACCGTTACCGGTATCGCTTACGGCGATTTGGATTGCATTCAAATATTCAATTTCTATCACCTTGATACGGAATGTCCCGCCTGCCGGCATTGCTTCTACGGCATTTATCTCGAGCGCTAACAGTGCCTCTTCCAACTGATGTGCATCGCAATAAAGAATAACAGGGTTCTCTATCATCTCCACTTCGGATCTGATATTATTCATTTTCAAATGATGATCGATCAGCTTAAGACTGCGTTCGATAATGAAATGCAAATCAGAATCTTTGAATTCGCCGACTTTTTCGCGTGAGAAAAGTAAAAGGTTTTTCACAATGTTACCACAACGCGCAGTTTCATCGGCGATAAGAGTCAGTTCGCCAATCATTTCTTTTGCGCTTTCCGTGGATGGAATTCCGCGCTCTATTTTTTTTCGAAGCAGTTTGGCGTATGTCAGAATACCTTCCAGCGGATTATTTAATTCGTGAGCGACGGTAGCAGCAAGCGTTCCGAGAGATACCATTTTTTCAATTTGTACCATATGCTTTTGTGCTCGACGAAGTTCCTCTGTCTTTTCACTCACACGCTTTTCGAGTGTTTGAGTCCAAGCGGTGAGCTCTTTCCTGGCGCGTTTTAATTCTTCCGTCATATGGTTGAAAGAACTCGCCAATGAACCGATTTCGTCATTCGTCCGCACATCAATTTGATGATCAAGATTTCCTTTTACGATTTCTTGTGTACCGATAGCAAGTTTCTTTACAGGAATATTTACCATGCGCCAAATGAAAAACGTAACGAATCCTGTCAAAACAAAGAACAATAAAAGCGAACCATAAATCTGTGTGCGTTCAAATTGGGCGATGTTCTGATCAACATCCTGAAGTGGAATCATAACATCGAGAATACCTAATACAGTTTGGGTGCTGCTGTGTGCATGACAGGCACTGGCGGTGCAGCCCGCATCGTTTCGGATTGGAGTGATGATGCCGATGATACGGTACCCTTTTGGCGATTCGAAAATGCGTGTAAGCGTCGGATCATTCAGCGGGACAATAGGTTTTCCGGTACTGTGGCATCCGATGCATGCCTCGGCAGTCATATCGACATTCTTGCCGACCTCGGATTCTTGTGTTGAAAAGCTGACAATGCCTTTTTTATTGATGATGCGTATACGCTCAATACGCGGCTCGTTTCCGACGGTTTTAATAATTTCGTATATATCTTCACGACGATTGAGTAACATGCTGTAACGAGTTGATCGGCTGATAAGATCACTAATGTTAGTAGCAGATTGCTTGGCGGCGGCGATATATTTATTTGACTGAAAATCGACAAGTAACATCGTAAAAAGCGTGGTTCCTACAGCTACTATAACAGCGATGCCGAGGAAAAGCCGAAAGCCAAGCAGATGGAAGAATCGTCTCATATTCAAAATCGAGTTGAAATAATATACAATAGTACGGCAAAATTTGTGCCAATTATTTACAGCTTGAAAAGGTTGATAAACTCTACAATATAAATAGAAATATAGTCTATAGTCTCAATAAGAAGAAAGCTTCTCTTAAAACATATAATAATAGAATCGTAGAAGAGCCGTAAATGACTACAATGTATTGCTTTGTGAGGATTGAAGTTTTGCGAGAGATAAAACGCTCATCTATATTCTCAATATTTTCAAGTTTCTATCCTCAATAACGATAGAAAAATGTCCGTCGAGTATGCCAGCTAGTTTGCTGAAAGTAAAATGATCTTTATATATAAAGATGAGTAATTTGATGGGAAAATGAATACGCCTCTGCAAAAATCATAGCAAAGGCGAGGAAAGGCAGTGAAATGGGATTACGAAGGAAAGTGTGTTATTCGATTAACAACTTCTCTATAGATTGTTGGTCCAAGAATACTCTCAATTGTGCTCAAACTGACGCCGCCATCAAAAAGTGTTGTTCCTGCGGATGGCTGAAAATGTCGAAATGTTTGTTTTAAAATATGTTCTACATTATGCAGCGTCCGTTTCGCCAGTCGCTGTGAGTCGGTTACAGAGGTAAGATTAACCAATCCTTTTGACTTTGCTGTAATCTCCATAATCCATCCATCATCAAACGGAGAAGCGCTTAACAAGTTTGGTTTCTGTTGCAGCGCTGGATTGAATCGAGTAATTGTTGCTTCGATAGGAGACCGCAATGTGATAGTGCCGCCTGGTAAGATGATCCAACAAAAGGGATCGTGCCGATGAATATTCGTTGGGGCTTTTGAAATGACAATGCTTAAGATCGGCTGGAAAAAATTCGCAAGGATATGATTAATCCCAACTCTATAGTTGCCCGCAGCATTTTGTTGAATCCAATATTGTCCGCGGCTGTATATTCTATCTTGAGGAATATTAATTGAGCGCAGAGTATCGATACGCCTTTTTAATATGTTGTTGAAAAGCGCATCTGCTGTCATTGCTCTGCCGTCGGTGGAAAGCGGTGTTTCTTGTTGAGCATACGACGTTGAATTTTCTTTAGTTTGTTGAGCGACATGCATATTGAACGCACACGTTTCGCAGCGAAACTCCTGATCACATAATTTAAAGCCGGTGACGCCTGCATCCATCCAGACGCAGCGCAACTCGCCTTCAGGTATCACACTGTTTGTCGATAGATTTTTCATGTTTAGAATTCCTCTGAATATTCTTTTGCAAGAATTCGGTTTAATGATTTGACTTGTAAGAATGAGACAATATCGTGTGCTGAAGTTTTACTTTCTTCTTTGCGACGTTCAGGGAAGATGGGGAGGTACCGCACTGCCAGCCGGAAGACAGCAAAACCAAGCGCTACGATCATCAGTGTAATTGAGATTTCTGTCCAAGCCGGGAAGTACGCTGTACCCGAACTGCGTTCGATGGAAGTAATCGCAATGTTCAACCGGTTAAACACAAAACCCATAACGACAAGCAATGCAGATATAAATAAACCTGCGGGCGTAGTACGTATGCGGGTACTGATAAGCAAAACCATTGGTAGGATGGCGCCTATACCAATTTCTGCCCAGTACATTATTCCTTCGAAGTTGAAATTAAAAATGACCGACCAGAGTTTCATGGTGTTAATATCTTCAATCTTGAGCACAAGATAGACCGCAAGCGCTACGACGGTAACTTTTGCAATTTGTGAAAGAATGTCTATCTCAATTTCACGATGAAAAGCTCGTGAACTTAAAAACGATTCGATAATTACCATTGCCGGGCCAACCGCCACTGCCGATGTAAAGAAAAGATATGGCAGGTTGGAGGAATACCAAAGCGGGTATACTTTTTCCGGTATGATGAGGAACAGCGATCCGAGCGATGATTGATGCAACGTTGAAAGAATTACACCAAGAATTACCATGGGGATTGTGATTGCATGGAGAATTTTCTGCGGGCGAGCGAAATCTAACTTTTCAAAGATAATTGGACTAAATTCCAATGCAAGTACTGTGGAATAGAGCATTACACACCAGCCGACTTCAAACATCACCGAATGCGGGTTCCACATAATAATCGGATGCCAAACATTCCATGGTCTTCCCAGGTCGAACATCAATCCGATTACGACAAGAATATAACCAAGAAATGCGGTCAAAATCGCGGGGCGAAGAACCGGACGATAATGTTCAAGGTTGAAAATATAGACAGAAGCCGCTACGACAAATCCGCCGGCAGCAAGTCCAACACCGCACACGACATCGAATCCTACCCACAATCCCCATGGCATTTGATCGCTCAAATGTGTCGATGCACCAAGTCCCCACCCAAATCGGATGACTGTGGAAACAAATCCTGTCGCCATAATCAACCAAAATATAGATGTCCAAAATGTGAGCTTAGAAAATATTTTTGAAACCATTTTCGCTTCCGTTATTTACGTATGTTGATCAGAATGTCCATTATTATTGCGGGTTTCCATCTCTTTCAATTTCAGTTCAAAAGCTTGAACTTCTTTTCGCCTATTAGTAATCCACCAGACACCGGATAAGAGCGTGCTGCCCCAAAAAACATAATTCGGAATCTTTGAAAGTATCTCCCACGTGAGATTCGGCATTGGTCGATCCGGCAAGTTTATCTTAAGTCCGAGTTTTTCAAATGCTTTATCTGCTAGATAGAGGATAGATGTACCGCCTGCTTCCCGTATACCATAAATAGACGGATAGTACTTGCCGGGATTTTCGTACATTCGTTTTTGCGCCTCTTGAATGAGTTCATCCACTTTGCCGAATATTCTTGCATTTGCCGGACATGCTTCGACACATGCAGGTTGTCCGCCTTTTTCAATACGCTCATGGCAAAGATCGCACTTTGTGACTTTTGGATTTACACTGTCCCATTGGTACTTCGGAACATCGAACGGACATGCCTGCATGCAATATCGGCATCCCATGCATTTATCTGCGTCGTAGACTACTGCGCCCGTTTTTGTTTTTTCAATTGCACCGACCGGGCATACAGATGCGCACGTCGGCTCAGCACAGTGCATACACATTCGCGGCACATTCGTCTCACCAATTTGCAGGACAGCGGTATTCTGCAGAGACGATAGAATATGTTTATCGGAGACGGGATTGCCCCAGCGCTCAGCATCAGCTGCTTCGCATGCATAGCATCCGATGCAAAGAGTTGTGTCAATTAAGATTCCATAACCAGACATACTTGCTTCTCCAGAATTTTGAATTCACGCGCAAGCGGGAGTGACAAAATAAATATCTCATCCCAATTTATCGGGACTGCAAAAATGCTTATTCACCTTTTAAAAATTCTTTCTGAAAGGCATTCCATGTGTTCTCGTTAAATTGCTCAAGCACACCATTGAGAGGTGCGCCGCCATCTAACATTGTAGCACCTGCAGGGGCAGGTACACCAATTTGCGATTGCGTTTTAATGAAATCGCGGAAACGGCTGACTTCTTTTCTCAGCCATCTGGCTGCTTCGTCGGCGATCGCAAGGAA
>Ga0182027_10011744_pt1 | contig 12340 bp, 6 predicted proteins | sample 712E1DmetaG_FD_121300 | JGI IMG/M metagenome (GOLD analysis project Ga0182027, IMG submission 121300) | Permafrost microbial communities from Stordalen Mire, Sweden - 712E1D metaG (Illumina Assembly) | ecosystem: Environmental > Terrestrial > Soil > Wetlands > Permafrost | place: Sweden...
CCGATCGGTTCGCGCATTCGCGACGGCTTGTGAATCCGCGAGGTTCTGTTCTCGACAAGAACCAAGCTCCGGGGTGCTTTGGTCGACGGCGGCCGCAATCCGTTGCCGGTCAGCGGCCTGTCCCTCCAGCCTGGCGATCATCTCTGCCCGGTCTGAGATGGCGCGGGCCGCTTTGTCGGCCTTTGCTGCGACGGCGTCGGCGGTCGCCCTGGCCGTCTGTGCGTGAGCTGTCAGTCGGTCTAGTCGCGCCGAGGCCTCGGCGTAGCCGGCAACCCGCAGCTCTTGGTCCGCACATCGTGGACCGAAAGACTGCAAGCTGGATTCGAGTGTCGCCGCCCGCTCCACGTCGCGCTCCAACGCGCGAAGCTCTTCTTCGATCTTGCGGATTTCGTCGGCAGCAGACTGCGCGGCCCGTTCAAGGCCGCCTCGATCCATCTTGGCGCGTCCAGTTTCAGTCCAGTACAGCTGGTACTGCTCCCGGACGCGTTCGTAGAGGGCCAGGTCTTCCTTGGCGGCCGGTACCGCCCCGGCTGCACGATCCAGCGCCGCGGAAAGAGAGGCCGCACCGCCGAGTTCGGGCTGCAGAAGCTCGCTCCCCTGCTGGATCCGGAGTGCCCGCCAGAGCCCATCATCAAGAGTCTCGTTCAGGATGGCGCGAACGCGCTCGTGGGCCGTACGACCGGTCAGATTTTCGTGTCTAGGCGAGAGGATCGTCAGCTCGGTCTCCGCCTTGTGGACAAACCGCTTCCGGAGCCGCAGGTGGTACGGCCCAGTTTCGAACTCAGCCTCGACATCGGGCCCGACATCCCGACCGATCGGCTGCGTGGCAAGAACACCCTTCTTGCCGGAACTGTCGAGTTCGTCGAGCAGAAGATCCAGCGATTCCGCTATGCAGGACTTGCCGATCTCGTTTGGCCCCTCCACCACGGTTACGCCGGACGGAGCAAATGCGATCTCGCGGTCCACTATCCCGCGATAGTCGTGGAGATGTAGGCGCAGCAGCTTCATTGACCGACACCGCCATTGCTGGCGAGTCGCACAAGAAGCGCGAGCGCGTCGTTAGCCACCTGGGCCTGTGGGCCCAAGCCAGACGCCGTCGCTCGCAGGTCGCCAACCGCCTCCGCTGCGAATCCAGTCAGCGCCATGTCGGAGAAGTCATCGTCATCGGGGCGGACGAGCAGGTCGCTCTCGTTTGTCCATTCGACCGCCGCGAACAAATCACGATGCCGCTCCAAGACACCCTGAAGCTCGGAGCTAACCGACAGTGAGATGGTGCCGGTCAGTGTCAGGCGGACAACGGAATTCGACTTGTCCGGCTGCGCGTCCAACCAGCGCCCGAGAGTGTGGACGTCTGACTGGCTATCAAGGGCAACATCGTTGACAACGAATCGCCAGGACGCAACTCGACGCGAACGGACCGTGCACTCGCCGTCCGAACTGAGTTCAACAACGAGCACGTTGCCAGAATCGACCTCGTCATAGGCGGTCGGCTCGGGGCTGCCCGAGTAGTAGATCCGTCCGCTCGTACCGAGCGACGTTGTCGAATGGCGATCCCCAAGAGCGAGGTAGCTGATCCGTTTGTCGGCGATCGCTGCTTCCGCCTTGTCGACGTCAATTGCAGCCGGCCCTCCATTGAGCGGGTCTCGCACAGCGCCATGGGCAACGAGTACCCGGAGGATCTCGGGGCTTGGATCCAGCCCAGCTACAACCGATTCGACAGGATCATGAAGCGCCTGCTTCGACATCCACGGCGCTCCAATTACTTCAATGCCGGCTATCGGGGTGCGCGGCACCGAATCATCCAGGACGATGACGCTGTCCGGTTTCTTGCTCAGGAAGGTCGGCGAGCGGTAGACGCTGGCCGCGTCTAGTGGATCATGGTTGCCGGGCAGCAGGTAGACCGGCACTGAAACCTCGATCAGAGCTTCAAGGGTACGGCGCACGGTCTTCGGTTCCACTTGATTGGTCTCGAAGACATCACCGGCCACCACGATGAAGGCGGCACCTTCCTCCTTGGCCACCACGCCGATCCTGCGGATGGCGTCCACACGGGCCTGCGTGAACCTGGCCTGAGCCTCGCCCGATAGATAGCGGCGGGTCATGCCAAGTTGCCAGTCGGCCGTGTGAATGAAGCGGATTGTCATCTAGATAGGCCCAGCCTCCGCCGCATAGCCAAAGTCCCGATTGGCCCCTCGCCCCTTCGTAGTTGCATGCTCAATGGAACCACTCACTGGACCAAGTGCCAGATGGACTGCGCCCGCTCAAATGCGTGTGAAGCCACGCTGGATACTCGGGCGTCGAGAATCAAGCGAAACGCCTATCCCCAGGCTTGTGCTGACTCACTGTCGTAGAAGTTCACAGCTAGCGGCCGTTTCTCTGGCCGACTCGCCGCAAGAGAGTAGGCACGCTTCACGATGGCCTGATTGGCTGGAGACGCTGGATCGCCGTACAGACCAACGAATACCTGCGAGAGCTTCCCTTGCTCGATGAGGCGCAGGAAGTGCTCATCGTTTTCGGCGAGCGAGTGACCGTAGATGAACAGGCATCCCTGGATCGCCTGGAAACTTCGGTAGGCCTTCGCCAGGTAGTCGCTGTGCTTGATGCGTTCAAGCTTCTCGCCGCTGCTTCCCTCGGCCACGAATAGAGGGAACAAGTCCCGGCTTAAGGCGTCTCGGACTTGCTCGATCAGGCGAATTCCCGTGCGATTCCAGGTGTACTTCTGCACCTCGGTCCCAGAGTCGAAGATGTACAAGGCCCCGTGGAGGAACCACGAGTTAGCGCCATGCGTTTGGTCCGGCTCCCACACGACATAGTCGCTCTCGAACCCAGTCTTGATGTCATCGCGCGAAGTCCGGAAGCCATCGTCCGAGCGAACCTGGGCTCGACTCTCGCGATGCATCTGGGTCCAGTAGAGGAGCAGGTCGTAGTTGAGCGTGTAGGTGATGTCGAAGTGGTCGAGGAAGAGCTGGCAGGCTGCGTACTCCTTGTCCTCGATTTCGCTGGGGCTATCGGGGTGGCTCCTGGCAATTGTCTGGACCAAGAGCTCCTTGAGAGCATCGGCGTCTCTGGTCATCTCCCCAGCCTGGGAGGCCGAAAGGCCATACAGCTGTCCGAGCGCGGCTGCATCACGCAGGGCGCGAATGACCCGCTCGAAGTCGCTTGTGACCAATGCCGCGAACGCAGCTCTGGCGGAAGCCCCGAGCTTACTGAAGTCCGCCTGCTCGAAGAGTCTGTCGTAGCGGAAGATGTCCGGTCGACAGGCGATGCTGAAGCCGTTCCCGAGCAGCAGGTGCCGCTTGGACTTTTCCGGCGAAGCCGCGACGGCCTCCTCGAACGTCATGACTTGCGTGGCCATTCCTGCTCCCCTTCTTCGGATGGTCGCAACCGGACCTTAGTTCGCCACGACCCCAGCGGCAACCCCGGCACTCAACCCAGCCTACTCCGCGCCGGGCTGCTGGCGACTACGTGTTTTCGCGCGACGTCGCCCCGCGCGATCGCCCCGCGCGCGCGGATATGATGGGAGCCACTTTGACGAAGCGGGGGCGGTCGTGAGAATCATCAGGAACGCCGGGACCGAGCGGGTCGTAGACCTCGCGCGCGCCTGGCTGCCTGATGCCTCCCGACTCGACGTGGCGACGGCGGCCGTATCGCTGTTTGCCTTCGAGGATCTCGCCTCGCAACTGGGTCGAATTGACGAGACTCGATTGATCCTTCCCTCGGACGGTGCCGATCTTGCCTGGCTGGGAACGGACGGCGATCGCGCCGCACGCAACCGGCTTCAGGCCCGCTGGCTGGCGGATCAATGTGCAGCCTGGGTGGACGTGCGCGTGGAGGTCCGCCGCGCGAGAGGCGCCATTCCCCAGGGGGCGATGGTCATGCGCGATGTCGCCGGAGTCGCGCGTCACGCGATTCTTGGTTCACTCGCCCTGACGACCGATGGACTCGGCCTGTCCCCAAGTGACCAATTGAGTCTCGTCCAAGCCTCCGAAACCGACGACGAAGCACAAGCGCTAGCGGCCTGGTTCGATCAGCAATGGGCCGCGCTCCCGACCGCCGATACCGCCAAGCCGGCGCTCGTCGCGCAGCTTCGCCAGATTGCCGCCCGCCACGACCCACTCTTGATCTACTCGTTGATCCTCCACCACCTCTTCGCCGATCGCGGCGAAGACATGGACGAGGAGCGCATCGTCCGGTCGGCCACCGGGATCCGTGACACAGTCGTCTGGAAGAAGCTGTTCAAGTTCCAGCGCGATGGCGTGATAGGGGCGATCGACAAGCTCAATCGATACGGCGGCTGCATCATCGCGGACAGCGTGGGCCTGGGAAAGACCTTTGAGGCGCTCGCCATCATCAAGTACCACGAGCTGCGCAACGACCGCGTCCTGGTCCTTTGCCCGAAACGCCTTCGCGACAACTGGACCATCTACAAGGCCAACGACAACCGCAACTTCCTCGCGCCGGACCGATTCAACTACGACGTTCTCAACCACACGGACCTTTCGCGCAACGGCGGGGCATCCGGCGACATCAACCTCGCCCACGTCAACTGGGGCAACTACGACCTGGTTGTCATTGACGAGTCCCACAACTTCCGAAACAAGCAGACGCCGAAGCAGGGCGGGGAAACGCGCTACGACCGGCTCATGCGCAAGATCATTCAAGAAGGCGTGAAGACGCGCGTTCTGATGTTGTCGGCTACGCCGGTGAACAATCGACTGGCCGACCTGCGCAATCAGATCGCCTTCGCGACCGAAGGCAACGACACCGCCTTGGCGGACTTCGGCATCTCCAGCATCCACAACACGACGAGGGTGGCCCAGCAGCAGTTCAACCGCTGGCTTGACCTCAACGAGGCCGAACGGACCCCCGCTCAGCTGATCGAGATGCTTGGGTTCGACTACTTCACGCTGCTGGACCTGATCACGATCGCGCGATCCCGCAAGCACGTGGAGCGGTACTACGGCACCACGGAGACTGGCAGGTTTCCCGACCGCCTCAGGCCCATCAACATCAAGTCCGAGGTGGACAGTGCCGCGCAGTTCCCTTCAATCCGCGAGATCAACCGCGAAATCCGCCGGCTCCATCTAGCTGCCTATGCCCCCCTGCGCTACGTCCTGCCCGGCAAGCAGGCCGCGTACGACGCGAAGTACAGCACTCAGATCCGCGGTGGCGAGAGCTTCTTCCGCCAAGTGGACCGGGAAGAGAGCCTGATCCACCTCCTCCGAGTCAATGTGCTGAAGCGGATGGAGAGTGCGGTGAGCTCTTTTGCCCTGACGGTTGGGCGGCAGCTGGAAAACGTGAACGCAACCATCGATCGGATTGAAGCCGCACCGGACCAGATGGACGAAACGGAAATCGCGGATGTCGAGATCGACGATCCGGCCTTCGAGGCATTGCTGGTCGGTCGCAAGGTCAAGGTGTTGCTGAAGGACGTCGATCTTGTCCGCTGGAAGCAGGACCTGATCGAGGATCGCAACCGCCTGGCGGCCCTCCTCGATGCCGCCCAACAGGTGGACGAGTCCCGAGACGCCAAGCTGGCCCACCTGCGCGCCATGATCGAGCAGAAGGTCTGCCACCCAATCAACAACGGCAACCGCAAGATCATCGTCTTCACGGCCTTCGCCGACACGGCCATCTACCTATACGAACAGCTCTCGCCTTGGGCCAAGAAGACCTTCGGGATCGAGAGTGCGCTGGTAACGGGAGCCGGCCGCAACCAGACCACCCTGCCGGGCCTCCGGAAGGACCTGGGCTCCATCCTCAGCGCCTTCTCACCGCGCTCCAAGGAGCGCCCCCAGGAACTCGCGGCAGAGGGCGAGCTCGACCTGCTGATTGCTACAGACTGCATCTCCGAAGGCCAGAACCTCCAGGACTGCGACTGGTTGATCAACTACGACATCCACTGGAACCCTGTCCGGATCATCCAGCGGTTCGGCCGCATCGACCGCATCGGGTCGCCCAACAACCAGATCCAACTGGTCAACTTCTGGCCGAACCTTGAACTCGAGGAGTACATCAACCTCGAGCAGCGAGTGAGCGGCAAGATGGTCCTTCTGGATGTCTCGGCGACCGGCGAAGAGAACCTGATCGAGCAGCAGTCCGGCAACCAGATGAACGATCTGGAGTACCGCCGCAAGCAGCTGCTCAAGCTCCAAGACACGGTGATCGACCTGGAGGACCTGTCGACCGGCGTGTCGATCGCGGATCTCACCTTGACCGACTTCCGAATCGATTTGGCTCAATACGTCCGCGACCACACGGACTTCGCCGAGGCCTTGCCGCCGGGAACCTTCGCGGTCACAACGACGACGGAGGCGGAGATCAGCCCCGGCGTCATCTTCTGCTTGCGGGCGGAAGGAGCGGCCGCGGACCGTTTGCGGGACGGCAGCTATCCACTGTCGCCCACCTACCTCGTCCACGTTGGCGAGGATGGTGCCGTGGTCCTGCCGTACACGCAAGCCAAGGGGATCCTGGACAGGCTCAAGCGCCTCTGTATAGGCCGCGATCTCGCGGACGACGGCGCCTACGTGGTATTTGATCGAGCGACCAAGCGCGGCGCGGACATGCGGAGGGCGCAGGAGGCTCTAGCCGCCGCTATCTCTTCGATCGCGGGCAAGACCGAGGAACGGGCAGCGGCCAGCCTCTTCACTCCCGGCGGCACTCACGCGCTCAAGGGTGAGTTCGCAGGCATCAACGAGTTCGAGGTCCTCGCCTTCTTGGTGATCCTGCCGGACGGCGCAGAGTGACGGCCGAAGACGTGATCGCGGCGCTGGATCTGCCGGCCTCGGCGAGGCTCGACAGACGGGTGCCAAAGAAGCTGCTCCTGGAGAACGGGGCTCCCACGGCAACAGATCGCAAGGCCATCAACGATGGCGTTGACGAGCTTAGGTGGATCGCCGCCCTCAAGGCCACAACTATCGGCGTTCCGCCCTACTCAGATGATGTCCGCGAGTATCTCGAGATCGCGGTACTGCAGCTGACGACCCGGCCAGAGACTAGGACCGCAAGATTGGCGAGCCTCGTTCATCGCGCCGTGCCATATCCAGTCCTGCTCGTCATCGGCGACGAACGGCATGTCGTCATCTCCACTGCCCACAAGCGCCTCTCTTTGGGCGAGGCCGGCAAGACCGTGCTGGATGACGAGGGGGTCGCGATCCAACTTGACGAGCCCGGCGATGCGGCCTGGCTCCCGACGTTTCTCGATTCGCTGGCGCTCGCGAGTCAGCCTAGGACCTCGATCCTGGCGGTCTACCAGGGCTGGATCGACACACTCATCGCCCTAATGGCGGCCCGCGTCACCGGCCAGTTCGTGGTCCTTCACGCTCCAGTGGAAAAGGACGCGCGCCGGGAGGCGATCTCGGACTACGCTCGCGTGACCACGGAGATGGCCAGTCTTCGCAAGGCGGCGGCTAGGGAAACGCAGCTGCCTCGCCAGGTAGAGACGAATCAGGAACTCGCCCGCCTTCGGGCGACTCAGTCAGAGGCCCGCGCCAAGCTATGAACGAGGATGCCGTGCACAAGCTCACCCCTGCGGACCCGGAGACACACAGCGCCGACATTCTTAGCGAGAACATCGAGTATCTGAAGGCGCTATTCCCGGAAGCCGTCGCCGAAGGGCGCATCGACTTCGATGTCCTGCGCCAGCTCCTTGGAGGCGAGGCCGAGGACCGCCCCGAGAAGTTTGGCCTCAATTGGCATGGCAAACGGCTCGCTCGCCAGATCGCTCTCACCCCCTCTACCGGCACTCTGAGGCCGTGCCCAGAGGAGAGCGTCGACTGGGACACCACGCAGAACCTGATGATCGAGGGAGACAACCTGGAGGTCCTCAAGATCCTCCAGAAGAGCTACGCCGGCAAGGTCAAGCTCATCTACATCGACCCGCCCTACAACACCGGCAACGACTTCGTATACCACGATGACTTCCGGGACAACATTAAGAACTACCTGGAGCTGACTCGACAGGTTGACGGGACCGGTCGGCAACTGTCGACCAACACTGAAGCCTCGGGCCGGTTTCACACCGACTGGCTGAACATGATGTACCCCCGCCTGAAGCTGGCGCGGAATCTGCTTCGGGACGAAGGCGCGATCTTCGTGAGCGTCGACGACGGGGAAGTAGATAGTCTCAAGAAGATGGGTTGCGAGGTTTTCGGAGAGGAGAACTTCGTCGGTATCCTGACCGTACTTGTCAATCCCCGGGGTCGTCACCTCGACAGGTACATCGCGAAAACGCACGACTATCTGGTGGTTTTCGCAAAGAACGCTGAGAGCCGCTCGAGTCTCGTTGGGATGCCCAAGCCCGAGGCCATGCTCAACGAGTATGACAAGGAGGATGGGCGCGGGAAGTTCCGCGAGATGGGGCTACGGAACCGCAACCAGGCATTCAATCCGGTCACACGTCCGAATCTGTTCTTTCCCATCTATGTCGACCCGGCGTCTGGGGACGTTTCCGTGGTTCAAAGTGAGCGGTTCTCCGTCAAGGTCGAGCCGATAACGCCCGATGGCGTCGAGACGTGCTGGACATGGGGACGAGAGAAGGTCACTTCAGAGAACGGCCTGCTCTTTGCGAGAAGGACCGACGACGGATCATGGCGCGTGTTCCGCAAGGACTACCTTGAGAGGGACGACGGCGAGTTGGCGTCGACCCTTGCCAAGTCAGTCTGGCTCGACAAGGAGTTCAACAACGACTACGGAAGGAAGTCCGTCAAGGAGCTTCTCGGCGGCCCGATCATGGACTTCCCGAAGTCTCCCTTCCTAATCGAGCGGATAGTCCAGATCGGCTCCTCCTCCGGCGATATCGTCATGGACTTCTTCGCTGGGTCTGGCACCACTGGCCAAGCTGTCATGACCCAAAACGCAGGAGGCACGGGCAGCCGCCGTTATGTACTCGTCCAACTCCCTGAGCTGCTGGACCCGGACAACACGGACCAGAAGGTTGCTGCTGATTTCTGCGACGAGATTGGCAGGCCACGGAACATCGCAGAGGTAACCAAGGAGCGTCTCCGTCGGGCTGCGGCCAAGGTCCAAAGCGAAAACCCCATGTTCACGGGCGACACCGGCTTTCGCGTATTCAAGCTGGACTCAACCAACATCGAAGCCTGGGATCCCGATCGCGAGAACCTGGAACAAACGCTCGAGTCGGCAGTAGAGCACCTGAGGGGCGATCGCGGGGAGCAGGACATTCTGTTTGAGCTGCTTCTCAAGCTGGGCCTAGATCTGTGCGTACCGATCGAGACTCGCGAAGTCACCGGCAAAGAGGTCCATTCGATCGGCGGCGGCGCGCTCATTGTCTGCCTTGCGCCCGCGATCGGACGGGAGGACGTCGAGCCGCTCGCACGCGGGCTCGTGGAGTGGCACAAGGAACTCGCCCCTGCCGGCGAAACGACTTGCGTCTTCCGCGATAGCGCCTTCGTTGACGATGTCGCCAAGACGAACCTTGCCGAGATCCTGAAGCAGGGCGGCCTCGCCAAGGTCGAAAGCCTGTGAGCGCCAAACGGGTGCCGCCGTCTGACGTCGACTCCGGTGCAGGAGACATGGTCCCTGGCGGCGAGTTCCTCCTCTACGTGACCGAAGACGGCCTGACTCGCGTTGATTGCCGGTTCGAGGACGAGACCCTCTGGCTCTCGCAGGCTCTGATTGCCAGCCTATTCGGCAAGGACGTGCGCACGGTCAACGAGCATCTGCGCGGGATCTACTCAGAAGGAGAGCTGGACCCATCGCGAACTATCCGGAGATTCCGGATAGTTCAATCGGAAGGGCCTCGCCAGGTCGCCCGACTGATCGATCACTACAGCCTGGACGCCATCCTCGCCGTCGGCTACCGCGTCAGGTCGCCTCGAGGCACCCAGTTCCGGCAGTGGGCCACCATGCGGCTGAGCGAGTTCCTCGTCAAGGGATTCGTCCTGGACGATGAACGCCTCAAGCACCCGGCGGCGCCAGGGCTCGCCGCTCCCGATTACTTCGATGAGCTGCTCGAGCGCATCCGCGACATTCGCGCCAGCGAGGCTCGGATGTACCTGCGCGTGCGCGAGATCTTTGCGCTGGCCGCGGACTACGACGCCTCCCGACCCGACGTGACGACATTCTTCAAGGTCATCCAGAACAAGCTCCATTTCGCGGCGACCGGAAAGACCGCAGCCGAACTGATCGCAGAGCGGGCCGACCACGACCTGCCGAACATGGGCCTGACCAGCTGGACAGGCGGCCGCATCGGGAAGGCCGATGTGACAGTGGCCAAGAACTACCTCAACCTCGACGAGATCTCCGAGTTCAACCGCATAGTGGTGATGTGGCTGGACTTCGCGGAGGATCAGGCTCGCCGCCGGACGCAGGTGTTCCTGCGCGACTGGGAGACGCGGCTGGACGAGTTCCTGCGCTTCAACGACAGGCAGGTTCTTCCTGGCGCCGGCACGGTAAGTCACCGCACGGCCACAGAGAAGGCAGCAGCCGAATACGGATTGTTCGAGTCCCGAAGACGGGCGCTTGCCGAGGCGCAGGGAGAGCGCGACGCGATTGGGGCTCTGGAGGCCGCGGCGAAGGAGCTGGGACCGGGCGAGTCGCAGTCATGAAGCTTCATTTCGAGCCAGACCTCGATTTCCAACACGATGCGATTGAGGCCGTCTGCGATCTGTTCCGTGGTCAGGAGATCTGCCGGACCGAGTTCACCGTCACTACCGGCGGCCTCGGTGGCCAGATCCAGATGGGGTTGGTCGAGAGCGATCTGGGCATCGGCAACCGCCTGACGCTGCTCGACGATGAGATCCTCGCCAACCTCCGCGACATCCAGATCCGAAACGGCCTCGCCCCGAGCGAGACGCTCGCGTCAGGCGACTTCACGGTGGAAATGGAGACCGGGACAGGCAAGACATATGTCTACCTGCGAACCATCTACGAACTAAACAAACGCTACGGCTTCACCAAGTTCGTGATCGTCGTCCCATCCGTGGCTATCAAAGAAGGCGTCGCCAAGTCCATCGAGATGACCGAGGAGCACTTCCGCGGCCTGTACGCGAACACGCGCCTGGAGTCCTTCCGCTACGACTCATCGAAGATGGGCGAGGTCCGCAACTTCGCCACCAGCCCGATGATCCAGGTAATGATCGTGACGGTAGGCGCGATCAACAAGAAGGACGTCAACAACCTCTACAAGGACAGCGAAAAGACGGACGGCGAGAAGCCGATCGATCTGATCAAGGCGACGCGGCCGATCGTGATCGTAGATGAGCCGCAGAGCGTTGACGGCGGCCTCCAGGGCGCGGGAAAGGCTGCTCTGGGCGCGATGGGCGCTCTCTGCACGCTGCGCTACTCGGCCACGCACCTCGACAGGCACCACATGGTCTATCGGCTGGACGCGGTAGACGCCTACGAGCGGAAGCTGGTCAAACAGATCGAGGTTGCTTCCGCCACGGTGGAGAGCGGATTCAACAAGCCGTACGTCCGGCTCGTGTCGGTCGCCAACAATCGTGGCGTCATAACCGCTCGGGTCGAGCTTGATGTCGAAACGAAAGGCGGCGTGCGCCGGGTCGAAGTGGCCGTCCAGGATGGCGACGACCTTGAGCAGACTACCGGCCGCAAGATCTACGAGGACTGCCGCATCGGCGAAATCCGCGTGTCCGCTGGCGACCAGTTCATGGAGCTTCATGCCCCTGGCGAACAGCGATATTTGCCCGTCGGGGGAGCCTGGGGCGACGTTGACACCTTGGCCGTCCAGCGCCAGATGATCCGCCGCACCATCAAGGAGCACCTGGACAAGGAGAAGCGCCTCCGCCCCCAGGGGATCAAGGTCCTCTCGCTCTTTTTCATTGACCAGGTAGACAAATACCGCCAGTACGACGAGGACGGCAGGCGGGTCCAGGGTGTCTACGGGCGCGTCTTCGAGGAAGAGTACCGGCGGCTGGCGGCCCACCCGGACTATGCGACCTTGTTCGAGGGGGTGGATCTGGCTCACTCCGCCGAGGACGTCCACGACGGCTACTTCTCGATCGACAAGAAGGAGCGCTGGTTCGACACGGACGACAACAACCAGACCAACCGTGACAACGCTGAGCGCGCCTACAGCCTGATAATGCGGGACAAGGAGAAGCTCCTCTCCCTCGACGAGCCCCTCAAATTCATCTTCTCCCACTCGGCCCTTCGTGAAGGCTGGGACAACCCCAACGTCTTCCAGATCTGCGCCCTGCGCGAGATGGGCTCGGAGCGGGAGCGGCGCCAGACGATTGGCCGCGGGCTGCGGCTCTGCGTCAATCAGGACGGCGAGCGGGTCCGCGGGTTTGACGTGAACACGCTGACTGTGGTCGCCACGGAGCGGTACGAGGACTTCGCCGAGGGCCTCCAGAAGGAA
>Ga0182027_10011745_pt1 | contig 12339 bp, 11 predicted proteins | sample 712E1DmetaG_FD_121300 | JGI IMG/M metagenome (GOLD analysis project Ga0182027, IMG submission 121300) | Permafrost microbial communities from Stordalen Mire, Sweden - 712E1D metaG (Illumina Assembly) | ecosystem: Environmental > Terrestrial > Soil > Wetlands > Permafrost | place: Sweden...
ATGAAATATGCGGGCTAAGAGCCTGTCGGACTTGTCCGCAGGCTCTTGGGCTCAACTCGAAAGCAAACCAGAGTCAGAACCGAAGGGTCAGACCACTCGTGATGCCGGACGTCGATGACAGATCGATGGTCGCCGTGCGGCCACCGAGGTTCTGGTTGAAGGCCTGGCTTTTTTGATACGTCGCATCGAGATAGAAGCCCGTTCGCTCCGTCAGCCAATACTCGGCGCCGGCGTCGGCGTACCAGCCCGGGAGCAGCACGCTATGAGTCTTCGTCTCAACATCCGCGAGGGGGGCGGAAACGTTGTCGACCAAGATCACCTCGTCCGCCGTGTAATCGCTGGCGACAAACAACGCCGCCCCACCGACCCGGAGTGTCAGCTTGAGTCGTTCAGTAACGGGCAGCTCGAACAGCGGTCCAAAGCGGAAAGAATAGTAGGCGCCCTTAATCTGCCACTTGCCCCGCACCGTGGCCTCGGTCGGCTTCCCACCAGCATTGGTATTTGAGGTGATGCTGCTGATCGGCTGTTGACTCAAGAGCACGCTGCTATCAACCTTGGTTGTCATTGGCTGGCCGGTCGAACTGAGCTTCGCCTGGCCGTTCGAATCGTAGACAGGCTGGCTGCTGCTTGTCGGCTCTGTGTTGGGAAACGACGTGGGCGGTGCCTGGCCGTAGAGCGAGTAAATGTCAGTCAGGGTGGTGAGCTGCGATTGGACATTGCTGCTTTTCTTCGAATTAAATGAGGAAAAGGTAAACCCTGCCACCAAGCTCACGTCCACTTTCCGGCCGATCTTGCCGAGCCGGTGGCCCATCTCCAATTCCCAGCCCTCGGCGAGCGAGTTCTGGGCTTTGATCGTGTGCTCATCGGCCATCGGCGTCGTGCTATAGGTGTGATAGACGACGTTGTTGTCCGAGGTAATCTGGGTGGCAAAGTCGACCGTCCAACTGTTGGTCAATCCCTCGTTCGTGGGATGGCCATTGGCGTCGGTGCGCTGATCCGGATTGACCTGGCCGTCGTTGTAGACGTGCGAACCCAGGGTCGAGGGGGCCAGGATCGGCACGGTCGCCGGCACGGTGCCGACATCGTGAAACGCCACCTTGGGGCCGCCGACATACCGCAACCCGAACCGCAGCGAATTGCCGGATGGCACCAACGGGAAATAGTCCGCTTCATCCGCATCGTCGTCATCGGACTGGGCGTGCAGGAAGCTGGTCAGGCCGACCAAGCCGGCGGCGACAAATACAGCGATTCTCATGAGTGATCTCGAAGGAAGCATTGCTGGATACAGCGGGGCGAGCAAAAAAGTTACGCGATACGGTGCAAATCGTCATCCGGTAACGGATCCGGGCTGGACCTGCGGAGGAGGAATCTGACCTGCCAACGGGAAATGGGTTCCCTGCGGTCGAGTCCGGAGGTCAGGCCTCAGCCGCCGGCGCCGTTCATTCCTTGAACTCGTCAAATCTCTTGGAATCCTTCTCCGCCTTCAGAACGGCAGCGGCGGCCGGGTCGATCGCGGCTTCCCGCTCGCGCAAGCGTTTCTCCAGCGAGTGCAGATCGTCGGCCTTCTGCTCCAGTTCGACCTCCTGCTCCTGCTGTTCCTGCATCTTTTCGAACAGCTTCGTCTCGTTCTCCTGGACGAACATCTCCCGATCCTTGAGCGCGGCCTTCTGTTCCTTGAGCGATGCCTCCTGTCGTTCCAACTCCGCTTTCAGTTGTTCGAGCGCAGCCTGTTCTTCCTTCGAAAGCGACGGCTTCCCCTTGGTCCGGCCGGCAGCCACGATAACTTTCTCCCGCGCGCTCAACAACGCTTCCGTCTCTGCAAGTTCGCGTTCGCGTTCCGCCAGCCGCGCAACGATCTCCTCCATGGCGTGTTCCCGCTCATCCAGCTTGGCCTCGAGCTGCTGCAATGCCCTCTGCAACTCACCCACCTGCTGCGGCTCCATTGGGCGGAGTTCGCCCCATGGCGCGCGGGTCGCCGCCATGATGGCGTTGATGGACTTGCGAGCCTCCACCGACCCAGGCGACGGTTCCAGGCGCCGCCGCAACGACAAATTTAGATCCGGCTGCGGAGGGGGCGGGAACTTGATGCGGCTGGGTGGCAGCAAATCCGGGGAAGTAGCAGGCGCGTCTTTCATTTCCTGAACCATCGGGTGAGCGCGGCCCACCACCCGCCATTCGCGGCCCGAACCGGCGCCGCCGCAGTCTCATTCTTTGCGAGCATCGGTTCGAGAAGTCTCGCCACCAACGCTTCCTTTTGCGGATTTCCGAGAACGACCAAGTAGCGTTCAAAGGACCCGTGTTCCTTGATGATTGCCGGCAGTCCTCGGACCTCGGGGCCAAAGAGTTCCTTTACCTGCGCCACGCGCTGCCGGAGGGATTGTTCCACCTGGATCAGCCTCTGCCGATCCACGCCGGCCGCCTCAATTCCCTCCGCTTCATTCAACCGCGAACCATAATGTTTCAACAATGCCAGACGCTCCGCCGACGCGAGTGCATCGATCAGCTGGCCCACGGCTTCCGGCAGATGCAGACCCTTGCTGCCGACGCGGAACGGCAGGAGGGCCGCCAGCGCCTTCTCGTTCACATGCGCCAGTGCGTTGAGCAACGTGCGGAAGTCGCCGCCCACGACCACCTGGGGCGGCATGTTCTGGGCGAAATTGGCGAATTCCGCCAGCGTCTTGATTTTCTCCAGCTGGCAGAACGCCTTCACATCCGTGGACAAAAGCGACGCTTCGATGGGAAAATCCGTCGGAATCTCGAGCCGCGTGAGCGTCTTCAGCAGCGGATTCTCCTCCGCCGCGGCCACCGCAGACTGGGCGACCATCTCACCAAACGGATTGTCGAACGCCAGTGTCTCCTCGAGAATGTCGATCAACTGGTCGACGCGTTGGGGATAGCCGTTCAGACCCGGGCAGACGTTGAGTTCCTCGAAGGTGAAGTCGATGTATTTCGCCGGCGTCTCGTCCCCGCCGGCCAGCGGCCAGTCGGCGCCGTCGAGATTTTGCGCCAGGCTGCTGAGCGCGGTGTCGACCATGATCGAGGTGTGAAAGTCCATGCGGACCTTGTCCCAATCGTTGGCGGTGCGGTGTCCTGTTGACGTGCTCATAGGTCGTCTCCCGGCAGAATCGTCCGTCAAAGCAACTCCCCGTGCTTCATGATTTCCCTGGCCAGCCGGCGGTAATCATTCAACACGTTGTCCGACTCCTCCGTTTCCTGGCCCACGAGGACCACGGGCAGACCGAGGGCCACCGCCCGGCGCACGATCGTGGCGTCCCGCACCTGCGTTTCAAAAAGCTTGGCGGTGGGGGCCACGCGGCGCTGCGCCTTGTATTGGTTCATGCGCAGTTGCATCCGCATCTTAGGGACCTCGATGTCCACACCGGTCTTGATCGAATTGAATACGATCCCCTGGACGGCGGCAGGCGGCCCCATCTGAGCCACGCGAAAGCTGGCGGAAAGCTGCTGGAACTTGTGCAATTTCTCCACGAGCAGGGTGAATCCGATGAGGCTCAGCGCGTCGGGATTGGCTGGAACATAGATCTCATTGGCGGAAAAGACCCCGCATTGCGACGCGCGCAAAATGTTCGGCGGGCAGTCGAAAAGGATGAAATCATAGCCGCTCTCCAGTTCGCGCAACTGCTCATTGAATAGCAGATACGGCGGCTTGCGCGGGTCGCCTTCAAATTCGCTCTCCAGATCCACGAGGTTGAACGTCGTCGGAACAAGATCGAGTCCGGGCAGCAGTTTCTCCCCGTTTTTCCCTTCCACGACGTCCTTCACCACGATGTCTTTCAACTTGGTCGCGCCGGGTTGAAAGATCGAGAACACGGCGCCGATGTCCGTGTTGTTGATCTTGTTCCAACGTTCCAGACGCAGCAGCCAGATGCTCGCGTTGGATTGCGTGTCAAAATCGAACAGCAGAACACGTTGGCCGGCCTTCGCCAGGCACGCGGCCAGATTCACGATCAGGGACGTCTTCCCCACGCCTCCCTTATAGTTCAGAAATGCAATCTTCCTCGCCATCGCTGATGGGGGTTAACGCGCGGTCATCTAAGAGGTTGAAGCTTATGACTTGCAGGGGTCCTGCGAGTTGAAAAGCCATTGGAGGGGGTTTGACCGATTTTCCGCGTGAATCAAGTGGAATGAATCGAGAGATCGAATAGCGGGCGCATCTCCCGATTGACGGTGGCGCAAACAGCATGGGCGACCTGCCCGCCGTAGCCTCCGGCGAAGGCTGGGTCTCGCCCATGTCCGACGGCCTCATACAAACCCACGGGCAGGATGCCCGTTTCAGTGCGGACATCCAGAAGCTTGCCGGAAGTAGCGCATGCTTCCCAGCCTGCTTTACCGTCAATCGGGAGATGCGCCCTTGAATAGTCCTCAGGGCAGACCAGGGGTCTTCCCCCATCGTTACCGGCCCGCGATGGTGAACATCAACGGAACGCTCATCCGAAATCGAACTCTCCGTCCGCGGCTTTGACCGGGTTCAAACTTCCACCGGGCTATTGCGCGCACAGCTGAATCGATGAATCCCGGATGGCTCGCCCGCAGGACGACGGGGTTGTACACATTCCCTTCCTTGTCGACCAGGAATTCCACCACGACCGTCCCTTCGTCTCCATTCTTGCGCAAGTCATCCGGATAGATCGGCGCCGGTTGTGAACGCGCCCGCGGCGGGCGATCGAGCTTGCTCCTGTCAACCGGGTCAGAAGCCAGGCCCCCCCCGTGGCCGCCGGAGTTCTGCCAGTTCGCCGGTATTGTAATGATCGAGGGATCCCCCTTGATGGGCGACAGCGTTGGAATCAGGATCGCGCCAGACGGAGGATTGATCACGGGTATGTCGATCGGGCGCGGCGCAGCCAGTCCGCCGCACGCCGATCCTGGATCATCATCAATGTTCTTCGAATCGGGCACCGGAATGTCCGCATCGATTGGAATCGTTAGGTCCGGGTTCGGCGGCTTGGCCTCCGACCCGACGACGGCTGGAGGAGTTTTTCCCGTCAAACCGAACATCAGAAAAGCGTGAAAGGTCAGGGCGAAGCTGCCGGGCAGGATGAATTTCGTGTTCATGGATCTCTCCTGGGTTTCGGGGTTGGTGTCTCTACCTGGACAACGCTCCAATCTCGCGTTTCTTAGATTTCTCGACCAAACGATGATGCTCTCCGTCTCCCATCGCACGCCCGAGATCGGTCTGATTTTGAATGTTGCGGCGATTCCCGTCCGTTAAGCAGATTTGTCGCACGATCCAGCCAGGGCATAATCATTGACAAATAATTGACAAATAGGGCAGTTCCTTGGACGAATTCGATGCCGTTGCTTCTCTGGCCCCCCCCGCCCTTTCATGGTCGACTGCATTTACTCACCGCCGCCGGGCGCAGCCCGGACAGAACCGCAACGCTAGCCGTTTGCCAGATCCACCCCTATGGAAAGAACCAAGCAATTCTTCCTGCCTTTTCGGTTGAAGCTGAGCCTGCTGATCATCTCGGTCTGCGCGGTCTCACTGGCTGCGGCGATCATCAGCTTCTACAGCATGGAGGTCTATCGCTTCGACAGCGAGAGCTACCGCCGGTTGGAAACCACTCATGCGCTGCTGATGGAGCGGATTGTCGCCGCGCTGGCGACCGATCCCGCGACCGTCGCCAAGGTCCTCGCCACCCTCGAAGCTGACGAAGCCGTGACTGCCGCCGCAATCTTCACGGCGGACAAGAAGCTGCTCGCCCGCTATGTCAAACCCGGATCAAACGAGTTCATTCCGCAGCCCCGGCGGATCAGAATGAGTTTCTCGACCGATCATGTGGTGCTCTTCGCGCCGTTGCGCAGCCGCGACGGCCACGTCTATGGGACCTTCTACCTGAAGGCGGATGTGAGCAAGCAGGCGTCGGAGCGTTTCGGCGACCTCTTCCGGGGCATGGTCATCATTTTTCTGGCCTCCTGCCTGCTGGCGATCGTGGTCGGCTACACCCTGCAGCGCAGTTTGACCGGGCCGCTCAGCGAGCTGGCCAGCGCCGCGCGTCAGATCGCTGAACAAAAGGACTACAGCGTCCGGGTGAAGGAACGCGGCGAGGATGAAATCGGCACTCTGACCCATTCGTTCAATCTCATGGTCCAGACGATCGAACTGCGCAACGCGGAGCTTGAGGTAGCCCGCAAGAACGCGGAGGACGCCCGCGAGAGCCTGCGCCAGATCAACGAACAATTGGAGCAGAAGGTCGCCGCGCGCACGGCGGAACTCGAGCGCGCCGTGGTCGCCGCCAAGGAAGCCAATCAGGCAAAGAGCGCGTTTCTGGCGAAAATGAGCCATGAACTCCGCACGCCGATGAATGCCATCATCGGTTACAGCGAGATGCTCATGGAGGACGCGAACGACAACGGCGAAAGCGGGATGGCCGACGATCTGAACAAGATCCTCAGCGCCGCCCGCCACCTGCTGGGTCTGATCAATGACGTGCTGGACCTGTCCAAGATCGAGGCGGGGAAGATGCAGCTCTACCTGGAGACGTTTGATCTCCAGATCCTGGTGCATGAAGTGACGAGCACGATCGCTCCCTTGATTGAAAAGCGCAATAATCAGCTGATCATAAACTGCACGCCGGCGATCGGTTCCATGTACGGCGATTCCACCAAGATCCGGCAGACCCTCCTTAACCTGCTGAGCAATGCGAGCAAGTTCACGGAGAACGGGCGCATCGAGTTAAAGGTCGAGCGCGAAGTCGTTGACAACCAGGTGTGGGTCGTGATGCAGGTGATCGACACGGGCATCGGCATGGACGAAGAGCAGATGGCGGGCCTTTTCAAGCCGTTCGCCCAGGCGGATGCCTCGACTTCCAGCAAATTTGGCGGCACCGGCCTCGGCCTGGCGATCTCCAAACAATTTGCCCAGATGATGGGCGGCGACATCACGCTGAAGAGCGCCCCGGGCACCGGCTCGATATTCATACTGCGGGTGCCGGCGCGGGTCAAACCGGCGCGTTCGCCGTATGCCATTGTGGAAAAAGAACCGAAGCCGGCGCCTGCCCCAAAAGGCCGCGTGCTGGTCATAGACGATGACGAGTCGGTGCACGGTGTGCTCACCAACATGCTGACGCGGGAGGGTTATTCGACGCGGATCGCGCGCAACGGCAAGGAAGGGCTGCGCATCGCCAGCGAATATCACCCCGACATTGTCATTCTCGACATTCTCATGCCAGGCATGGATGGCTGGGCGGTGCTCGCGCAGCTGAAGGCCATGCCGGGAATGGCGGACGTTCCCATGATTCTGCTGACGATGCTCGAGAACAAGGAGATGGGATTTGCGCTCGGAGCCGCCGAATACCTCACCAAGCCGATTGACGCCTCGAAGCTGCTGCCGATTCTCGATCGGCATCGCTCCCCCAAGCCGAGCGGAACCGTGATGGTGGTGGAAGATGATCCCGCCTCCCGGGAAATCGTTGTCCGGATGCTGCAAAAAGAGGGCATCCATGTGAAGGAGGCCGCGAATGGTCGTGAGGCGATCGAGGTCCTGCAGAGCGGGGTGACTCCGGATCTGATCATTCTTGACCTGATCATGGCCGAGATGGATGGCTTCGAATTCCTCCGGCAGGTGCGGCCTCATGCCGAGTGGTCAAAGATCCCGGTTGTGGTGGTCAGTTCTCTCGATATCACCAGCGACGCACAGGATGCGCTCCGGGGACAGGTGGAGCGCATTTTCCAAAAGGGGCGATTTGCCCGAGAAGACTTGCTCCGCGAGGTCCGTGAAACCATCAATCAACACATGTTGAAACGGCAGAGCGGATCCCAATCCCCAGTGCCGAAAACCCCCTAGCCCCGACCCATTCCGCTTGCACCATGGCGAAACTCCTCATTGTCGAAGATAACGAAATGAACCGGGATATGCTCTCCCGGCGCCTGCAACGCCGCGGCTTCGCCATCATCATTGCCACCGATGGAGGCGCCGGCGTGGCAATGGCCCGTGCGGAACATCCCGATCTCATCCTGATGGACATGAGTCTGCCGGTCATTGATGGGTGGGAGGCCAGCCGGCAGCTGAAGGCCGACCCAGCCACCGCCAGCATTCCCATCATTGCCCTGACCGCGCATGCAATGATGAGCGATCGGGACAAGGCCCTCCACGCGGGCTGTAACGATTACGATACCAAACCGGTGGAGCTGCCCCGGCTCCTGGGCAAAATCGACGCCCTTCTGGGCAGTCCGCCGCCTGCCACCCCATGAGCGAATCCTCCTCCGGGAGTGAAGGACCACAGTCCGACCCAGCTCGGACGATGAGCCCCTTCCTGCGCGCGCTGGAAGCCAACGATCTGGAGACGCTCACGCAGCTTCGCCACGCCCTGCGCACTCCCCTCAACCAGATCATCGGCTACAGCGAGATGCTGATGGAATCGATCGAAGAGGGCGAGGCGGCGCGCCTCATGGGCGATCTCAAGAAAATCCATACCGCCGGCGGTCAATTGCTGGCGCTCTTCAACGACGCCCTGGCCCCGTGGAAGATCGAAACCGGAAAGATCGATTTGCGCGCAATGCGCCGGGACATGCTCGCCCCGCTCGATACGATCGTCGGCAACAGCCTGCTTTGCCAGGAGACGGCAATGGAGCTCGGCAAGCCCGACCTCGTCAGTGATTTCAAGCGCATCAACCAGGCGAGCCACAACCTGCACCACCTGTTTGAAAGCCAGGATTTCGGCCACCGGATCGAAGTCGGCGGCCGTTTGGGCGACGCCGGAATCTCTGCCTACGTCGTGCTCGGGCCGACAAGCCAACCGGGGAAGGCCCCCGGGTCGGGCGAGTATCTCGGCAAGACCGGCCACTCGTATGCCGGCAACCTGCTGGTGGTCGACGATGATGCGATAAATCGCGAGATGATGGCGCGCCGCCTCCAGCGTTCGGGGTTCAACATCACCACGGCGGAAAACGGCCGCGTGGCACTCGAGCAGCTCAAGCAACAATGCTTCGACCTGGTTCTGCTCGACATCATCATGCCCGAGCTGAACGGATTTCACACGCTCGAATTCATCAAGGCGGACCCCAAATTGCGGAACCTGCCCGTCATCATGCTGACGGCGCTCGACGATGTGGACAGCACGGTGCGATGCATCGAGGCCGGCGCCGAGGATTACGTGCCGAAGCCGTTCAACCCGGTGATCCTGCACGCGCGGATCAACGCCTCGCTGGAAAAAAAGCGGCTGCGCGACAAAGAGCAGGCTTACCTTGCCGAGCTGCAGGCGGAGCGCGCCAACTCCGACCGCCTCCTGCTCAATGTCCTTCCCAAGGCCGTCGCCGACCGGCTGAAACAGGGCGAGCGGATCATCGTCGACAGTTTCCGCGAAGCGACCGTGGTGTTCGCCGATATCGTCGGCTTCACCAGTTTCTCGGCCAACATGGCGCCGAGCCGCACCGTGCAGTTGCTCAACGATCTGTTCTCGGGTTTCGACAAGCTCGCCGAGACGTACCAGCTCGAAAAGATCAAGACCATCGGCGATTCATACATGGTCGTCGGCGGCATCCCCACCCCCGAGCCGGAACACGCCGAGCGCTGCGCGTGGATGGCGCTGGACATGCTCGAGGTGCTCAAGCACTTCAACCACCGCAATTCCATCAACCTGGATCTCCGCGTCGGCCTGAACAGCGGCCCGGTTGTCGCCGGCATCATCGGCACGAAGAAGTTTTCCTACGATCTCTGGGGCGACACGGTCAATGTCGCCAGCCGCATGGAATCGCAGGGCCTGCCGGGAATGATCCAGATTTCCTCCTCGACCCATGCTTTGCTGGCCGACCGTTTCGTCTTTGAGGACCGCGGAATGATCGAGGTGAAGAATCGCGGTTTGATGGCGACCTACCGGCTCGTCCGACGCCTGCGGTGAGAATGCTGTTTTCCTGCCGCTTCCCATTCGCAGCGGAGTGGAAAGGCAAGCAACGATGACCTCCGGGCGCCAGCGTCTCGATGAACTGCTCGTGCTCCGCGGTCTGGCGGCGACGCGCGCGCAAGCCCGGGCGCTGATCATGGCCGGCCGCGTGCTTCACGGCACGGAACGGCTCGACAAGCCCGGCAAGGATTATCCGGTGGAGATTCCGCTCACGCTGGAACAACCGCCGCGTTTTGTCAGCCGCGGCGGTGAGAAGCTCGATGGCTTCCTCCGGCAATTCGGCGTCGACCTGCGGAACGCTCACGTGCTCGACGTCGGCGCGTCCACCGGCGGCTTCACTGATTGCGCGCTGCAGGCCGGCGCCACCGACGTGACGGCCGTTGACGTGGGTCGCAATCAACTGCACCCGCGCCTGCGCGCCGATCCCCGGGTCACCAGCCTCGAGAAAGTCAATGCCCGCCATCTGCAACCGGGCGCCCTTCCGCGCGCCGAGTACGACGCCGTGGTGATGGATCTCTCCTTCATCTCGCTCAAGACGGTGCTCCCGGCCGTGTGGCGTTTCTTGCGGCCCGGAGGCCTCCTCATCGCCCTCGTAAAGCCGCAGTTTGAGGCCGGCAAGGCCGAGGCGGACAAGGGACGCGGGGTGATCCGCGACCCGACCGTGCAGGCGGAGGTGCTGGCCGGGGTCACCGCGTTCGCCCTGCGCGAACTGCCCGGCGCCGCGCTGCTGGGCTCGATGCCCTCCCCGCTCACTGGCGCCGACGGCAACCGCGAGTTTCTGCTCGGGCTGCAGAAGACGGCGGGGCCAGGCGATCCATAAGCGATAACTTGTCGAAGCTCGCAAATCTGATTGATGTCGTTGGTAGGGCGCGACCGCTGGGCGCGCCGAGCAAAACGGACGGCCCGGCCCGCCTACGCTCTGCGAGCTTCGGCGAGGCCCTTCATCCGGGACAGGCCACGATGAAGCCTTGGCGAAATCGGGCGGTCCGTCCCTACCGTCAGGCTGACCCCGTACGAATGATACAGGCCGAGGACTGCCATTCCGGGTTTGAAGCCACCCCGGCAATGTTGCTAAGTGGTCCTCGCTGGGACAAACCCTCCGCACGATGCAACCTATCCGCCGACTCGCCTTTGTGGTCAACGAGCAGAAAGCCGGAGCGCCCGAACTGGGGCGGATGCTCATGGCGACGGCACGCGAGGCCGGCGTGGAAATCGACCACACGGTGCGCTTTCCGCTGCCGGAGGGATTTCTCAAAGGATTCGACGCGTGCTGCGTCATAGGCGGGGATGGCACGTTGCTCGGCGTGGTTGGGGCAGCCGCGCGCGAACAGGTGCCGGTCATCGGCGTCAACCGGGGCAGCCTGGGCTTCCTGACCACGTTCTCCGCCGAGGAGGCGCGGGCGCATTTCGCCGAATTGCTGACCGGCGTCTACCGGATCGCCACGCGCGCCTTGCTCGACTGCTCAACCGGCCCGGGCCAGCACGATCTCGCGCTCAACGACGTTGTGATCAAGGACGAGGTCAATTCGCGACTCGTGCGGTTGGAGGTCCAGGCGGGCGAAGAACTCGTCACCGATTACTATTGCGACGGCCTGATCTTCACCACGCCGACCGGTTCCACCGCCTACAACCTGTCCGCGGGCGGCCCCCTCATCTACCCGACTGCCGACGTCATCGCCATGACGCCGGTCTGCCCGCACACGCTGAGCAACCGTTCGATTATTTTCCGGAATGACGTGAAGCTGCGCATCTTCAACCGTTCAGCGTCGTCGCGGTTGCTCGTGGCGATGGACGGCCAGCGGAACCTCACCTTCTGTCAGGGCTCGCCAGTGGAGATCTCGATTGCGCCGCTCAAGCTGGCGCTCGTCCAGCGGGTCGACTACTCGCATTTTGCCGTCATTCGCACCAAGCTGCAGTGGTCCGGCGGAGCCGCCTCGGCCGGCGGCTGAGCGAAGAGTGGATTGGCGGATGGAAACCGCAAAAGCTCTTCACAACGTCATCGGCCTTTGCGGAGGACAAGGAGCTCGTCGGACTTCGTCCTCCCCGTCTCCGCCAAGGCTCCGACGCGGCCCGTCAGGATTCAGTGGCCACGCCGTAGCTCTCTGAGCGAAGGCGGGCGTGCTCCTTGGCAAATGGCTGGCGTCATTTGGGACGGACTTGTGCATTGCAGTGCGTGAGACACGACGCGCCCGCGTCGCGAGTGAAGAACGAAGAGGAAGATGAAAGAGCTGCAGTGGTCCGCCGGTCCGGGTTTTCGACCGGCGGGGGGGGGCGGACCGCAGGTTTACGCCGCGGTCGCGAGGGTTTTGAGGGTGAAGAGCCGTTTCAGATTATAGCTCACGCAACCAGTTCCTGCACTTCGAGCTTCAACTGCGCAATCATCTTGCCCGCCCGCGCGTAGCTCACCGCGGCAGGCTTGCTGGCGTTGGCTTGGAGCTTGGTGCCCTCCACGCTGACCGTGCCAACTTTGCTCAAACGTAGG
>Ga0182027_10011746_pt1 | contig 12338 bp, 8 predicted proteins | sample 712E1DmetaG_FD_121300 | JGI IMG/M metagenome (GOLD analysis project Ga0182027, IMG submission 121300) | Permafrost microbial communities from Stordalen Mire, Sweden - 712E1D metaG (Illumina Assembly) | ecosystem: Environmental > Terrestrial > Soil > Wetlands > Permafrost | place: Sweden...
ATCGACGAGCTGGTCCTGCTCGACCCGGATCCGGCTCGCCTCGAGCCAGTCAGCGGGCTGACCCGCCGGATGCTCGATCGCATCGGCTGGCGGGGAAGGCTCGTGGCCACGGCGGATCGCGCCGCCGCCCTCGAGGGCGCGGACTTCGTCGTCATCCAGCTGCGTGTTGGCGGTCAGGCGGCTCGACAGGTGGATGAGACTCTGCCGCACCGGTTCGGCATTCTCGGCCAGGAGACGACGGGCCCGGGTGGCCTGGCCAAGGCGCTTCGTACGGTTCCGCTGGTGCTGGAGCTGGCTGAGGAGACCGAGCGGCGGGGAGCCAAGGGCGCCTGGATCGTCGACTTCACCAACCCTGTCGGCATCGTGACCCAAGCCCTGCTCGGCTCCGGCGCCAGGGCGCTCGGGCTGTGCAACGTGGCGATCGGCCTGCAGCGCCGGCTGGCGGCGCACTTTGGGGTCGAACCGGACCGGGTTTCCCTCGAGCATGTGGGCCTGAACCACCTGACCTGGGAGCGCGCCGTCCGCGTGGACGGAGTGGACCGATTGCCGCAGCTGCTCGACGAAGATCCGGCTCTGATGGCCGACGAGGTCGGGCTGCCCGTGGAGCTGATCTCAGAGCTGCGGGCTATTCCCTCGTATTACCTGCGTTACTACTACTGCCGGGCCGAGGTCCTCGAGGAGCAGCTCCGGGGGCCGTCTCGGGCCGAGCAGGTCATGGAGATCGAGCGTGAGCTGCTCGAGATGTATCGCGATCCAAACCTGAACACGAAGCCCAAGCTTCTGGAGAAGCGAGGCGGCGCCTTCTATAGCGAGGCGGCCGCCCAGCTGATCGCCTCACTCCACGCCGGGACGGGCGACGTCCAGGTGGTCAATGTCCGGAACGGCGGAGCGCTGCCAGATCTTCCGGACGATGCGACCGTCGAGATCCCAGCGCGTATCGACCGGGATGGCGCCCACCCGCTTCCGCTCGAGCCTCTCGCGCCGGAGATCCGAGGCCTGGTCCAAGCCGTCAAGGCGTACGAGGACCTGGCCGTTCAGGCCGCCATCCAGGGCGATCGCGTCCTCGTCGAGAAAGCCCTGCTGGCCCATCCCCTGGTCGGTCAGCACGCCATCGCGCGGCCCCTGACTGAGGCGCTGTTGGAGGCGAACAAGGCGTATCTGCCCCGCTTCTACCGCCCCCGAGCCACAGGCACGAGGCGCCGACGGTGAACGAATCCGAGGCGGCGGCACTCGTCGGGCCGCGCCTGCTGCGCACGTTCGAGGGCACTGAACCGACGCCCCACATCCTCGACGCGATCGCCGATCGACGTGCGGGCGGGGTCACGCTCTTCCGCGGGATGAACGTGGCGTCTCCCGCTCAGATGCGGGAGCTGTGCGCCGCGCTCCAGGCCGCACGCCCGGCAGGCGACCCCCCACTCGTCATCGGGCTGGATCAGGAAGGCGGCCAGCTGCAGGCGGTCGGCATCGGCGCGACGGCCTGGCCCGGGAACCTCGCGCTCGGCGCGACGCATTCCGAGGAGCTGGCGCGGCGCGTCGGACGTGCGATCGCGACCGAAGTGGGGGCGATGGGAGCCACGCTCCTTTTCGCGCCGGTCTGCGACCTGCTCCACCGCGAGACGGCGACGAACCTGGGCACTCGGCCGTTCGGCGGCGACCCGGCCCTTGTAGGTCGGCTCGCTGCGGCGATGACGCAGGGGATCCAGGAGGCTGGCGTCGCGGCCACGCTCAAGCACTTCCCCGGACACGGATCGGCCGTCGGCGACTCGCATCACGGTATGCCGGTGCTGCGCCGGGACCTCGCCGGGCTGGAGGCCGAGGAGCTGATCCCGTTCCGGGCCGCGATCGATGCCGGCGCCCGTGTCGTCATGCCGGGGCACCTCGCGGTGCCCGCTCTCACGGACGGCCGGGCCGTGCCGGCGACGGTCGCACCCGAGATCCTCAAGGGACTACTCCGCGACCGGCTGGGGTTCGCGGGCGTCACGGTGAGCGATGCGCTCAACATGGCCGGCGCCGGGGCCGGCGACCGGATCGACGCGACGGTGGTGGGCGCCGCGAGCGCGGGCATGGACCTGCTGCTGATGCTCCACGCCGCGGCGACCGAGGACCTGGCCTTCGACGCGCTCGTCCGGGCGGCGATGGACGGCCGGCTCGGCGCCGACGCGCTGGCAGATTCCTTGGGTCGGATCATGGACCTGCGGCGCTGGCTCGGGGCCAGAGACGGTCAGCCGCCGCTCGACGTGATCGACTCGCGCGCCCACCGCGAGCTGGCGCGCGAGGTCGCCGAGCGCTCGGTCACGCTGGTCTGGGACCGAGCGGGCATGATCCCGCTGCGTCCCGGGCCGGGCGCACGCGTCGCGGTCGTGGCGCCCGTGCCGGTCGACCTGACGCCCGCCGAGACCGCCTCGTACCTTCGGCTTTCTCTCGCGGACGCGTTGCGTGGCCGCGGGCTGCACGTCGACGATCTCGTCGCGCCTCTGGACCCGACTCCCGCGCAGGTCGCCGCCCTCGCGTACGCCGTGCGCGACCACGATCTCGTGATCGTCGGGACGTTCGGCGGGTTCGACCACCTCGGGCAGGCGGACCTCGTCCGCGCCGTCGTCGGGGTGGAGCCGTTGGGCGGCGTGGGTCCGGCGGGGAGCGCGCCAGGTCGGTCGGTTGCGCGGCCGGATCGCCCCGTTATCGCCGTCGCGCTCCGTGAGCCGTTTGACGTCGAGCGCTACCCCGAGGCACCGCTGTGCGCCTGCACCTATGGGATCCAGCCGCCGCAGATGGAGGCGCTCGCGGACGCGCTGCTCGGCCGCATTCCCTTCGCGGGCAAGCTTCCCGTGGCACTGGAGGTACTCGCATGACCACCCGCACCGAGCTGGGGGAGAGCCCGAAGACGGTCGAGCGGCTGCTCGACGGTGCCGTGGGGCCGATCAACGAAGTGGCCCGCGCCGTCCGCGCGCGGCACGTCGATCTCGTCGTCATCGCCGCGCGCGGCACGTCCGACCACGCCGCGGTCTACGCTCAGTACATCCTCGGCGCCCGGAACGGGCTTCTCGTGGCTCTCGCCGCCCCGTCGCTCGTGACGCTCTACGGTGCCCCGCCACGGTTCCGCAACGCGGTCGTGCTCGGGATCTCTCAGTCCGGGCAGTCGCCCGAGCTGGTCGCCGTGCTCGGCGAGGCGCGCCGTCAGGGCGCGCTCACGGTGGGGATCACGAACGACCCAACCTCGGAGCTCGCCGCCGCCACGGACCACGTGATCGAGCTGGAGGCGGGCCCGGAGCGTGCAGTCGCCGCGACCAAGACGTACCTCGCCGAGATTGCGCTCATCGCGATGCTCTCGTCAGCCCTCTCGGGAGACCGCGAGTCGGCGGAGCAACTCGCCGCGCTCCCGGCCGCGCTTCGGGCGGCATTCGAAGTCGAGGCTGAGATCGTCCGGCTTGCCGCCGCGTGGGCCACGGAGGACCGTTGCGCGGTGCTGGCACGAGGGTTCAACTACGCGACGGCGCGGGAGTGGGCCCTCAAGCTCAAGGAGCTCGCATACGTGCTCGCCGACCCGTACTCCGCCGCCGACTTCCAGCACGGGCCGATCGCCCTCGTCGAAGAGGGGTTCCCGGTCCTCGCCATCGCGACGTCGGGCAAGGCGCTGCCCGGCATGATCGAAATGCTCGGCCGGCTCCAGGCCGCCCGCGCCAGGCTGCTGGTGCTCTCCGACGACCGGGCCGCGCTCGACATGGGGGACGGGGTCCTCCTCCCGCCCGTCCCGGAGTGGCTGGCTCCCCTGGTTGCGATCATCCCCGCCCAGCTGTTCGCCTACCACCTGGCCCGCGCGCGGGGCATCGACACGGAAGCTCCGCGCAACCTCGCAAAGGTCACGCTGACTCGCTGATCCGCATGTTCGGCCGGCTGTTCGCGCCCGACCACGGACATGGACCTCGTCAGCGGCGGCCTCCCGCAGTTCGGCGTGACCGCCTTCGTGCCCACGGTGGTGAGGTCGCCGCTCGACGCGTACGGGCCCGTGCTGGCGAACCTGCTCCGTGCCCCGAAGCCAGGTGCAGTCCGCATTCTTGGGCCACATGGCTCGCTGCAATCCAAAGGCCTGAATGACCGAATGGTGCCTGCGGGAGAGTTGACGTCTCGCTGGCCGATCGCGTCCGCGGGAGGAAACCGCCCCGCTGGGAATTCGCGCCCTGGCCTCTTGACAGGGGCCCTAATCTTCCTTTGTCAAGTATCTGGACAAAGTGTCCATCATCTGGACAAAGTGCCCAGGGGAGGTGCGTGTGGAGCGAACGGCCAAGGCGACGAGCCACGAAACGCGAGAGCACAACGAACGCCTGGTCCTCGCCACCATCTACGACCAGGGTCCGGTCAGTCGAGCCGACGTGGCGCGATCGACGGGCCTCACCAGAACCACGGTCTCAGACGTTGTCGAAGGATTGCTCGCGTCCGGACTTGCCCATGCCATCGGGCGGGGTCCGTCAACGGGAGGCAAGGCCCCGATCCTGCTCGAGGTTCCTGATGCCGCAAGGCTGCTGATAGGAGTCGACCTGGGCGATCGGGTCTTCACGGCGGCAACGGTCAGCCTTCGCGGCGAGATCCTCCACCGTGTCGAGATCCCGTCCGAGGACGCCGACGGTGACGACGCACTGGGGCTCGCCATGGGGCTTATGGACCAGGTGATCGCCACGGCAGACGGCCCTATCCTCGGGATTGGCGTTGGCGCCCCGGGCCTCGTGGATACGACTGTTGGAACGGTCATCGAGGCCGTCAAGCGCGATTGGCGCGGATTGCCGCTCGGCACCCTCGTGGCCGAGCGCTTCGAGGTGCCGGTCTACGTCGCCAACGACAGCCAGGCCGCTGCGCTCGCCGAGCACGTCTTCACCGAGACGCGCGGGGCCAACCTGATCGTGATCAAGGTCGGCCAGGGCATCGGGGCCGGCGTCGTCCTGAATGGCGAGCTCTTCCAGGGCGACCGATTTGGCGCCGGCGAGATCGGCCACACCGTGATGGATCCACGCGGCGACGTCTGCCGCTGCGGCCGGCGGGGCTGTCTCGAGACCGTGGCCAGCGCCAGGGCCGTCCTGACCAGCCTGGCGTCGCTCTGCGGCGAACCGGTCTCCATGGATCAGGCTATCGCCGCTTTCGGACGGGGCGACGTCCAGGTTCGCGCCATCGTCCTCGAGGCCGGGACGCGCCTCGGCGAGGCCGTCGCCAGCCTGATCGGCGCGCTCCATGTCCGTCGGATCGTCCTGGCGGGCACCATGGCTGCCTTCGGCGAGCCCTGGCTCCAGGCTGTCAGCGCGTCGGCTTCGAGCAGGTCGCTCGCAGCTCTTGCTTCGGATACCACATTCGAGCTCGGACGGATCGATGACATCGTCGTCCTGGGGGCATCGGCGCTGCTGATGACCCGCGAGCTCGGCCTCAGTCTTCGCCCGCTCCATCCGATGCCGCGACCCCGGACGTTCGTCAGAGAGGTCGCCGTTGAGCCCGCGGCGCAGGCCGGTGTCGTACCGCGTCTGGCCGTTGCCGAGAGAGGAGGACGTGCCGGCTGAACCAAGGATCACCGACTGACCCGGAGAACCCGGTACTCAGCGGAAGGATGTTTCGGTTTCACCAGGAGGAAGGAACAAAGATGACGATGACGAGAGGAACGAAGCTCGTCCCGATCGCACTGGTCGCGCTCATCGTGGCGGCGTGCTCGAGCACGGCCGCGACCCCGACCCCGACCCTGACCGCGGCTCCGGCTACTCAGGCTGCCGCCGCCACCCAGGCTGCTGCCGTGACCCCCGCGCCGACTGCGGCGCCGGCGACGTGCACCAACCTGACCGTTTGGATCATGAACGGCTCGCTCACCGACGCCGTCGCCTCCCAGCTCAACACCGCGTTCGAAAATGCGCATCCGGGTTGCGTGGTCAACTACCAGGTCCAGCAGTGGAACGGCATCGTCAACAAGCTGACCACCGCGCTTGCTAGCAACAACCCACCCGATGTGTTCGAGATCGGCAACACGGATGCCATCACCTTCGAGGCAGCCGACGCTCTGGCCGATCTGAGCAGCTATCGCGCGCAGCTCGGCGGCGGTACCTCGGACACCAGTGCAGATGCGAACCAGCTTTGGCTCGCCTCGCTCAACGACGCATCGGTGTACAACGGGAAGCTCTACGCCGTCCCGTTCTACGCCGGTGACCGGGTCCTGATCTACCGCACCGACCTCTTCGCCGCTGCGAAGATCGATCCGGCGAGCATCACCAGCAAGGCCAAGCTGATCGCAGCCGCGCAGGCTCTCCAGGCCGCAAACGCGTCTGTCAAGGACTTCTCCGGTCTCTATCTGCCCGGCCAGAACTGGTACGCGCTCATCCAGATGATCTGGGACAACGGCGGCCAGATCGCCGCGCAGTCGAACGGTACCTGGGCTTCGTCACTCTCGACCCCCGCGTCCGAGAAGGGCATCCAGGACTACGTTGACTACTACAAGGCCGGCTCCACCGGCCCCATGGACAACGACGAGGCTAACCCGCAGCAGAACTCCCTGTTCCAGCAGGGCAAGGTCGGCATGTTCATCGGTAACGGCTGGGAGATGGGCGGCTGCGTTGGGACGACCGGCGCTGTGACAAAGGCCAGCCAGGTTGGCGCAATCGCGATCCCGAGCGTCACTGACGGCAAGACCGTCCCGGTCTTCCTCGGCGGCTCGGTCATCGGCATCGCCAAGAACGACAAGAACGAGGCAGCGGCCCTCGACTGGGTTGCCCAACTCTCGACCCCGACCGGCCAGAACCTCGAGATCGGCATTGGCGAGATCCCGGGCGTCAAGAACTTCGCCGCCAACATCCCTGATACTCCAACGAACGCGGTCCTGAAGATCCAGGCCGCCGAAGCTGCCGCGGCGTCCGGGTTCACCCCCAACGCCCCAGGCTGGGCCGCCGTCGAGGCGAACAACCCGCTCAAGGCCATGATGACCGAGATCCTCACCGGACAGAAGTCGGTGGACGACGCGGCCAAGGAAGCCGACGGCAAGATCAACGCTGTCATCAACGGCTAGTAGCCGGGCTCGCTTAGCTTCCGTATAGCAACTCTGTAGAGCTCGCGAGGGAGCACCTCCAGATGACCCGGGCGCAATCCAAGGACAAGGCCCAGCGGGGCGCGTCCGCTCTAGATGTCGCTCCCTCGCGACATCGCACCTCCGCTAAGGTGATTCATGACGTCCTGCCGTACCTGGCAATCCTGCCGACCATCGTCACGTTCGTGGTTCTGCTCGGTTACCCGGTTCTGCTGCTCTTTGAAACGAGCATGCAGAAGTTCGGCTTCTACGAAATCATCAACCATGTCACCACATGGATAGGCCTCCAGAACTACTACGACGTCCTTTTCCGTAGCCCCGCGGGTCTTCCAGACTTCCTGACGGTCCTCTTCCGAACGATCGTATTCATGCTCGTCAACGTGGCTCTGACCATCTTTCTGGGAACCCTGGTCGCGCTACTGCTCGAGAGATTGAACAAGTGGGTCCGGCTGATCCTTACGTCGGCGATGGTTCTTGCCTGGGCCATGCCAGTCGTGACAGGTGCAGTCCTCTTCCAGTGGCTGTTCGACAGCAAGCTCGGCGTGGTCAACTGGGCCATCAGCAGCCTGGGCGTCTTCGGTGACTACCTGAACCATTCCTGGTTCGAGACCGGCCTTACGACGTTCGGAGTCATTACCTTGCTGATCGTCTGGCAGGCCATCCCGTTCGTCGCCTTGAGCCTCTATGCGGGCATTCTTTCGATTTCAAAGGAGCTGCCCGAGGCGGCCCGGGTGGACGGAGCCAGTGAGCGTCAGATATTTCGCCACATCATTCTGCCGGCCCTATCCCCACTGCTGATGATGCTCATCTTCTTGTCCGTGATATGGGACTTCAAGGTCTTTACCCAGATCTACGCGATGGCTCAGGGCGGGCCAGACCAGCAGACGATGACGCTCTCCGTGTACGCCTACGTCGTCGGCATCTCCGACGGCAAGTACGGGTATGCGGCCGCGGCATCGGTCGTGATGATGCTCCTGCTTCTCGTCGTACTGATTCCGTACATCCGCCGCATGATCAAGTCCCTGGAGGAGCAGTGAACCGCCGCACGCGTCGGGTCATCATCAATGGCATAGGCATCCTGGTCGCATTCTTCTTTGCTTTCCCCGTGTACTGGATGGTCAACACTGCCTTCAAGAACCAGGAGCAGTTTCAGACGTACGTGCCGGTCTTCATTCCTAGCCCGACGCTGGACAACTTCACCAAGGCGCTGAACCAGCCCCATTTCCTGGACTTCGTCCGCAACAGTGTCTTCGTCTCGGTTTCGACCGTGCTTCTGGCACTGATCGTGGGCTTCCTCGCGGCTGTGACGCTGGCGCGCGTCAGGTTCCGTGGAAGAAAGAGCTTCCTTCTCCTCGTGGCGGTTGCCCAGATGGCCCCGTTTGAGGCGCTGCTGATCCCGATGTTCCTGGCGATCAAAGACTGGGGGTACAACTGGGTCCCGACGCTGATCATCATCTACTTCATCTTCACTCTGCCCTTCACGATCTGGTCGCTGCGGGGGTTCGTCGCGGGCATCCCCGTCGACCTCGAAGAGGCAGCCATGGTGGATGGGGCGAGTCGCTTCGGGGCGTTCTGGCGCGTCACTCTGCCCTTGCTGGCGCCGGGGCTCGTGGCCACCTCGATCTTCTGCTTCATCACTGCGTGGAACGAGTACCTGTATGCGTACACCTTCATGTCCGAGGAGAAGAACTACACCTTGCCGGTCTGGCTGGTATCGTTCCGGACGAACTTCGGCACCGACTGGGGAGCGACGATGGCGGCGTCCACCCTCTTCACCCTGCCGGTTCTGATCTTCTTTCTGCTCGTCCAGCGGCGGATGGTTGGCGGCCTGACCGCGGGCGCCGTTCGCGGATAGAGAATGCTTTGGCTTGGTCCAGGGAGCAAGACGAGTTGGTCCTCCCAGACGAGGGAGCCCGGGAGGCTATGCTGGTCCGGCCCGGTCAAATCGGCGATTGCGCTGCCGGATCGGGAGGTAGTCGCCGCTTCTCCTAGGGGTTCGTCTCTCGTTGCGCTCGTCCCGGCGCAGGTTGTTGCTCACAAGTCCACACGGGCTGGCGGACTCGAGAGTCAGCTCCAGCACTCAAACGAAGGTGACGGTGACGCTGTGATCAGGCTGTTTGGTCATCTGCTCGCTCCTGAAGACCGGGGGCTGTGCCTGGTGACCGTCGATGATGGCGTCGTGGTCGCGATCGAGCCTGCGGCCGAGCCCGTTGAGGGCAGCCTTGGTGGCAAGACCGCCAGGATCCTTCCGGGCCTTCTCGATGTCCAGGTCAACGGTGCCTTCGGCGACGACTTCGCCGATCCCTCCGCCGACATGGACCGCATCTGCAAGGAGATGCTCAGCTTCGGTGTGACCGGCTTCGTCCCAACCGTGGTCACCTCCCCGGCTGCCGCATACGCGCCAGTCCTGGCGCATCTGCGTCGCTCGCCTCGGCCGGGCGAGGCCCGTGTCCTGGGTGTCCACATCGAGGGTCCGTTCATCAGCCCGGCCTATCGAGGCACGCACCGTGAGCAACAGATCCGCCTTCCGAACATCGACGAAGCAGCCAGATGGGTCGATGAGGGCGACGTCCGCTACGTCACACTGGCCCCCGAGTTGCCAGGCGCTCTCGATTTGATCGCATTCCTGGTCAAGCGCGGTGTCCGCGTCTCGATGGGTCACACCAATGCCACCTGGGACGACGCGAGGGCGGCCGTCGAATCGGGCGCGAGCCTGGCGACGCATCTGTTCAACGCGATGCGGCCGTTCAAGCATCGCGATCCGGGCGTTGCCGGGTTCGTGCTGGCCACTCACACACCCGCCGGCTTAATCGGCGATGGCAACCACATCGCCTTCGAGACGATTCAGGTGGTGGCTCGCATCAAGGCACCGGACGAGCTTGTCCTGGTCACCGACGCCCTCTCCGGCCTCGGCATGCCGCCCGGCAGGTACGTGCTCGCCGGCTGCGAGTACATCTCCGATGGGACGTGCGGCCGACTGCCCGATGGAACTCTGTCCGGGTCTCTACTGCCGCTGAACAAGGCCATCCGCAACCTGGTCGAAAAGGCGGGTGTGGATCCGTCGACCGCCGTGCGACTCGCTACGGCCAACGCCGCGCGCGTCATCGGCAAGGAAGACACGCTGGGCCACGTCGAGAAGGGCCGCGTCGCGGATCTCGTACTGGTCGATGAGGCCTGGGAAGTCGAGTCGACGATCGTTGGTGGGCAGCTGGCCTACCTGGCGGGAGCGGCCCAGTGACCGTGGCCGCCCCCGAACAGCTCGGCAGCCCCTACCTCGACGCCTTCGGCACCGTCCTGGCCCGGGCAAGGGCGGCCAATGTCGAGACGCTGCCAGCCGCGGCCAGGCTTGTCACCGACGTCGTTGCTCGAGACGGAATCGTCTACGTTTTCGGCAGCGGTCACTCCCAGCTCGTCGCGCTGGACCTCAACAACCGGGCTGGCAGCATCGCGCCGCTCCAGGTCATCTTCGATCCGATGTGGGGCGTCTCCGAGATGATCGAGGGGTACGGTCCGACGCTTCTCTCGGAGGTGACCTTCACGGCGGCCGACTGCCTGTTCGTGATCAGCAACTCCGGCAACAACGCGGCCCCCATCGAGGTCGCCGTGTCCGCCCGGGCGGCGGGGACTCCAGTCGTCGCTGTGACCGCGGTCGAGATCTCCAGGGCATCGAAGCCGCGCCACTCGTCGGGAAAGAGGCTATTTGAACTCGGTGACATCGTTCTCGACAACGGCGGCGTTGGGGCGGACGCGGCCATCCGAGTCGGCATTGTCGGTGTCGGCGCAACCTCGACGCTCGTTGCCGCCGCGCTCCTTCACGAGGTAATCGTCGAGGCGGTCTTCGCTCTGGCCGCTCGAGGTATCGAGCTGCCCGTGTACCGGGCGAACTCCGAGGAGGGTGCGCGAGAGAAGAATGCGCGTCTGCGCGAGAGGTATCGCGGTCGCCTCAAGACCGTTCCGTAGAAACACGCGGCTGGTCGCTGGTGCCGCAACGGGAGTGACAGATAGGATGGATGGACGAGCAACGCAGACCAAGTCACTGGACGCTTTCTTAGTCGCGCCCCGCGTTGCTCCCCCGCTAGACGCCGCATACCGTCCGACCGTCCTGTCCAGGCGAGCCCTCGCCAGGGCCGTCCGAGAGTCCGGGCAGGGGATCGTAGGCGCCGTCGCTGTCGAACAGCCGGAGGCAGCCGTCCGCACGGCCGACGTTTTTCTCTTCCCTGACGGTCATCCGGCAGCAGCCACCAGTCGCGCCATCTGCGAGCGCGTGGTGAAGTCGCTACTGTGGTCCTGCGGCGGCAGCCGCGTCTGGGTGGACGGTCCGGCCGAACTGGTCGATGACCTGCGTCGTCATTATCGCGACGAGGCTACAGGCCGCTGGGATGCCCAGATGATGGGCGACGTCATCTATGGCCATGCTTTCGAGGTCGTCGCCGCGCCGCGTTCCAGGTTTCCCATCTCCAGGGCGGCGACCACCGAGCTAGGGCGCCATCTCGAGGGCTGCCGGATCGGCTTCGACCTGGGCGCCAGCGACCGCAAGGCCGCGGCCGTGATCGACGGCGAGGTCGTCTTCAGCGAGGAGATCCGGTGGGATCCGTCGCGCCACGAAGACCCACAGTGGCACTACGATCAGATCATGGCGTCGCTTTTGCGCGCCGCCGAGCACCTGCCTCGCGTCGACGCGATCGGCGGCAGCGCCGCGGGGGTCTACGTCGACAGTCAGATCCGCGTTGCCTCGCTCTTCCGGTCCGTGTCGTCAGAGGTCTTCAAGAAGCGCGTTCCGGGCTTGTTCAGCGAGATGAAGCGGGCCTGGGGCGGGATCCCGTTCGTCGTGGTCAACGACGGTGAGGTGACAGCTCTGGCAGGGGCCATGGCCGGAGAGGTCGGCGGGCTGCTTGGGATCGCCATGGGCTCGAGCCTGGCGGCTGGGTATGTGACCCGAGAGGGCTGTCTGACGTCATGGCTGAACGAGCTGGCGTTCGCTCCGATCGACTGTGCTCTGATGGCACCTGCGGACGAGTGGTCGGGCGATCGCGGCTGCGGGGTCCAGTACATGTCGCAGCAGGCCGTAGGGCGGCTCCTGGCTCCTGCTGGCATCGAAGCCGATCCGACCTCGCCGTTGCCCGAGCGCCTGGTCCAGCTCCAGACGCTGATGGCGGCCGGAGACGAGCGAGCAGCTCGAGTGTACGAGACGATCGGCACGTATGTGGGCTATGCCCTGCTCGACTACCGAGACATCTACGACTTTGATGACGTGCTTGTGCTCGGGCGGGTCGTCACCGGAATCGGCGGTGACGTC
>Ga0182027_10011747_pt1 | contig 12337 bp, 12 predicted proteins | sample 712E1DmetaG_FD_121300 | JGI IMG/M metagenome (GOLD analysis project Ga0182027, IMG submission 121300) | Permafrost microbial communities from Stordalen Mire, Sweden - 712E1D metaG (Illumina Assembly) | ecosystem: Environmental > Terrestrial > Soil > Wetlands > Permafrost | place: Sweden...
ATGCTTGAGTATTTGGGCCGGCTGTTCGGCTATAGACAAATCCTGGCTGCGCAATCGTTCCACGGCTTCCCTTTTTGAGCTCCCAAAGGCGAAGACATAAGCGGTTAAGACCTTATTGAGCGCGACCGGCGTCAAGGTTATACGGATAAAGGGAGAAGACCTATAAGCGCAGACGAGCGGCGAATCCTTACCGGTATGATCCGCTTCCAAATAAGCGGCAGCCCGTGAATGAGGCAAAATGCCCGCGATGTGCCCGTCAGTGCCTATGCCAAATTGGCCTATGATCAAGCCCTCGGAAGTCGCAACCTCATTCATTGCTTTAATGATGCCCTTTTTATAAGCAGAGACTGTTCCTTCAAGAGATTTGCCTATAAGTACCGGTATCTTATTGACGCCGTCAAAATTGAAACCGGCATCCTCAAGTTGTTTCCAATTTGAATCTTTATGTCCGACGGAGCCGTATCGTTCGTCTGTAAGAGTGACGGTCAAATTCAAAAGCTTATTATTGGTATGCGTTTCATTATCATTGAGCGCCTGTTTGACCATGCTCATCGCTTCAACGGCAATGGGAATATTAGACCCGCCGGGAACCAGCCAAAGCACTTTCTTCCCTTCTTTTAGGACCGCGCAAATCTTGTCGACAAGCGCATTGATACCAGGTTCTGGAGTGGTTGTATTAATAAATTTCATACCTCTTTCTTCTTACTCCTTACTTCTTATGTACAGCATGTCCGCCAAATTGCTTGCGCATGAGAGCGACTATCTTATTTGAGAATTTCTTTTGATTCTTGGGATCGGCCGATTCATATCGCACGGCCAGCGCGTCCGCAATCACCCGCACATCCACACCCAATTCCTTGCCAGTCTTGACCGTCCATTCGCCTTCCCCATTGGAATCAATCTTCCCGGAAGTATTCTTTATGTCCTCATTCTCGAATATGTTGCGACACAGATCTATGAGCCAGCTCCTAACGACGGAGCCTTGCTGATAGACGCGCGTCACGTCAGACAGATTTAATTTGAACTGGCTGGCATTCAATACGGCATAACCTTCGCCTATGGCCTCCATCATGCCGTACTCTATGCCGTTGTGAACCATCTTGGTGAAATGGCCCGCGCCAGCCTTGCCGAGGTATGCGTAATTGTCGCCTGCCGACAGGGCTTTAATGATAGGTTCAATAACCAGCCATTTATTCTTCGGCCCGCCGACCATGAGGGCAAATCCGTTCTTTTCGCCCCAGACACCGCCGGAAGTACCACAGTCAAAGAAATGTATGCCCTTTTTTGCCAACTTAGCTCCGCGACGCATGCTGTCCTTGTAAAAAGAATTTCCTCCGTCTATAACTATGTCGTCTTTCTTCAAATGCGCGCCTAGGTGCTTTTTACTGAAAATAAAATCATCCACGATGGCGTGTGGGAGCATGATCCAGAAAATTCTTGGAATGCGTGATTTTTGGGCTACCAGCGTCAATTCATCTACCGCCACTTTCAAATCATTCGTGCCGAATAAGCCGGCCCTTCTAATCGCTTTGACGGGTTCCGGCGAACGATTCCAGGCGACGATCTTGAAGCCTTTCTTGTCGAGGCGCTTGGCTATCTGCGCCCCCATGCGTCCAAGGCCGAATATGGCTAGAGGGGGTTTGGTAGGCATTGGTTTATGATTCACTTTCGACTTTCCACTCTCCCCTCTCTTGATCATAAATAGCAACCCTATCTCCTCCCACAATCTTGCCGTCTTGATAGTATGAGACCTCAATAGAAGTCTCATGCGTCATTACGCCATTAGGTAGCATTCCTTTTCTAGTATACAAATACTCTGTAGTTTCTCCGGATTTTTCTCCTTCAACTCTCAAATCAAGCAAAGTCAGCCCAATATCATCATGAAGTTCTCTCAGAGTCTTGATTTTTTCTGAATGTTCTGCACGGCGGAGAATGATCTCCATTACCTCCTCTTTTGTTGGAATCGTTTCCGGGCCTTTTTCGAATGGGTTTTTCATGATTGAATTATAGCATGGCGATAAACGTATAACGTAATAAAAAACGCCCCGAATGCTTCCGGGGCGCGTGAGAGCGCATGCCAATAATGGTTCACATCCTCGCCAGTTGCTCAGCGGCCCATACGGCATAATCAGGATTTCCGAGTAGCCTTTGCAAGCCCGGGACATCGTCCTCGGTCCAGACTACAGGGTCTAGGTAGATGGGGACATCCGGCCATTTATCATAGCCGTAATACCCCTGGCTCCACTCGAATTCCGCGTAGGCGACCGTGGGTATCTGGAGGTACCCATTGTCGGCCAGAAGCTTCACGACCACGGACCGTTTGGCAAGCTCTACCAGTCGCGCAGCGCGGTAGATGGACCATAGGCTCTCCGAGGCCCACGAAGTATCGGTGTTTTCGTACGTCCCGGCCGCGTCACTGTAATAAGTCCTTGCTATTATATCCGCGAGCAAGGACGCTGTCTCAGGAGGATACCCCTCGAGACATTCGATGAGATTCGTGGTGATATCCTTGTTCTTCCATAGTTTCACTATGGATTTTTTGATGGCGGCCCCGGTGCCGTTCTTCCCTCCGATCTTTCTCCTCAAGTCATCATCCGTTATAAAAGCCTGCGGGCCAGACTGCCTGGTGTAATATAACAGCTCCAGAAGCTGTCCGTCGGCTGGATACTCCGCCGCCGCCGCTTCCTTTTTTATTTTTTCCGAACTCTTGCCGCCGATAAGTCTTTTCTTGAGGCCCTCGGTAAGGTAGGAGGATAGGTAAGGAGAATTATAATCATAAAGGTCATTATCCACCATCCCTTGGATAATAAGGTCAAGAGTAAGTCCGTTGGTATAATGTTTTCCACTGTCGAATGTTTTAATCAAACCTATGGTCTGATCGTAAGACAGGTACGCCTGCGCATTGAGCCGATTGGGCACGGCGCCAATGAACAGCGTTGCAATAACCGCTATTATAATGTTAATGATCGTAGTTTTTTTCACAGAAACCTCTTCTTTCTTATTTGTTACCCCGGATCGGAATGATCCGGTTCTGAAATGGACATTACCATACTATTTAATGAGTAGCAAAGGCAATTTCTATGCTATCCTAAAGCTCATATGAGCCTCGGCATAGTCTTGATACTCATCGTCATATTCGGCTACATAAGCAATTGGCTGAATTGGCGTTTTCTCAACTATAAAGTAACCCGTCTATTGTATTACATCGGCGCTTTCGTCCATGAGAGCTCTCACGCCATCCTCTGTCTGGCGACCGGAGCCAAGGTCTACGAATACAAGGTTCTTTCCTTAGAGCCGCACGTGACGCATGGCCGGCCGCATTTACCTTTGATAGGAAATCTCCTAATATCTTCCGCGCCAATATTCGGAGGATTGCTATTCCTCTTTCTAGTCGACCATTATCTCCTCGGCGGCGTATTCGCCCCGGCGGTATTCAACGGCCAATGGAATAGCCTGCTCTGGGAGCCTCTAAAGCTCTTGGCGCAAATGCGCCCGTTAGAATGGCAGAGCTGGGTCATGGTCGTTCTCCTCATAAACGCCGGGGCCATGATAGGGCCCTCTTCGCAGGATATAAAGAATGTCTGGCCTCTCCTCATCATCCTCCTGTTCGTGCAGTCTCAATTCTTCGCCGGGATCGGCGTCATGGCTCTAAGTTTGATCATGGTCAATATCGTCGTTCAGATCGTCTGTGTATTGTGTTTGAAGGTGGTTGGTCTTATTCGGGTCAATTGGTGGAAATGACCCGATTAGGTCATACCATCTGACCCGATTAGGTCCTCCTTAAGACAATGATGTTCCTTCCGCTTTCATAAGGCTTTTTATTCATGTCGAAATCGCTGAACGAGCCGACATACTCCCATTTGCCGGTATCCGATGCGCGCTTGATGAATTCGTCGGCTGAATAGATCTTCCTCTTCTCAATATGCTCCATCTTCATCATCCGTCCACCATCATCTACATCTAGCGTGATCTTGGCTTCCGAGAGGCCTTTTTTCTCGTCTTTCCATTTCATATCATACATCGTCGTAACCTTGGTCTTTCCTTCGGTCATCTCCCATGTTTGCGTCCTCACGTCTCCAGCGTAGAAGCTCACAGCGGCATCCAAAATATACAAACCTCCCTTTCGTACGACGCTAGCAACGGAGTCAAGGTGATCTCGTAATTCTTCGTCGCTGTTAATGTAAAAAGATCCCAGAAAAAGTAGAACGCAATCCACGACTTTAGGTAAAGAGAACTTGATCATATCTCCTTTGACTATCTCCGCGGACAGAGCAGATTTTTTGACGATATCTCTTGCGTACTCGATCATCATTTCGTTTAGCTCGAGCCCGACATAATCATAACCTCGCTTACACAACTCTTTCATGTGCGGGCTGTTGCCGGAAGCTATCTCGAGAAATGTATTCACGGGAATCTTTGATTCCTTTGATATGACTTCTTCTATGAAATCCGTCTCTTTAGGTATGTCCCTGAATGAGAAAGCTAGCTCGTAGTATTTTGGATTATCGTAGACTTGCATGGTGATGGCAATCGGGTCAAATGGTGGAAATGACCCGATTAGATTGGCGTGTAAATGACGTCTCTACCGGCTCCGGAGCGTTTCAATCTTCCCTGCGCTACCAATTTATTCAAATACCGTTCGGCTGTCTTGTCTGAAATCCGCAGGAGCTTAACAGCTTCGCGATTATCGATCTTTCCTTTCTTGGATACTGATTGCATGAGCAAATCCAGTTTCTTCTGTTTTTTCGACTGGATTTTGGCTTGGGCTTTCACAAGCAGACCATGAATGAATCCCGCCTGATCTTGTTGCGCCGGCGATTGAGGTTGTGAAGCGATCGGCGGCAAATCGCCAGCTATTGAAACCGGCTGACTATCAACCGGTGCTTGCGGCGCATCAGGTGCGGGTTCCGGCATCCCGCTTTCTGGCTGATTTACCCCTCCATTTTGACTTTCTACAGGAATAGGGGCAGGAACGCTTATAGGCGATTCTGGGGCCTCAGGGGGCAAATCGGTAGGCGTAGAGCCATTTGGCTGGCTAGATTCTGGCTCAACAGGGGTTGGGGCAGGTTCTGGAGCCTGCTCTGGCGCAGGTGTTTCCGCTACTGACTCGCTGGGTGTGTTTTGGTCGTCCATATTATTTTAACTTGAACACTCTCACAACCTCGTCGAAATTCTTTAGCTTATCCTTGTTCCATTCCTCCTGTTTTACATATAATGCTTTATATACCATTCGGCTCTGCCTATTATTCACATCCTCGCACCACTTCTGCAATCTCTCAAATTTCAATCTGTCGTTTTCCTCTTCTCTTCCCTTTGTTTCGATTATGTAAACCGTCTTATCGTCTTTTTTAACAAAGAAATCCGGATAGTAAGTGGCAATGAATCCTTCCGCATTTTTATATTCGATCCTTAACGCGCTCGCTTCCTTGTTTTGGAAATTCTTGGCGAAAGAGATCACATCATCACAGTTTTCGAGAAAATCCGAGAATACCAATTCGAAATCGCTGTCCCCGACGATCTTATTGAAAACCGACTTCTTGGGTATCAAATACGACTTGTCGTTGACGACGAACGGTCTCGCATCGCTAATCTTTATATAATTCTTGATTTCCGTATCACCCTTATCCTCCACAGTAAGGTCATTGATAGCTTTTTTAAATGAATCCTTGATAAGTTTTATGTATTCCACTTCCGACAAGTTCCTTAACATATTCAGATCAGACAGGACGACCGACTGGTCAAACATATTATTTTGTATGAATTCCTTCACTTTGCCGAATAGGATGTCATAACAACCAAACAGTCGTAATTCGCGCATTATCGCTTGAGCGAAGAATCCAATGACGCTTTGGTAATCCGGATCAATATCTCCGGTAAGGATGGTCGTATGATGTGTCTTTTCACCGACGACATCCTTGAAGACTATCTCCCTTTTTTCTTCCTCGGAAAAAGTCTTTACTTTGACTTTCTTATTTCCAAATTTTGAGACATCCAATAAGGCAAGATTTTTATACTCCCTTTGGATCCTAGGAGACATCACCGGAATCTCGATATCAAGCTTTTCAATGTCTTTTTTGGGATTATCTTTGTCAACCTCGATGACCATCGGTGCTATCGGTTTTGAACCTTCGCCCATTGCTTTCTTTTCGAGGATAACACCCTCGCCTTTTATCGATTCGACAAAGTCCATGAATGCCGGGGTGCCGACGACGCTTACGTATTCCTCGATATCATCTCTGCCGAAGAACATCCTACGCAAGCCTCTTCCAAGAGTCTGTTCCGGCAGAATCTTTGAATCTGCCGCATATGGTCTAAGCCCCACGATAGTCGTAACATTCTTCACATCCCAACCCTCTTTGAGCATCATGACCGAAATGATCACCTTGAATGGGCTTTCCCAACCGTCTATCTCATTAGCTTGTTTCCTAAGAAGGTCCAGTTCTTCCTTATTTTTTCCAGATACCGTTTCCGAGATCTCGCCGCTTTTATTCGTATGGATGGTCAGAACCGCTCGTTCAAGATCCTTGAAGCTCGTTCTGATGTAATCCGCGACCTCATCGCAATTCTTCGTATCGTCAGTCATGATGAAAAGGATCGATTTCTTGCCCATCGGCTTCAATCCTTCATAAGTCTTGCGCCATTCTTCGATGCCGAGATTTATGTAATCCCTGTATTTCTCACTGAACAGCGCGCTTTGATTCTCTTTCAGCTTGCCTCTGCTAGCCGCATCAGGTACTACCGGATTTTTTACAACTCTTTGATGAATCGCTTCAACAAGCGGATAATCAGAGACCACCTGAACGAAAATCGAACCGTCATTTTTCTTTGGAGTAGCCGTAAGATCTATCTGCAGAGACAGCTGTGTTCCTTTTTGCTTCAAGCGATTGTTGATATCCTCGATGGACTTGACCCATGCGGACTTAGGATCATGTAAATGATGGGCTTCGTCGTTGATGACAATGAGCTCATCGACGTCTCTCACTATCATTCCCAAGTCGACGGTTGAATCGTTTGTTTTAGTGACCGGTTTATCTCCTAGAAAATATGCGGAAGTATCTTCATCATCCAAGCTTGCGTCTTTTACATCACCCTCGAATACTCTGTGAATATTGGTCAGGAATATATTTCCGGTGTCTGAAACATTCCGCAGATCATCTTGTAAATGCAAGGTGACCTGAAAATCATCATGCCAGTTTTGGCCTTGATATCCATTGTCCGGCAGGACCGGGTCGCTGAAAAATATCTTTAGGCCAGCAAAATCGCTTTTTATCCTTTCAAAGACGATGACATTGGGCGTTATCAAAAGAAAATTCTTGGCTAGTTTTGAATCTCGCTCATATTTCTTATGGAAATAGGCCCAAGCAATGATGAGGCTCATGACTTTGGTCTTGCCGGCACCCGTAGCCATCTTTATCACGAAGCGGAGCCACTCTTCGGTGAACATCTGCGGGCTCAATACGCCAGTAGAGTTGTAACGGATCAGATCGTACTTATCCTTAACCTTTGCGACTTCGTACAGCCACACGACAGTTTCAAGTGCTTCTCTCTGCGCGAAATAATATCTGAAACTATAGGAAGAGCCACCGCTGTTATAAATGAGGTGTTCTTCCTTGAACCACCAGTTCAAAAGCGCTTTTGAGGTATCGCTAACGCCTTCATAATTTTTGTCACGCCATTCCTTGACCTTTTTACGCAGATCGGCAACAAGAGGCGGGATGAGCTTATCAAACCCCTTTTCCCTCAAATCCTCATCGGCTGGAAACCACCGGATGCCTGGATCAAGTATCGCGTATGGGTCTTTGGGGAAATCTTTGTGCAGGGCCATGATTTTTACTTATTATCCACAGGTGCTTGACTTTCGGTATTCGTGCCTGCTAGTATCACACTATCACGCCCCGCGGAGAAATCCGTGGGGATATTAGTTTCTACAGAAATGTCGTCTTTTAGATGTTCTACATTACAGATAAATAATGCGTAAGATAAGTACTTTTTCCTTAATTCTACCTGTAACGGCTCGTACTCCTTGCCCTTATGCCCTGGAGCAAAAACAACTATTATTTTTTTACCTTTTGAAATCAAATCTTCAACTAGAGCAGCATAATCTCCATCACCACTGAATAGTAGTAAGGTGTCAAAATTATTAGAAAGATTAAGAGCGTCTCGCGCTATTTCCACATCAAAATCACATTTTCTCCGCTCCACGGGCTCTAGCAAATTTTGTTGCAGTACTCCAATAGTGTCATTGAGCTTCTTTAATTTTTTATCTTGTTCCCCAATCAATTCATAGGCAGAATTTTCAATTTTATCTTTCAACGTATAGAGATTATTAGCGATATCTGAATTCGTTGTTTTTGCCCCATCGAGAACATCGAACAAATTTTTTACCATCATCTTGAAATGATTCTCTTCATTCAAATAAACAGGGACCCATTTGACTTCCTTCTTGATAAAGGTGAATCCGATGGATTCAACGGTAACTCCAAAATCCTCAGATCGTTTATTGCCAGGTTCGATACCATGATATAGTCTCCTGTCAGTGACTTCTTTATAGGTCATTAAATTTTCAAAAAGCCTTTTGGGATCTATGCTCCAACCCAGATAATTCCTGCTCTTTGGATAGCCGAACCAGCCATAGACATTCGCCCAATCAATCATCACGAGAGTTCTGCCCGTAAGTCGAAATTTGAATTTTTCTTTAGTCAGATTAATCATATAATTTCAATCGGGTAGCGTGGCATAAAATTATCAGCAGTTAATTCTGCTTGACTAATACGTTCAATTGTAAAACGACGAATACCATCTTTCGTTCTGTCCCATGCGAATAATCCTTGCCCACCGTCGTCTCCACTGAAGCTGTATGGCTCAACTTGACGCCACCCTTCGCTAGTACCGTCTTTATCAGTATATATTATCCGCAATACCAAGTGTGCTCGTGCGGCTTGTTTGATTGTTTCTAAAATTTGATAGTTCATGTTACTTTCCAAGCTTTTGGTGAATATTTTTTATTTCTTCTTTTACTTTCTGATCCCTCTTCTGTTTTAGGTCAATCTCAATCTTCTGATCCAAAATCAATTCAATGGAAAGCTTCATTGGTACAAAATATGTCAAACACTCTTCCTCGCTTAATTCGTGAACGCCTTTACTCAAAACTTTATATACATTTTTCATCTCGACAAGTTGGCTCGGTAAATAAGTTTTTAATAACTCCACCTTGTCGACCATCCACTTCTTGCGAAAATCATCTTCTGAAATAATGTTATTCCCAATATTATCTTTGAATGCCTTATTTATTAAGCCTTCAAAAACTCTTCGAAGATATACAAAGGAGCCCGCACCATGTCCTTGTGCAGCCAGTTCTATAGCTTTTTTAAACCCCCTTAATTCATCTTCGGATAAAAGCCCATCGTACTTTTTTCCGATTTCTGCAAATTGTATATCAGCCAATGATGGCCATTGACCAACCTTTACTACGGCCTCTTTATTCTTTATAACTAGAAACTTAATCGCGTTGTCCTTTCTTTTACAAGTCAATTTAATACCAGTAAACCCGTAAAACATTTCCCACTTATTACTTGCGAGAGATTCACACTCTATCTTAAATGTTGTATCTATTCCACCTATTGGGTTATACCCATCAACCTCTCCGCTTGTAAAACTATCTTCGATATTACTTAGCGGAATAACTGCGTAAAGTGGTGTGTCAAAATAGAACTGATGTTTTGTTATCAATACAGCTTGCTCGACATTTCCTTGTGTTGCATTATTATCTTCCATATTTCAGATTCATACTTTAACATCCATCACCTTCGTCGTATCATTCCCGAAAATGTCCACGACCTTTACGGCGACTTTATAAATTCCTTTCGGTAACTCCCTCGGCACCGAAACAAGTTCTAGGTTCCTGTTCTTCTTGGTGCGGAAGCTCTGCCATTCGTTGTCGAAGATATAATCACCTGTCCAAACCTCTTTTTCTTCGCCATTATCGATCACCTTGATTATTTCTTTCCTGCTGGCAAAATCGAAGTCCACAGCCCAATAATCTATCCAGTCGCTCCATTTCTTTGTCAGGACTTCCTTCGAGACGATCTCCGTCTGCTTGTCTTTCGTCATCTTTATGACTTGGCCGTTTTCCACGACCACTTTGGCGCCGCCGGGCCGGAGAGCTTCTTCGATCTCGCCGGAATCGTCCTGATTGTAGAATACCGAAAAATTATTGAGTTTGATCGATACTTCTATCATCTTGCCATGACCTTTCTTGATCGCTTCCGCCTCGATGAACGCCACATCATAGAATTTAACCTGTCCTTTTTCCACGGCTTTTTTATCGAACACCTCTCGTGGGATTATCCTGAAGGCGATGTCGATGCCCTGATCCTTGTACTGCGAGAAATCCAGTCCCATCTCATAGTCAAAGCCCAGCACATCCACTTTCGTGATATTTTTTTCCTTGCACTCCGCCACGATGTCCTGAATCAGTTTTGACGATACCGGCGTATTGATCGGTCCAACGGCCACCAGCCTATCTCTCTTCTTGGCCACGATATTCACGAACGACCCCACTGGCTCGGCCTTGTAAGCTGAAATGATCAACTGCACGAATTCTTTCTCTTTCCGCTTCGCCTGCTTGGCTTTCTCCTCCGCGCGCAAATCATCATTAACCTTCAAGAAATTGTCTCTTTCATATCTGCCCACATTCAATATCTCAAAGGCTCGAAAGTTCTTGCTCTCTTTCTTCATTTCCCTCTGTACTCCAATCAATCTTTTCCGTGAAGTATGTATCCCGAATTTGCCCAAATCAGAACCGATCCACTTTCTTCCTAACTTTTCCGCTACTGCCAATGTCGTCCCGGAACCGCAGAAAAAGTCAGCTACAAGGTCGCCTTCGTTTGAGGAGACTTTTACTATCCTTTCCAGCAATGACTCAGGCTTTTGAGTTGCGTATTTCGTATCCTCTTCAGACATTCCACCTTTTCTTCTTAAATCCTGAATGTCGGACCAAAAGTCACTAAGTACGACTCCCTCGCTTTCATTAAGATATTGTTTTAAATAAACTTTTCCCGTATTGGTGACTAAAATCCGATCTTCCGATTTTAATCTCGCTACTGATTCTTCACTTCTCGTACCAATTGGTTGTCTGCGATATCTACCCCTTTGATCTGTATAATTAAAATTATATTCAATATACTCTTCTGTATAGGGAATATGGCCGATATTAAATGTTGGGTTATCTGATTTTGTATAATAAATAATATGATCAGTTGTCCTTCCAAACTGGTTTCCCACAGATTTTGCTCCAACCATAGAACCTCTTAACCAAGTTATCTCATTTCTAAAGTTGTCTTTTCCAAAAACCTCATCAAGTACTAACCTCATGTAACTATTCACTCTCCAATCACAATGCACATAAATACTTCCATCCTCCGCCAGCAGATCATGCATCAATTTTAACCGTTCATAGATCATAGCGATGAAGCTGTCGGCGCCTTTGCCCCAAGTGTCGCGATAGGCGATCTCTTCTATGACTGACGGCTTCTTGGTAAAGCTTTCCTCGTCCTCACCATCGCCGATCTTTATATCCATGGAGAAATCCGCGCCGACGTCGAATGGCGGGTCGATGTAGATGAGTTTGAGACCGCCTTGGGCTTCTATTTCCTTGCGCAGAGGGCCGTTCTTAAGCGACGAAAGGATGAGCTTATTATCTCCCCAAATTAGCTTATTCGTCCAGCCGGTTATCTGCCTGCCGGAAGTATCGAAGAGCGTATCCTGATTGCCGAATTTTTTGTCGCTTCTGGGTTCGTCTATCTGTTCAATGACTTGAAAAGGCAAAACGACATTGGTCACTTCGTTGGTCTTCCCGTTCCAGAGGAGCTCGACTTCGCGATCGTCATCGAACAGCAGAAAACGATACTTCTCCGGAAGCGGTTTGCCGGCTTCCAAGAATTTTATGGCGTCGCGTTTTTCGTTGTCTGTGAGTTTCATAAATTACAAATCATATAGATTATGGTAACTAGCACCTAAAACACTGCCGCTAAGGCTCGCTCCGCTAGCCAGAGAACTAAATATCCCAAAAGCTATAGGTTGTGGGATATTTTCATTTGTATGCGGATAATCACCGTAGTCACATTTCTTACATACGGATGAAGAAAACCGACCTGATGCAAAAATAAATGCTAGGGCTGCTCCACAAATCACACAGGTCTTAGTTCCGTTATTCATTTCTGAATTTTAACATTTTTCACACTTTTTTCAAGCGCCAATCCTCCATGCTATTTCGCGCCGCCCCCACCCGAAAAAACAAGCAGATCGGTGAAAAAAGTCAAACATTATTCAATTGCTG
>Ga0182027_10011748_pt1 | contig 12337 bp, 7 predicted proteins | sample 712E1DmetaG_FD_121300 | JGI IMG/M metagenome (GOLD analysis project Ga0182027, IMG submission 121300) | Permafrost microbial communities from Stordalen Mire, Sweden - 712E1D metaG (Illumina Assembly) | ecosystem: Environmental > Terrestrial > Soil > Wetlands > Permafrost | place: Sweden...
AAGGTGAACGCGCCTGTCGTGCTGTTAATGCTGGACACACCGGAGCTGCCCGTCGCGCATCCAACCGTGGTCAGCGTTCCGCCTGTTCCGTTGGGGCAAACCGGGCTGGTGCTGGACGTGCCGAAGATCTGCGAGAGGTTCAGCAGGCCGCTGGCATTGCCCAGCGGAATCCCGGCCCACGTTCCCGGCGTACCCGCTGCTACGTTGACCCATCCAGCAATTCCATTCGCTAGTGCACCGGAGTTTTGCAGCGTATCGCCCTGGCTCCAGGCCAGCGCCGTAGGAATCGCGGCGGACTTTGTAGGCATCTGCACTTCCAACCCCAACACAGGCGCGGAGAACGAAAGTGCCGTGGCTGTCGTATAGTTCTGCGAAAGCCATCCGGTATAGACCAGAACCGCGCTCGGATTCGTCGCGTCAATCTCGGTGATTTGCTTGTTGGTGTCTGTGCCTAGTGTGAAGTGCTGCCCTACAGATAAGTCCGTCGCGCTGCTGCAAGTCAAGACGCCGCCTGTTGTGCCAGTGCAAGTCGTGTTGCCGCTGTTCAACGTCCCGGTCGTGCCGGTCTGAGAAACAACATTGATTGCATAGCGCTTTCCAGCCGTGCCCACCCAGTAAGTCGGTGGTGCAATAATCTGTCCCGCATAGAGAGTCGTTCCATTCGGCAGCGCCGCAAAGGCCGTATCCGAGAAGAGGAAAGCGGAAGCCTTAACCTTATGCTGCCAAAGCTGGCTGATCTGTGCATCGCCAATCAAACTTGAAGGCGTGTAGCCAGCGGAATAAATCTGAGCACTTTCAAGAGAAGGCGAATAGCTCAAGAGCGGAATCCGCCCCGCGTAGCCAGAAGCATCATTGCGAGATAACTCAGGCAATCCAACCCAACGCGGCGAAGTGTTCGATCCTGTACCGCACTCCAGTTCCCCATTGATGACCGTCAAGCCCAACGCCGCATCATTCGGCGGTGACATGACGATGGTGGGAAAGTTGAATCCTGCCGTGGTAAATGCTACTCCGAAAACAGTATTTGCCTCCAGATTCACAAAGAACGTCTCCACATTGCCGCTGGATGGGCAGTCGTAGAAGGTGTAAACGCCCAGGCCGGATGTGATCGTCGAGTTGACCTCGAAATTCATGTGGCTGGAAGAAAGTTGTGTCGTAACATTCGCCAGACAGGAGGCGTTGTCCATCATCAGAGCCCCGCCGCTCGCCGTCATCAATGCGCCGGAGTTGTTGTCCACCGTGCCGTTGGCGATTCGCAGGTTATCGATTCCCGCCACACGCCAGTAGATACAGGAGATGCCTACCCCATCACAGCGCCAGCCCTTGTCGAAATCGACATTGACGCCGCCCGCCGCGAAGTAGAACCCGTACTTACTCGCTCCGTCAGCTTCCACGTTATGAATGTGCGTCCCGGTGTCCACGCGGGAACCGAAGTAAACTTCCACTTGCAGCGTCTGGCTGGAGATCGGCGCGACCGTCACCAGTTCCATGTTGCTGACTGACTGCTGATACCGGGCGTTATAGTCGAAGGCCAGCATGACGTTAGCCGTGGTTGCCGTGCCGGAGTCCGAGGTCGTGCCAATGTTGGCCTGACTATAAGGCAGCGCCACGGTGAACTGTGAGCTGGAAGCAGAGGCCACCTGAGCGATGGTGCGGTTCAAATAAAACCCGGTCGTCAGCCCCTCAATATCGACAAACTGCCCCACTGTCAGGCTGTTCGATGCGGTGAAGGTTGCCACGTTCGACGCGATGCTGAAAGCAGTGATGGTTGAAACAGTTCCCGCAGCCGCGCCGTTCCATGCAAGTTTCGGCGGAGCGTTCGCCACCGTGTAGTTACCGACAACGCCTTCCACCTGACAGGAATTGTGCGCGTTGATCGTGGAGGAGACGAGGTAAGTCTTGTTGCCCGGAAACTCCACCACGCCACCATAAGGAGTCGCCCCGCCGTTGTAGCAAGCGTTGAACGCCGCCTGAATCGCCGCAGTGTCATCCGTCGAGCCGTTACCTACCGCGCCATACTGCGTCACGTCATAGCGTGGCCCGATGCTGGCGCTATTCTTCGCAGACAGGGAAGGCGCGCTTACCGGCCCGCTAAACGCAGCGCCAGTTAATGGCGCCGCCAGTGCGAAAGTCTCATCCACATAGTGCTTGTCGGCCGCCTGCAAGGGTTGCGTCGGATCCCCGCTCAAGGTAAGTGGACCGCTCAACGTCCCGCCTGACGCCGTCAGCAGGCTCTCCGATACACCTACAATCGCCTGGTCCACATACGCCTTGCTCACCGCCTGAACAGCTTGCGCCGACGGCATCAACTGCGCCTGCACCTGCCCCAGGGTCGCCTCCGCCACCGCTGGCACAACCCAATATCCGGTGGTTGTTGTGCCGTCGCTCAGGTAGAAGACTGCTGTGTAATACTGTCCTGCCGGCGTCGCTCCCTGGTTCGGAGCCAGATTCACGCTCACAAATCCATCCGGCGCAATCGCCACCGTCGTACTCTCGGCCGCTACCAACTGGCCGCTTGCTGTCGTAAACGATGGCCAGCTTACCACCAGTGTCCCTGTGCCCGGCTGACCGTTCGCCAGATACACCGTCCCCTGGACCGTCGTCGTGCTGATTGCCTGTGCGTGCGCCTCGTTGCCCATTCCCGTCAGACACACCACTAGTAGCAACAGCCCCATCCATACGCCGGAGCGCATCCACTCGTGATTCGTGAGCTTCATCCGTCTCTCTTCTTTCTTCCTGGAGTACTGCAAAGAGCCCTCCTCTCTGCCGTCATCCCCATATATTTTGTTTCCAGGGGTAATGAACTCCGTGCCACCACGGCCTTCACCCCTGCACATAAACTTTGTGTGCCGTAACTCACGATCTGTCGTGGAAATTTGCCAACTTCGCTAACTCGCTATTTCCGCGAGGCGGAAGATAACTTACTCCATTTGTCAGTCTCTGCTGGTTCAATCTGGCCAGCTTGTCATCCTGTTGATTCGGTTTCTCCAAGGATTGTCTCCATCTCCGCATCGTCTAACTCGCCAACCCACTCCGGCTCTGCCGCCAGCTTTTCGGCCAGGCTGCAAACACGCTGCATTACGACTTCGTTTTCGCAATCGATTTGCCCCTCCGCAAGCGCAAGCAGCAGCTTTGCGCATGTGGCATTGCCGCCGAGCAGACCTTTGTAAAGCGATTTCGCAATCTCATCGCTGTGCTCCTCCAAGGTCTTGTCCGCTGCTTCGTTCATCTTTGCTCTTCCTCGGCTTACTGCTTTCTTCAACACCCCTGCTCCACGCCGTCTTCCTGCAACCCCCCGCCTCTGTCTTCCCAACTCCATTTGTCCGCCAATCCCGTCCCGCTATTCCGCAGCCTTGCTCTCTGTAGAAAAGGAACGGGGCGATTCCTTTTGGAATCGCCCCGTTGCATCCCCTTAATTGGTCTCGTCGCCCCCGCGAGGTTCCGCGGCTTCTCCTCTTAACATGGAGCCGCCTCGCACACCCTCTCGCTGCGCCGCCTCAACCCGGAGAATGCCCCGATAGCTTCATGATTTCTTTCCACCCAAGCCATTCTGCCCCCAGCCGCTTACGCCACTTCCATCTGCGGCTCTTCGCTAAGGTCACAACGCTCAGTTGCTCTCAGGGTGTTCTTACTCTCTTTCCACGTCTGCCATCCCGCGGAAGAAGTCCGAAACAAAATAGGAGAGACTAACCCGCTCTCCCTTATTGCTCTGTTACTTATTGATGTTTTCAGCTTAACGAATCTCCGGCTAATTTCCTGCAATCTTCAAAACTCTGTGCTTCTCCCGTTGTTTCAACCACTTACCATCTCATTTTTAACTTCAACTCTTTGACATGAACTCGATGCGGAACAAATCTCTGCCAGATTCTGGTTTTTACGCACTTCGTCTAAATGTTCTAGGATGTTTCGGTGACCAAATCTGCCTTGCACACTCCCACTCTTTTAGTCCACGGCGGCGCCTGGGCCATTCCCGCCGACGTTGCGGCCGCCCATGAAGCCGGTGTCCGAAACGCGCTCGAAACTGGTTACGCCCTTCTTTCTCGAGGCGGTTCTTCCCTCGATGCTGTCGAAGCGGCTGTCACCGTCCTCGAAGATGACCCCACTTTCGACACCGGCCGTGGCAGCTTTCTCACTTCCGACGGACGCGTTCAGCTCGACGCCCTCCTCATGGACGGTGGTCGCATGAGAGCTGGAGGCGTGGCCTGCGTCGAGCATCTCCGCAATCCCATTCAGGCGGCCCGCCTCGTTCTCGAAAAGAGCCCCCACGTCTACTTCGTCGGTGTCGGCGCTGAGCAGTTTGCCCAGTCCCTCGGAATGCCCCTCATCGACAATGCCGAGTTGGTTCTGGACCGTGAGCGCGAGCGCCTCGCCCACGCCAAGATCCGTGAGGCCGCCGGTTTCGGCGACAACACATTCTCCGGATTGGATACCCCTCTGGATCCAGACCTGTACGACGACAAGAGTCCGGAGACCGGGGTCCCCAACGATGGGTCTTTGTCGGTGGGGTGGCAAACCGGGGTCCCCAACGACGGGTCTTTGTCGGTGGGGTGGAAAACCGAGGTCCCTACGAAGTGGTCCCACGATACCGTCGGCGCCGTCGCTCTCGATCTCCAAGGCAACCTCGCCGCCGGCACCTCCACCGGTGGCACACTCAACAAGACTCCCGGCCGCGTAGGTGATTCCTCTCTCATCGGCTGTGGTTGCTACGCCGACAATCTCTCCGCCGCCGTCTCACTCACAGGATGGGGAGAACCCATCATGAAGCTGGTCCTCGGCAAGTGGGCCACTGACCGTGTTGCCAGCGGCGCCGCCCCTGAGTTAGCCGCCCGTGAAGCTATCGCCTACCTCTTCAACCGTCTCGGCGGCCATGGTGGCATCATCCTCCTCGGTCCCGACGGCCGCTTCGGCCTTGCTCACAACACGCCTGCCATGGCCTGGGGTTTTGCCACTCCCGCTGGTTTCCAAACCGGCCTAACCGCTTGACCACCACACCAACCGGCTCACCGGTTACTCGTTTCTGGCCCGGCCCTATAACGGTGCGAACCGGCCCACCCTTTCGCTTTTTTATAGAGCGTTTTGTCTGTTGGTATAGAGTGGATCTCCTGCTTGGCTCAAGGTTGCCGGTTACTGCAAGAACAGGGACAGCCGGCCTCCTGGCCGGCTGTTGCGTGGACCTCCCGGTCCACACCGTACTCTACGCCAATAGGAGAAACACTCTGGCGAACGGATGGGAACGCGAGATCTTCGAAACAGACCAGCTCCCCCTATCCCTGCAATAATCTCAATATGCTGATCTTGGCCTCCGCATCTCCCCGCCGCCGCGAACTTCTCACCCAGGCCGGCTTCGTTTTTCAGGTCCATCCAGCCCACATCCCCGAAGACCCCATTTCCGACGAAGACCCCATCGCCTACGTCACCCGCCTCGCCCGCGAAAAAGCCGAAGCTGTATTCCGTCAACTGACCCCAAAAACCGAAAGCTCCTTATCCGGTCCTGCTTTGTGTCAGGGCACGACTTCAGTCGTGCCACAAATGCACAAAAAAAATGCCGGGGCTTTAGCCCCTGAGGGAATTCTCCCGGAAGCTCTCACTGTCCTCGGCGCCGATACCACCGTCACTCTCGACAACCACATCCTCGGTAAGCCTGAAGACCCCGCTGACGCAGCCCGTATGCTCCGTCTCCTCTCTGGACGCACCCACCGCGTCATCACCGGCGTTGCCTTGGTCACCGAAAACTCCACTAAAGTCGCCGCCGAAGTCACCGCCGTCCGTTTCCTCGCATTAACCGACGAAGACATCGCCGCCTACATTGCCACCGGCGAACCCATGGATAAAGCTGGAGCCTACGCCATTCAGGGCCGTGCCGCCCGCTGGATTCCCCGCATCGAAGGCGACTATTTCAACGTAGTCGGCCTCCCCATAGCTCTCGTTTCCTCCCTTCTTGAATCCCGACAGCCCACTGACTAGTAGTTGCTGACGCGGAACCCTCCTGGACGCCCCTTTCCCGCCGATGTAGAATCTCTGAATTCAATCGCACCGTTTGCAACAGGTCTCTAACCGTCTGCAAGCAGAGGAAAGACTCATGCGGATTCCCGCTTCCATGCGCAATTTATCCTTCTTTCTCGCCCTCGCATCACCAGCCCTCCTTCTCGCCCAGTTCCAGCAGCCCACCAGCGAAGAACTCAAGATGACTGCGGATCCCAAGGCTCCTGGCGCAGCCGCCGTCTACCTTGATGTCGAGGAGATCGCCAACGATCCGATCCACTACCAGAGCGTTTATATGCGCATCAAGGTCCTTCAGGAAAAGGGCAAGGAGTTGGCCACTGTCGAGCTTCCTTATCTTTCCGGTAGCACCCAGATCACTGACATCAAGGCCCGCACCATTCACTCCGACGGTACCGTCATTCCGCTCGTCGGAAAGCCTGAAGATCTTTTGTCCGCCAAAACAATATCAAAGAAAGGCGATCAGTGGCAGTATGGCCGCAAGGTCTTCACCCTGCCCAGTGTCGAAGTCGGCAGCATCCTCGAATATCGCTATCAGCTTCGTTATGACGACCAGCATTTCTCCTCGCCCACCTGGGAGATTCAGCGTCCCTACTTCGTCCACCATGCGCGCTACTCCTTCACGCCCGCCAAGCAATTCCTGATCGCCAACAAGAACACGGCCAGCAGCAACTACCTTGTCGATGCGCGTGGCAATGTGGTCCGTTCCCTCATCTGGTGGCTGATTCTCCCCCCGGGCGTCACCATGCAGACCGATGTGGAAGGGGTTTACCACATTGAGGTGAATGACATCCCTGCCATTCCGGACGAGGAGTGGATGCCGCCCATCCAGGGCCTGCTCTATCATGTGACGTTCTATTACAAAAGCACTACCAGCACAGTAGATTTCTGGGTGGAAGAAGCCAAGCGATGGTCAAAGGAAGTGGATCATTTCGCCGAGCCCTCCAAATCCATCAAAGAGGCAGTTTCTGGTCTGATTGCCCCCGGTGACAGCGATCTCGATAAGGCTAAAAAACTCTATAAAGCAGTCCAAGCCCTCGACAACACCGACTATTCCCGCAAAAAAAGTGCGTCTGAGCTCAGGCAACTCAAATTGAAGGCCGCCCGCCGCGCCGAGGATACCTGGGCACAGAAGAGCGGCTCCAGCCAGGACATCGCCCTGCTCTACCTCGCCATGATGCGCGCCGCGGGCCTCACCGCCTTCGACATGAAAGTCGCCGATCGCAGTAAGCGCGTTTTCAACGTCGGCTACCTCGATTTTGACCAGTTGGATGATGACCTCGTCGCTGTGAGCATCGACGGCAAGGAGATACTCCTCGACCCCGGCGAAAAAATGTGTCCTTTTCAGACCTTGAATTGGAAGCATTCCTGGACTGAAGGCATTCGTCAGAGTTCCGGCGTCCGCAGTCTTGTGATAACCGGGGAGCAGTCCTACACCGCCAACAAAGTTGTCCGCACCGGAGACATCACCCTCGACGAACACGGCGACATCACCGGTCCATTGCGCATTGTCATGCTTGGCCAGGAGGCACTCTACTGGCGGCAGACTGCCCTGACAGTCGATCCCGACGAACTTAAAAAGCACTTCGACCGCTGGCTCGCGGCCATCGTCCCCGAAGGCGTCGAGGCCCACATAGATCACTTCCTCGGTCTCGACGATCCCGAAGTCAACCTTATGGCCATGGTCAACGTGCGCGGATCCCTCGGCTCCGCTACCTCAAAACGCCTTCTGCTTCCCGGCTTCTTCTTTCAGACCCGCGGCCACCAGCCTTTTGTCGCTCAAGAAAAGCGCCTCGAGCCTGTGGATATGCACTTTGCCGACCAGGTCGCTGACCAGATCACCTATCACTTCCCAGCCAACCTGACCGTTGAAGGCGCGCCCCAGGACGCAAAGATTCTCTGGGAGGGCCACGCGGCCATGATCGCCAAATCCAAAACCAACCCCGGCCAGATCACCGTCGCCCGTGCGCTCTCGCGCGCATTTACCACCGTCAAGCCTGCGGAATACCAGGACCTCCGCGGCTTCTACCAGAAGGTAGCTGCCGCCGATCAGGCGCAGTTGGTACTCGCCAAAACGCCTCCCGCCACGAAAGGAAACTGATAATGAAATTCTCGCTTTCTCTCTGTTCAGTTCGCTCTTTCGTGGCCGGTCTTCTTGTCTTCGCCTGCAATCCCACTCTCGCCAGTTGGTTCGGCTCAGATAAGCAGGATCTCCCGCAATGGGCCGTGGACGCCGCCAAGATCCCCACACCCTCCTCCGCCAAGGATTCCCCCGCCGTGGTCCTCCTCGACGAGTACCTCATCACTGTCGATGAGCAGAATCACGCCGTCGAGCGCGAACGCTTCGTGGTCCGCATCCTCAAACCCCAGGGCCGAACCTACTCACATTGCGAGGTTGAGTACGACACCGACGAGAAGCTCAACTATTTCCGCTCCTGGACCATCGCTCCCGACGGCCGCCAATTTCAGGCCATGGATACTGACTTCAAGGACGTGGGTGCGTACGCCGGCGTGGTCATGCAGTTTACTGAGCGCATCCGTACCGTCAATCCGCCCGCCAGCGACCCCGGCGCCGTCGTCGTCTGCGAATCGGAGGAGCACCTCCGCCCTTATATGAGCGAAGAGGATTGGGGGATTCAGTCCTCAATCCCGATCGTCTCTGAAGCATTGGAATTGGTTCTTCCTCCCGGAGGCCACTTCGCTGAGGCATGGCACAAGTTCCCCGCCGTAAAACCCATCGATCTGGGCTCCAACCATCTCCGCTGGGAGATAAAGGATATGCCCGCCCTGGATCTCGAAAACATCCACGCCACTCCCCCCTGGAGAGCGCTGGCCGCGCGTATGTCCATTATGTGGGGAGACGCAGCCGTCCAGGGCGCTGATGCCCAGTGGCGCGCCATCGGACTCTGGCAGGGGCGCCTGGAAGAACACCGTCCCGATCCAACCCCCGAGATTACCTCCAAGTCTCTTGAGCTCACCGCCGGCGCTCCCGACCTCTACACCAAGCTCAGCCGCATCACCGATTACATCCAGAAAAACATCCGCTATTTCATCGTTGCCAAAGGCATCGGCGGCTGGCAGGCTCATTACGCCGGCGACATCTATCGCAACCGCTACGGCGACTGCAAGGACAAGACCACCCTGCTGATTTCCATGCTCCAGGCCATCGGCGTCCGCGCCTATTACCTGCACGTTGACAGTGAGCGCGGCATCATCGATCCGGCCGCGCCTTCGCTGGAAGGCAATCATATGATCACCGCCATCGAATTGCCGGTAGGTGAAAACGATCCTCGCCTCATGGCCCGCGTCAAGGCCGTCAATGGCAAGACCCTCCTCATCTTCGACCCCACTGACGAGGAAACCCCAGTTGGTCTGATCCGTGCCCAGTTGCAGGGAGCTTACGGCAACATCGCAAACGGAGCGGATAGCCAGGTTCTGCAGATGCCCGTCCTCCCCCCGGCTTCTTCCGGCCTCAATCGCAAAGGCTCCTTCACCCTCTCCGCCGATGGTGCCCTCGCCGGCGACGTCACTGAGGTCTTCACCGGAGACGATGCCACCAACGAGCGCGGATTCCTGAAGGAAAACGACTCGAAAAATATCCGCGAAAGGCTGGAGAGTGGCCTCGGCTCAGAGCTCCCTGGCTTGGCCTTCAAGGGATTTGAGTTCCACCAGGCCGCCCAACTCGATCAACCGCTGGACCTCGATCTTCACTTCAGCGCGTCCGGCTATGCCCATTCCGCTGGCCCGCTCCTTCTGCTCCGCCCCCGCGTCCTCGGCAGCCGCGTCCACAATGTTTCCGATGTGATGGAAGGCAAGCCCCGTAAGTACCCCATCGAGCTCGGGCACCCCGGCCGCTGGCGCGATAGCTTTGACATAGCCATCCCTCCCGGCTACGTCGTCGATGAAACTCCCGACCCCGTCAATATCGACCTCGACTTTGCCAGCTACCAATCCACGGTTTCAGCCAAAGGCAATCTCCTCCACTACGAGCGCGAATATGTCGTCCGCCAGGTCGAGATTCCTCCCGCCAAAGCCGCCGACTTCCGCCGCTTCGAGTCCACTATCCTCACCGACGAAAAGAACGCAGCCGTCTTCAAAAAGCAGTAATCGGTCTGCTCTTTCACTCTTTCAACCCCGCGTCAGCGGAGCTAACTAGCTGCCTGGGCACCCCATCCTTGCCGCGTTTTTGTTCTTGCGGCAAGGGTGGGATACCACAGCTCTGGCATGACAGAAGCATTAAAAATGCTTTGATCGTTTTCCTTTGAATCTCTCCCCTTTCGCCCGCATCCATAAGGGCATGAGCCATCCTCTTTTTTCGCCTTTGCAACTCCGTTCGGTCGGCTTTCCCAACCGCATCGGCGTTTCGCCCATGTGCCAGTACTCAGCGCGTGACGGCTTTGCCTCCGATTGGCACCTTGTCCACCTGGGTAGCCGCGTTCAGGGTGGCGCCGGCCTGGTCATCCTTGAAGCCGCGGCTGTTCTCCCCGAGGGCCGTATCTCCTCTGGTGATCTCGGGCTTTGGAGCGATGCTCACATCCCCGCTCTCGGGCGAATTGTTCAGTTCGTTCACTCTCAAGGCGCCCGTGCGGCAATCCAGCTCGCTCATGCTGGCCGCAAGGCCAGCACAAAACTTCCCTTTGCCGGATCAGGCCTGCTCTCCCCGGCAGAGGGCGGTTGGCAAACTGTCGCGCCCAGCGCCCTGGCCTTCGCGCCCAACTACGCTCTACCCCAGGCTCTCGACCAGGCCGGCATCACGGCGATCATTGACGCCTTTGTCCTGGCTGCGCGCCGCGCCCTCAAGGCTGGCTTAGATGTCGTCGAGATTCATGCCGCCCACGGCTATCTGCTCCACCAATTCCTCTCTCCGCTCGCCAACCAGCGCACGGATGACTACGGCGGCAGCTTTCAAAATCGAGTTCGCCTGCTTCTCGCCGTCGTTGACGCCGTCCGCGCCGAGTGGCCGCACCACCTGCCGCTCTTTGTCCGCATCTCCGCTACTGACTGGGCTCCCGGCGGCTGGTCCATTGATGAATCCGTTCAGCTCGCCAAGCTCCTGCGCGAGCACGGTGTCGATCTCGTTGATGTTTCTTCCGGCGGACAGATTCCCGACGCCCAGATCCCTGTCGGCCCCGGATTCCAGGTTGAGTTTGCCGCCAGAATCCGCCGCGAGGCCGGCATTCCCACCTCCGCCGTGGGTCTGATAACCGACCCTGTAATGGCCGATGCCATCGTGGCTAAGGGAGAAGCTGACCTCGTGCTTCTCGGCCGCGAACTGCTGCGCGACCCCTATTGGCCCCTCCATGCTGCGGCCGCTCTCGGTGAGGCCGTCAGTTGGCCACCGCAATATCTGCGCGCCGCTCCACCCCACTCTCCCGCCCGCACTCCTGTCCTCCGCCCTGAAAAAGGGTAGGCTTTTCCTGGCCCGGATCGATTTCCCATCAATCCGGGTCAGCATTTCACCTTTTTTCATCCTGAATGTGCTTTATCTGTAAATTTTGCTTCACATTGAGTGCAAATTCTACCTATACTGCCTCTAGAGCAGGGTTTCCACCCTATAGCAAAACCAGGGTTGCCGTACCCAGAAGCAAAGCCCTCAAGTGGCTTTTTTCTCAAGGAAAAGCCACCTCGCAAACTCTCAAGTAGGGCATATTCACTCTGGTTTTGCTCTAGTTGCGGTGTCCTCCTCGTCATCACTATGGCCATGCAACTATCCCAGAACAGCGCGCTCGACTCGCCCGAGATCCCCGACCGCCTCTACTTCAAGATTGGTGATGTGGCTCGCATCTGCAAAGTCGAAACCTATGTCCTGCGCTTTTGGGAGACGCAGTTTCCGCAACTCAAACCCAACAAGAGCGGAACCGGCCAGCGGCTTTACCGCCGCCGTGACGTCGAGCTGGCCCTGAAGATCAAGCGCCTGGTCCACATCGAGGGCTACACACTCGCCGGAGCACGCCAAGCGCTCGATCAGCTCCATCGTCACCATGATTCCCAGCCAGAGCCTCAAAGCGATTCGCAGCCCCGCTTGCCCCTCCTGGTCGTCGGCTCCGCCCAGCCCAGCTCCGACCAGAATCTGGACGAGGTCGCCTCCACCATCGCCCATGCCCGCGCCGAACTCCGCGAAATTGCCAGCCTGCTCGCCTCGCCCGATCCGCAGCCACCCCGCCGCCGCGCTCGTCTGGTCGCACTGCCAGCCACCTCAGACTTTCTCTTCCCGTCCTAGTGTCATGTCCCAAAAGTTCCTATCAGAATAACTTCTGTCATCCTGAGCGAACGGGGCCCCAAACGTACTTCAGTTTGGGGGTGGTGAGTCGAAGGATCTGCGGTTGTTTTTTCTTCT
>Ga0182027_10011749_pt1 | contig 12337 bp, 10 predicted proteins | sample 712E1DmetaG_FD_121300 | JGI IMG/M metagenome (GOLD analysis project Ga0182027, IMG submission 121300) | Permafrost microbial communities from Stordalen Mire, Sweden - 712E1D metaG (Illumina Assembly) | ecosystem: Environmental > Terrestrial > Soil > Wetlands > Permafrost | place: Sweden...
TATCGAATAATACATCAGTAGGCCTCCAAGGAAGATATTTCATCTTACCACCCATGATCGCCGCCCAAGGAGTAGGAGTATATCTTGCATACGCATAATCCAAAACTACCGGTTTCTTGGCAAACCCGCTTCCAAAACTCTGGTTATTTGAACGCGCAGCATCATAACTAGTTACATCTGTTGTTCCGGTTGCAATACCCGCTCCAACCATTATTTTGTCATTAATCTTTGAATCTACACCTAACCTTAACCTGATACGCGCTCGATTTCTATCACTGGTTGCTCCGGTATCGCTTGTTTTAGCATGATCAAGCTGATAGCGAACCCTAAAATCGCCCTTCATTTTAATATTCTGCACCCAAGCCGGCATAGACCAAGACTTACCCTCAGCGATCTCCTTCTTAACCTTTTCCTGAGTTTCGATCTTTACCTGCTGCGCTTCTGCACCGGTTAAAACACCCTTTTCTACCAATTTTTGCAACAATAAATCAATTTCTCCTGCGGATGAAACTTGAACACCTGCGCTCATCAAGCAGAAACTTCCAAACAGTACTGCAATTAACAACCTTTTCATCGCACTTCCTCCTTTTTTAACTTTCTACGCATAACTTGCGTATCTTCCGTAAATTTAGCTCAATTTCCTTTAATGAATTACTCGCACATTCACCAACAGTAAGCTTCTCTTCCTCTATATTATTTAAGACACTACTCAACCTGCTTAGCTGGGACCTAAGGTTATTAGCTAAAAAATCCTTACGGATAGGCGACAGAGTATTCATCGCAATATTCTATCCCCTCTATTTAGCTTGCAATTGTTTTTTAAAGACGTTTTCATACAGAGTTTCTTGCTGTTTTACAAAGGTATGTGTATCAACGGAATAATCTTTATCTCTCAGGCTAAGCAATTCTTTGACTATCTCTATTAATCTGGTAACACTAAAAGGTTTAGTAAGATAATAATCTGCTCCCACCAGGCTACCGTAGAGCTTATCCTGAGATTCTGATCTGGCGGTTAACATTACGACAAAAGTTTTAAAAGCAGCTGGATTTTCCTTAATCGATTTACAAATACGGAAACCATCAATTCCAGGCAGCATAACGTCTAATAACACAAGATCAAAAACTTCTTTGGTCAATTTTTCCTGGGCTTCTAAACCATCATAAACGCATTCTGAATTAAACCCGTTCTTAGAAAGATTGTAAGAAATGAGCCTGCTTATTCCTAAGTCATCTTCTACAACCATGATTCTTTTCTCTATTTTTACTTTATCTGTATCCATCGTTTTAATCAAATTGCGCATAGAAAGCATCCATAACTTTTAGTTCATCAGTGATGACTGCTTTCAGGTAATCCGTTATTTTTCTAACTATGTCTTTTATTTTTTCTCTCATATCCCTTTCCTTCCTTCTTGCCTTAAGTCTACTAAACCCATGTAACAAAATCCTTAAGGTATTGTGAACTTTATGTGAACTCTCTAGAATTCAAATTTATACCCCTTTGCCTTTACGGTCTTAATTAACTGTGGATCTTCAGGGTTCTTTTCGATTTTTTCCCTAAGATGCCTAATATGAACATCGATATTACCATACTCGACAATATTATCTTGCCCCCAAACCGCATCGAGAATTTCGCTATGGCTAAGCACGACTCCAGAATTATTCATCAGAAATCTAAGGATGCCTTTTTCTTTTTCAGTGAGTACTACTTCTGCGTTATTGCGTTTTACTACAAAATTTTCTCCGTCAATCTCTAAAGAACCGATTTTTACGATCTTGGGAGCTAAAGTTTTATTTTCGGACCTAGAGAGGACACGCTTAACCCTAACCACCAACTCTCTCGGACTAAATGGCTTAGTAACATAATCATCTGTGCCCAAGCCAAAACCTTTGAGTTTATCGTTAACTTCGGAAAGAGCGCTAAGCATAATAATGGGTATCCTTCTGGTTTGAGGATTTTTCCTGAGGCGCCTGCATATCTCCCAGCCGTCAATTCCAGGAAGCAGGATATCGAGGATAACTAAGGCGGGCTTTACAGTCTCGCAGATTTCTAAAGCTTCAATACCGTTGCTTGTGGAAAGCACATCGTAACCGACTGTTATAAGATGAAAAGTAATCAGTTTCACCAAATCCTTTTCATCTTCAACAATCAGAATTATTCTTTTCTGAAGCATATACTCTCCTTTATAAACGCGGAATGTTTTTCACTACCAAGGAAAGTATACAAACTTCAGGTTACAATATCATTAAGGTAAAGTGACTTTTTTGTGAATTATTTTTAATGGGAGATTTGGAAAATTTAGACTACCAGCAGACGATTAAGCTAGGGGGATAGTAAAACTAAAAATGGAACCATATCCAGGCTCAGACTTAACCCAAACCTGTCCGCCATGGGCGGATACAATATGCTTAACGATAGAAAGCCCTAGGCCTGTACCACCGAGTTCGCGGGAACGGGCCTTATCTACGCGATAAAACCGCTCAAATATTCGAGGAAGGTCTTCTTCTGAAATACCAATTCCGGTGTCTGAAATGTCAATTTGCAGGGCATCATCAACTACCTTGGCAGAAACAGTAGCCACTGCTCCTTCAGATGAGTATTTTATAGCATTGTCCAGAAGATTAATCATCACCTGAGTAAGCCTTGTTTCATCAGCCTTGATCTTAGGTAAATTCTGCGGAATATCAGTTTTTAGCGTAATTGATTTTGCTTTAGCTTGATTATCCATAACCATTATACCTTTGGTTATTAATAAATCAGGATCCAAAGCGGCAAAAGACATTTTTAGCTTTCCCGATTCAATTTTAGATAAATCCAACAAATCATTAATTAAAGACGCTAAACGATTAGCATCCTGATAAATAATGCTTATAAATTCTTTAGCATTAACCTTATCTGCCAGCGCACCATCCAAAAGCGTTTCGGCATAACCTTTTATGCTGGATATCGGAGTACGTAGCTCATGAGAAACATTGGCGACAAAATCCTGACGAATTTTCTCAAGCCTCCTCAATTCGGTAATATCATGAAAAACCAAAATCGCTCCTTCAAGCCGGTTATTGCTCATAATCGGCACACCGTTTACCTTAAGAATTTTTTCTTCCGGCATACTAATAATAATTTCTTCGGTTGCCAGCTGCTGCTTTCCCTGAATAACTCTTTCAATCATTTCATCTACAGCGGTATTGCGAATAACCTCCAGCGGCTTCTTACCTTCAGGATTTGAATCAATAAAAAATAATTTCCTTAAAGATGGGTTCATGAGGATAATCTTTTCATCTGCGCCGGTTACAATCACTCCTTCGAACATACTCGATAAAACTGATCCGAGCTTAGCTTTTTCGGAGTTTATGCTTTCAATTTTGTCCTTAATATTTTCAGACATAGCATTTAACGCCTGGGAAAGATCGCCGATTTCATCCTGAGAATGAATAAAGACTTTTTTTGAAAAATCCCCCTGCGCCATCGCTTGAGCAATTAAAGACATTTCGCTCAGTGGCCGCGATATAAACACGGAAACAAAAATAGTTAACCCCAGGCTAAACAATAAAATAGCAACTACGCTTACTCCGACCATTTTACGGATTTTTCCCTCAAGTAAATCTATATCATGCAAAGGCACCGCCAGCCTCAATACACCTCTATTGATTCCAAAACCAGAAGGAACGGCCATATAGAGCATCTCTTTATTAATGGTATAGCTGAAACGCTTACTTACTCCAAAACCTTTGGCTAATGCATCTTTAACTTCAGGCCTATCAGAATGGTTTTCAACAGTTAATAGCTGTTCCCGGGTTAAATCCGTATCACCTAAGACTTTCCCATCAGGGGCAATAATTGTTACCCGCAGCCCTAATGTAGCCCCGATCTTAACTGCCGAAGCCTGAAAATCTATCGGGATAGCCTTGTCTTTTTGGAGCGATTCCAGGAGATCTTTACTTAAAAAAAGCTGATGTTTAATATTATTAGTGAGATTACTCTCTACGTAGGATTTTAAATGGGGGACCAGATATAAATAGCCTGCCGTAATTGCTAAAATAACAACGATACAGAAAATAAAAGTTAACTTCCAATAAAGCTTAATCCTCATCTTCTTTACACCTATACCCTAAGCCTCTTTCAGTTTCGATAATGTTCCCCATTTTGCCGAGTTTTTCTCTAAGCCGTTTAATGTGAGTATCAACGGTACGCGTAAAAACATCGGAATGGATATCCCACACATCGGATAATAACTTATCTCGCGACTGAATACGGCCGGCCCTTTCAATAAGCGTGACCAAGAGTTGAAATTCAATCGGGGTAAGCTCAACTTCTTTATTATTTACGGTTACCCTATGCTTAGGAATATCGATAACCAACCCGCCTCTTCTTATGATAGCTTTAGGCGATTCTTCAGCTTTACCCCGCCTTAAAATTGCTTTAATCCGCAGCATTAATTCCCGGGGACTAAATGGCTTCACCACATAATCGTCGGCGCCAAGTTCCAAACCCACAACTCTATCTACTTCTGCACCTTTGGCGGTCAACATGATAACCGGAATACCCTTAAGTTTGGCGCTTTGCTTAATAACGCGACAAACTTCGAAACCATCCATTTTAGGTAGCATAATGTCCAAAATAATCAAATCCGCTTCTTGCTTATTTAAAACTTCCAATGCCTCTTCACCGTCTTGAGCGACTACACAATCATATCCGGATTTTTCGGCATTGTATTTTACGAGCTTAGCGATGTGCTTATCATCTTCAACTATTAGTATTTGTTCTTTGGGCATTTAATTTACCTAATTTACTTTTTTAATCCGTTGAATAAATCTCCGACTAATCCCATCAAACCCTATGGCGTTACTGCTGCTACAGTCTGCAACAATTCCTCAATAGAGGCTGCTCCCTTTGTATCGCCATTCTTCATAAACAATTCTTTAGCGATCAATAAATTCTCCTTAGCCTTCTGATATTCTCCTAGGCTATAATAGACTTTGGCCATAAGTTCATACGCTTCTGTATCATCAGGTTGAAGTTTTAAAGTAACAAACAAATATGCAATAGATTTTTCATATTCTTTCAAAGAATAGTAAGCAAAACCAAGATAGTAATTTACATCTGGGTCCTTAGGGTTAATTTCCCAGGCCTTCTCCAAAGAAGTTATGGCTAAATTGTATTCTTCATTCATTATATGCAACGACCCTTGAAATAAATAAGTGGCATACTCTTTGCTAATAGAGCCTTTCTCTACAGCGTCAATGATGCTCAACCCTCCCTTTATGTCGTTGAGCTGTTTTTCGAACTCTTGCCTAGCCTGGCTGAAATTTCCTGCAGCAGCCAACTCTATTGCCTTATTAGAAGAAGATGATGCTCCTTCAGCTGCCTTTTCTGGTTGCGCACTGACAACAGGCACATCCGGCTGCAAATTCTCTATGCTCTTAATATACTTATTTTCATAATAAATCGCCAACCCATTATATTTAACTCTGATATAATCTTTAGTTTTTTCAACAATCTCGCCGTTAAACACCTTGCCGGACTTAAGAGTAATTATTTCAGCCTTAGCAGAACACAAAAAAAGTAAAACAGAAATTATCGATAAAACTGTTATTCTTATTTTAAACATTTTAAAATACCTTGAAAATAATTAAAAACTCCCACTGTATGAGGTTGCTTGCATGCCCTGCCTACCCCTTACTTAATTATTTTAGACCTTTATTATTAAAATGCAAGTATCGATTATTTACATCAAACTCCTTCTCTCTTTGACCTTTTCCATTTCTACTAGCGCATTCCAAAGCCAGATTTCCCTTTCCTGGGAATTTAAATCAAGTAACCATTCTTTAAAAAGATTGCGGAATAAATTTTTAATTTCCCTGGCTTCTTGCGACCCCATGCCTTTTTCCACTGCGTCTTTTAGTTCAAGCATTTCAAGCCCTCCGTATTTACATCGACTTTTTCGTGCTCTTGGACAATAAATATCATTAATTTAAAGCCGTAGTTTGCAACAAATCAACCAGAAAAGGTTCGCTAGGCTGGGAATATTCTTCCTCCAGCATAAGAATTTCAGTCACGCAATTATTTATTTGTTGCCGGTATTTATTTTGGTCAGTGGGGGGAATTTTATTTAAACATTCTCTTAAACGATCGCTACTGGGAATAATCTTGGCTTTGATTAACCTGGTTATTCCGGCTAAATCTTGTTCAACTTCATCGCTAAGAATGCTTTTTTTAATAGCCGGCTCATTATTTTCAGCTGTAGTACTAGCCATATTCCTACGGGTAAAATTAGTTGCGCGGAAATCTATTCCCCCGGGAGTATTGCTTTGTGGTATAGCCGTTGCTGACTGAGCCATTACATTATTCACAGATCCCTGCTCCTTATCCTGAACAACTTTTAGCGGCTCCTTGGCATCATGGTCTGCTTCTACAGGATTGCTACTGACTGGTTCTTTTAGTTCAGATAAACTGCCTACAGACAATTCACCGCCTGATTCAAGTTTGACTACCTGATTACTTGGAGGATTACTGGGAGGCGAATAAACATCCCAGCTCTTTTCTAAAACCTTAATCCGACGATGGCATTTATTTATTTCTCTTTTAGTGCTAATCCATCCGATTATCGCAAATACATAATGTACTATAGGAATTGTAAGAAATCCTATGCTCGAAGTAAAAAGTGACCCGATGCTAAAATTACCATTTAAGATAAGAGTGGTTACTGACAACATCCCTAATAAGAAACTTAATACAATACTTACCGGTTTTCTTAACAGCCAGGAGTCAGAAGGGCCAATTCTGGTAGGTTTTAAAAGCGCATAGTGCTCCTCTGGAGTAAATTCATTACCTTCGGTATTAAGTAAAGGCATGAGTTTTTTTAGATTGGATATGGCGTTTCTAGCCATGGCCGGAGCAGCGATAAGTACATGCCAAATGCTATATTTTACTTTGTGATTGGCCTTCCCATTCCCATTATTTCCATTATTAAAATTATAAACATATCCTTTGGGAATATTTAATGCTGAAAAATAACTCAGCGCACCAAAATAATCAGAAAAATAATGGCCCCGCTTAAGCAGCTGACTTACGCTTTCCATATATTCTGCCTTATTACTTACTTTTTGACTAATTAAGCGCTGAATTGATTTTTCGATTAAATTGTGAACCTGCTTAGTAGTCTTATATATACTGCCGATGGAATCATTGGCCTCCTGCGTTAAATGCAGCGGCATAAGATCAACTATTCTTTCGCAGCACTCTGATATTTTAGAAATATCTTCAGGTGCTAAATCCGGTTTTTTAAGCACCTCTTCCCAATCGTGTATCTTACTCATGGCGCGTACAAGGCCCACACTTAACTCTGAGGGGCGTTCTAAAGCTATGGAAGCAAGCTTCTCTTGCAGGAGTTGATTATCGGAGAAAGGTTGGTTTTGGCTAGCAACGCGAATCAATTTCTTAAATTCATCAGGATGAATATGCCTGGCGATTGCCCTGACTCGCTCATAATCATTTTCGCCGGGGCTATAATGAATTAATACGTTTAAAGCTGCTTGTATTTGTGCATCAGTCATATCAGTATCAATAACTACTTCCAGGTTCTTTAACAATTCGGTTTCTTCTTTGGATACTCCCGTAATCTCAGGTTTTGGCACTTTGTAGCTATCATTCAATGCCCATTCCATATCTTTATCTTCTAGAGACTCAGACGAAGCAGGAACAAAAACCTTAGAATTATCTTTGGTCTCTAGGTCTAGTACTTTAGGTTCCTTATGGTTTCTTGAATCCGGCTTGTGTTTAATTAATAAACCCAGAGGCCCCCAAGGGCTGCTTATGACCCGATCCATTGTTTCCATGCCACTCCAAGCTATAAAAGGTAAGAATGGTAAAAGAATAGTAGTTATAATTACCATAGAGAGAGTTCCGAAAAACCCTATTATAGGAAGAAATTCTTTCTTTGTTACGGCTGGCTTTAAAGCCTCAACTTTTTCTATTTCCTTAATATTGTTACTGTGGACAATAATCGGAGGTTGTAAAATCGCATCCGGTAACGGCGTTGCCGAAGGATCCCTGCCAAAATACGGTTCCTCAAGGGAACAGCTATGATTATCAACTTCTAGCAAATTCGCCTGTCCGGTTAAAGGCGGGGAAAAAGAGCTGATTGAGATAACTTTGATTTGCGCAGGATTTACTCCGGTAAAAATTCCCGCAAAATCTACTCCCCCACTTGCATATGTTCTTACGGATGAACCAAATAAATTAAACACCTGGACCTGTAAATCATACTCTTTCTCTATGTAAGATTTCTGGTATTCTTTAAAGTATGCGTCTTTAGACCATTGGTTGCTTGAAGTTAAGCCGGTAAGATTCTTCCTGTCTATCAGATAAGAATATAGCCCGCCTGCACCGTAAAACTTACGCTTAAACCACTGCGCCAGGATTAAAGAATAATAAACTTGCCTTAAAGATGCGTATTTCTTTCCGGTGTTTACCTCTTTGGAGATCTTAGGTAAAATCAGCTTTTGCATCAACCCCGAAGAATAATCATTCATTGTTCTGGCTTGCTGATCTTGGATACGATTGCCGTGTTTATTCTTTAAGTATGCCGCTTCGGTTGAAACATTTAATCCGGCTTTATAAATATATGCACTATTTTGATCCTGGCAAATTATTACTTCTCCCGGAGTTATCCAAATTCTGGTGCTAAGGGAAATAGGGGCATTACTTGGCCCATATACTTCTTCAATTTTTTTATAAATATTATCCCAATATTCTTTGCCTTCAGGGGTAGATGGAAATGTAAAACGAGCTAAATCTTTTTTTAATTCTAAATCCGCTTCCAGTAAAATTTTACCTACGTCAGTTTTAGCCAAATCATCATCAACAATCTCATCCGGTGAATCCTGTTTCAAATTTACCCACATACTTTCATTCGGAATAGACAGGCCGATGTAAAAAAACTTTAGTGGTTCACGGGCAGAATCCAAGGAATTAACATCCTGAAATCTATTCGCATCACCTTGGTTTAAAATAATCTTGAATGACTGATTAATCTTGTCGTAAGAAATATACCTAAGCTGGGGCATGCGGGGAAAAACAGTGGAAAATGAATTAGTGGCATTGGCAATCCTTCCGGAGAGGTCTAGCTGATCCAACTCTTGAGCCAAACCAGACTGCTCAAATGAAAGAATAAAACATAATAATAAAGCAACGACCTTAATCAAGCCCGGAAAAGATCTGCGCCTGAAAGAAATGCTGATTGTTGACATATTTATACTCATTGCGTATTTACCCCTTATATTACATTCACGCAATAAGTATATGCTGATTATGTTAAAAAAACCTTAAGCCAATGTAAACTCTTTGTGAACTTTTCTTGGTTCAATTATCACAATCGAGTAGCTACAACTCTAAAGAGAGAGTTTTGTTTAAGCATAAATTAATGAAAGGAGAATTATTACAAAAATGCGGGATTTCGGGAATTATTTTTTTGGGAGGACCTTACTTGGCTTGTTTAAGTTTATTTTCAATTTCTTTGATTTTATTCATATATTCTGCAACTTTTTCCAAGCCTTGGGTATCATTTCTTTGTTGATATAATTCTTGGGCCTTACTAAGATTATCCCTAAATTTTATTAATTGATCAGACATAAAATAAGCCAGGGCAAGATTATAATACGCTTCAGGGTTATTCCGATCCAATCCCAGGGCATTCTGATAACATTTAATTGCTTCAGGGTATTTACCAAGCGAAGTATAAATCACGCCCATATTAATTAATGCATCAGGAGAATTTGGCTCTAAAGATATTGCTTGTTCATAATACTTAAGCGCATCTAGCGGCTGAGCTGAAGATTGATATAACGCGGCCAAGTTAAAGCAAGCCTCACTATATTTAGGATTTATTTCTATGGCTTTTTTAAAATAACTGATGGATTCAGGTTCAATCCCCTGCGAAGCATAAACCATCCCAACCACATTGTATGTCCTGGGATAACCCGGATTAGATTCTATGGCCTTTTGGAATTCTTTAAGCCCTTCATCTATTTTACCGTTTTGTAAAAGATTTAAGCCTGTAAAAAAAACCTTAGCGTATACATCAGTAATTTTGCCATCATTTAAATCCTTGATCACCGCCAGAGAACTAATAGAAGTTAAATCTGTTTTATTAACTTTTAAGTTATCTTTAAACCAATTTACTGCTTCCTGAAATTGCCCCTCTGAGGCATATTCTATGCCTTTACGATAGTCAGAATCAACGTTTTGGGCAAAAGATTCCTTAATATTTAATGATATAAATATTACTAAACAAGTAACTAATAATAAAAGTCTATTCATAATCTCTTTTGCCTAAACGGTTTTTTCGGGAGAAATCTCACCCTTCCTGGTAAACATAAGATAAACCACCATGCCTAAAATTGTAACTTCCGGGACATTGTTAAGCATCTGCCTGATTTTAGATGATTTCATAAAGTAAGTATACTCTAATACTCCTCAAAAAGTAAAGTGAATATTCTAAAGTTAATAATCAGCTTTCACATCGTTCCAAAGTATAAGAAAAAACCCTTGTAACTTTTTCAGATACAAAGGCTTTAAAAATCAATATCCCCATCATATTTCAGGGTTGAACCAATTATACTAATGTATAATCGTAGGAATTTACTATCTCGTGACTGGTGACCATTATGGGGCGGACAGAAAAGGATATCATAAAACGCTCTCTGAAACAGACATAGCGGAGTTTAAAAGGTAATTCGTCACTCAATTTGAGCAGATTAAGCTTTTATATAGCGAAATCCTAGAAAACCTAATGCGTAGCAAGATACCGATTTCGTCCGGGAATTCTCGTATGGAAATTATGCAACTCTTCGATAAAAAAGAGCTTGAATGATGGCCATCTTTTAATGATAGGAATATAGAATAGCTTAACCTTCAGACTCGATTATTTGCGGTAGTTCAGCAATAAGGGTATTTAAACTCTCCACTTCCTTGCGCATCTGTGCAATTAAGCGCACACGAGTAACCTCATTATTGAAATTTTCCGGCTTTAATAGCTGTGCCGACGTCTGAGAAATAGCGACTAAGGGCTCAGATAGGCCGGAAGAAAAAGTAGTTAAAAGTAAATTCCTCAGGCGTTCGTTTTCTACTTTAGTCACTGCATCAAGAGCAGCTGCCGCCAGAAGGGCTCCTTCAACGGCCAATGCGGTTTGACTAACAAACATTTCAAGCATATGTAACTGTTCCGGATCTACAAATTGCTTGTCATCAGTGGGGAAAATTCCAAGCACTCCAACTGGCTTTTCCGCACCCAAGAAAGGCAAATACATCCCTCCAGAACCAGGTAAAGTATCCGTACCCTTGCCCGCAGGTTTTTTGTGATCGTAAACCCACTGCGCAACAGCAAGTTCATTTGGATTTAACTCTAGATTTTCTAATTCCCCAAATTGGGCGATAAGTTTTTTTCCTTTATCCAAAGTAAAAATCACGGTTTTAAATTTGAAGAAATCTTCGATATGTTTAAGCGCAATCTTAAAAAGCTCATCCGGATAAGAACTTTTTGAAAGATCGCGGCTTAATGCATAAAGCATTTTAGTCCTCTCTTCCCGCTTTACCATAGCGACAGTTTGACGTTTAAGCTGGCCGGTTAGTTGTGCAATCATAAAACCCACTCCCAACATAACGACAAATGTAAATACATACTCAACATCTGCTACCGCAAAATTAAAATACGGCGGGACAAACAATAAATCAAAAATTAAGACACTAAGAAATGATACGATCATTGAAATTCGCCGGCCATGGCGGAAGGCAACCCAAGTAACACCCAAAAGATAGATCATGATTAAGTTTACTAATGATGCGTGCAATAAAATAAGCCCCCCGTCAACCAGGGTGCATAACATTACAACGCCAAGCGCCCAGCCAAGATTACTCCAGGAAAATACTGGCAAAACAACCGGCTTAAATTTAAAGGGCTGCTCTTGAACTTCACCACTTAACAAATACAAATCAATTTCTCCGCATTTGCGGGCCAGGCGGTCAAAGATAGAACCAAAAATTAATTCACGTAACTTTGGCTTACCTGGTTTTCCCATAATTATTTTGGTGACATTTTGTGAGCGGGCATAGGCGATTAAGGTTTCTGCGATATCCTGGCCGCTAAGCGTAGTGACACTAGCACCCAACTTTTCCGCAAAACGCATCATTTCAGCAACCCGATTCTTATCTTCCAATCGTAATTCTGAAACAGGATCAACGTAGGCAACAATCCACTCAACTCCTAAATCTGAAGCAATACGTTTACAGGCCCTAATTAAACGCATGGCGGAAGGACTCGGGCTAATACAGACCAGGAACCGA
>Ga0182027_10011751_pt1 | contig 12336 bp, 12 predicted proteins | sample 712E1DmetaG_FD_121300 | JGI IMG/M metagenome (GOLD analysis project Ga0182027, IMG submission 121300) | Permafrost microbial communities from Stordalen Mire, Sweden - 712E1D metaG (Illumina Assembly) | ecosystem: Environmental > Terrestrial > Soil > Wetlands > Permafrost | place: Sweden...
CACCGCGCGAGATGAGCGAAGTGTTCGGCTATCACCCGAAAGGGGGTGCCCCGGTGGGGAGTCAGTTCCGATAGTCAAGCAGGCTCCGATCAACGGAACACCCAACTGCGACTCATGCTGCGAAAGCTGATCCCCCTACTCGTTGTGGCTCTGGTCGTGCCCGCCGCGACACTCCAGGTCGCCTCGGCGGCGCCGGCGACGCGCGTGCTCGTGCACTTCGACAAGAACACGAGCACCGCGGCGCAGAAGGCGCTGATCGAGCGCGTCGGCGGTCGCAGGGACTCGACCATCCCCCGGCTTGGGACTGCGGTCGTGAGCGTTCCGCTGGCGAAGAAGGAAGCAGTGCTGACCACGCTCGACAGCCTTCCCGGTGTCTCATACGCGGAGACGGACGGATTGGTTCACGCCTACGCCACCGGTCTTACCGTCAACGACCCATACCTCAACTCTTCGAGTTGGCAGCTCGCCAATCCACACTTCCCAGATGCCTGGGTGCTCACGACGGGAAGCCCGAACACCGTTGTGGCAGTCGTAGATACCGGCGTTCAGCCGAATCACCCGGATCTGGGGACGCTTGTCCCGGGTTATGACTTCGTGAACAACGATACGGACACGAGCGACGACGAGGGGCACGGCACCGCTGTGGCGGGAATCATCGCCGCGCAGGGGAACAACGGCTTGGGCGTCGCCGGCACTTGCTGGCAGTGTCGGATTATGCCGGTGAAGGTGCTCGGCAGCGACGGAACAGGTACGGATTCAGAGGTTGCCTCCGGCATCGTCTGGGCGGCCGATCACGGAGCCGGAGTCATCAATCTTTCGCTCGGCGGCCCGGATAGCTCGCAAACCGAGGCCGACGCCGTCAGCTACGCGGAGAATCGTGGCGTTGTGGTCGTTGCCGCGGCGGGAAACGACCACCAGTGGCAGGTTCCCGAATACCCGGCCGCCTACCCCGGCGTGATCTCGGTCGGTGCGGTCGACAACACTGACCAATACTACGACTTCTCAAACTGGGGCTCCTGGGTCCAGGTCGACGCGCCCGGTTGTACGAACACGACCCACCTGAGCGATATCGTCCGCCCGGATAGCCTCTACTACTACGTGGCCTTGAACAATCCGTCCGTCAGCTACTACTCTCCAACTCCTTCTCAGTTCTGCGGCACCTCAGCCGCCGCCCCCTTTGTCGCGGGCCTGGCGGGCCTCGCTCGCTCGTACAACCCTTCGGCGTCGGCTTTGAGTGTCGTGAACGCGATCGAGCAGACGGCACACCCACACCCGCCTCCGTACGGAGAGGGGAACTCGGTTAACGGCTCGATCGACGCCTCCGCTGCGATCCAGGCGATCGCTTCAGCGCCTTCGGGTCCGCGGGCATCGTTCACGCCGAGCGTCACGACGGGAGCCGAGCCGCTTCCCGTGGCCTTCGCTAACACCTCGACCAACGCGACCTCCTACGTCTGGTCGTTCGGCGACGGATCGGCCTCGACCACAGCAACGTCGCCTGTCCATACCTTCGCTCGCCCCGGGACATACAACGTCTCCCTGATGGCAACCAGGAGCCCGGGAGAGAGCACGATGGCGTTCGCGACCATCACCGTCAAGGGCCCGCAGGCATCGTTCACGCCGAGCGTCACGACGGGAATTGATCCGCTTCACGTGACCTTCAGCAACACCTCGACCAACGCGACCTCCTACGTCTGGTCGTTTGGAGACGGAACGAGCTCGACCACGACAACGTCGCCCGTCCACACCTTCGACCAGGTCGGGACTTTCAGCGTCTCCCTTGTCGCAACCGGGAGCTCGGGAGATAGCACCACGGCGTCCGCGACCATCACCGTCAATCCACCAGTTGTTCCCGTCGCGTCCTTCAAAGCGAACAGAGTTTCGGGCACGGTGCCGCTGACCGTGAAGTTCACGAACAGCTCGTCGCGCGCCGCTTCCTACCGCTGGTCGTTCGGCGACCGAACGCCCTCCTCGATGGAAACGTCACCGCAGCACACCTTCACCTCTTCCGGCACTTACGAGGTCACTCTCACGGCGACTGGAGAAGGTGGCTCCGCGACGACGAGCAGGAACGTGATAGTGAAATCGAAAGCGCCATCGAAGCCCGACTTGAAAGTGAGTTTGGCCAGGACCGCGTCTCGTAACGATGGCCGCTTGCACGTCGATTCGCTTGTCGCCACAGTCAACAACCGCGGTCTGACCGCAGACACACAGGTGAAATTGAGAATCACCCTGCCTGCGGCGTCGGGCGTCAAGAGCGTCTCGGCCGGCGGTGGCAGTTGCACGCTCGCCGGGCGGCGAATCACCTGCTCGTTCGGGACGGTCGCGAGCAAGAAGACCGTGCATGCGTGGCTTGTGGTGAGCCTTCCCAGCGGAGCCAAGACGACAGCTACGGTATCCGGTGGGCGCGCTGAAGCCAGTCTCGCCAACAACAGCGCGAGCCTCAGATCCTCGTAGTTTCGATCGTCTCCTGAGATCGGGGAGCAACGCGCTCCAGGCGCCGGAACCGAACGGCGGCTTGAGCACTTCCGGCACGACGACGACCAGGTCGCGAAGCCGTGATCACCGAAGTCGTTGGATTCCCGCGAAAAGGAAACTCGGAGCGAGACTCAGGGACGATGCAGGCGCTGCGTCTGGTCGGAGGGACTTTCGCGGCGACAGTGCGAGGCTCGGTTCTCAACACCCTCCACCGAGGCGGTGCGTACCTTCGCCGGAGCACTGACCGGCGTCGGAATATCGACGATGCTGGCTGTCATCGGCGACCCCGAAGCGGATTACTTCGAGCTCTTCGATGCCGGCCTGGCTCAGCTCGAGTCCGGGCTCACGCTATAGAGCGCCTAGCCCCGGCTCAGTCCTCGGGGCCGGGACGGCTGCGCCGGCGCTTGACGAGGGAGCGGTGGCGCTTTCGAGACAGGCGATCGAGAACCGATCGGCGTGAGGGCTTCGTCGAGGTGCGCACGGGCTCGAGCTCGAGCGCGGCCCTGATCTTTTCGAGCAACCGCTCGATGGCGAGCTCGCGGTTACGAAGCTGGCTGCGCTCGTCCTGCGAGACCGCCCGGACAGTCCGGCCGAAGCGCTCGTGCAGCCTTCTCTTCGAAGCATCGTCGAGTGACGAGGAGTCGATCTCGAGATAGGCCTCGACCCGTGTCTCGTTCTTCTGTGCGTGCTGGCCGCCCGGTCCGCTTGAACGGGAAGTCCTGAAGCTCATCTCGATACGCGCGACCTCGAGCGCCCGCATTCGTTCGCCATCTGTCGGTTCCAAGCCCATGAGCGCATAATCGCAGCAAGACGCATGCGCCTCTCGGTGAAAGCGGGAGATGCGCGAGAATGATCGAGTGGGATCGAGCGGGGAGAGCCGGCGCTCTACACGATCACCAGCGCCGGTCTCGGTTCCCCCGAAGAGGGTGAGTGGAATCGCTTTTCGATCGCCAAAAAAGAGTGAAATAGCTGGGGAATCACTGTCTCGAGGGATTGGGATTCAGCGCTGCTTTCTCGATGTAGAAGCGCAACCCAACACGGCGGCGCGGCCACGCCACAAACCACTTCGGGGGAGGTGTCGCGGCGTGGTAAATATCGGCCCAGCGCATGTGTCGAACGACAAGACGGATCTGACGTCTGGTTTCCGTCCGTCGTTCTGCGCCGAGGTCAGCCTCCGCCTGCCGTGTGAAAAAAGATCCGCCGGGGGGGATGAGGGGGAACGCGAATGACGCCGTTCTCGACGATCTGTTCGTTCGGTCGCTCAAGCCGCAAGCGCGAGGCTGGACAAACGGTCGCCGAGTGTGCGGTCGTACTCGGTGTGAGTGCGATCAGCGTTGCGGTGGTGTTCGTGGTCCTCTCCGGCGGTGTAACAGTGACCGTTGAGCGGGTGGTCGACCTAATTCCGAACCAGCCGCTCGAAAGTGGGCGGGCCTTTCCAGTGCGAAAGGCCCGCTCCGGCTGTTTGTGAGGACGAGGGGTAAATCGAGAATCCGGGCCAGGATCGGCGCCTAGCAGGGTTGGTCGATGATCGAGACCGATCAGCTTGATATCTCGCTCGGCCGCATCCTGCGTTTCCAGGCCGCCGACACTCGTCTCAAGCATTCATCGAGCCGATCGCGCCGCGTTCCGTCGGGCTGGAAGCTCGTGGATTCGACATCCCGGGCGCCGACAAAGCACCCGAAGAGCATCAGCTTGCCGGCGAGACCCGCGGCCGGCTCGTCGGCGGCGAGTAGCGAGATGGCCGAAGATCCGCGCGTATTTGCGGTCTCAGTCGTGGCTGGATCGAGTCTTGCATCCCGATCCCGACCGCGAGACGAGCTGAACACGATCGCCGCTTTCGGCCAAGAGCAGCGCCGTGGTCGATCCGACCGGCCCGGCTCCAATCACGACGCGCGTGTCGATGGGATTCTCCCTTCCTGGCTCATCGTGTCCCGGCGCCCTCGACGAAGACGCGCTGGATCGTGGCGGCGGTCTCCTCGATTCCTGCCTGGCGCTCGACGGCGAAACGGAGACCGGAGACGATCAAGCCTCCGAGCAGTCCGAGTAGCCACTCGGTGTCGACGTCTGCGCGGATGACGCCGCCGGCCTGGCCGCGTTCGAGCACGCGCCGGACGGGTGCGCCGACCACGCGCTCGCCGACGGCAAGATCAATCGGCACCTGAGCTTCGAACAAGACGATATAGCGGTCGCCGACAGAGACGAGCGTGCGGATCACGCGGGCGAGCGCTTCGAGTGGCGACACGCTCTCGAGATGCGCCTCGGCCATTCGCTCCCCCGCCTCGGCGAGCGCTGCCCGCGCCAGCTCCTCGAGTAGCGCCTCGCGGGTGGGGAAGTGCCGGTAAAGGGTCGAGCGTCCAACACCTGCGGCGGAGGCGACCTCGGCCATGCTGCCGGCCTCACCTCGTCTGGCCAACACGTGAGATGCAGCCTCGAGAATCATCGTCGCTGTTTTGTCACGCACAGTCATACTTCGAAGTATAGGACATAAATGTTCCGTCTTGACACATCGTTGTCCCGCATCTATGCTGATCTGTAACGGGACACAGATGTCCCACTTTATCTCGCACGATAGGAGAGCGCCCTGTTCAAAGCACTTGGAAAACTCGTTGTCGCCCACCCGTGGCGAGTAATCAGCGTCTGGGTGGTGGCAATAGCGGTGATCGTGCCACTTGCGCCGCGACTCTCGCAGGTCACTAGCACCGACCAGGGCAGCTTTGTGCCCTCCTCGTACGAGTCAGCGAAGGCGGACGTGGTCGCGAAGCGGTATTTCGCGGCAGGTTCGGGTGCGAGCGCGATCTTCGTCGTCCGCCGCACCGACCGCGCGTCGTTCACCCGCACCGACCGCGCGCGCGTGACACGGCTCGTGCGCGATCTGAAGAGCGCGGGCATTCAGCGTGTCACCGCCGTCTCAACCAGCGCCGCGCAGGTCGCACCGAGCCGGCGCGCGCAGCTCGTCTCGGTCTCCTTCCACGGCACTGCCCAGGACAAGCCCGTTCAGGCCGCCGTCAAGGAGCTGCGCCTACGGGCGCGAACCTCGCTCGCGGGCAGCGGGCTCTCGACATTGCTGACGGGCGAAGCCGCGATCCAGACCGACACCATGGACGCGGCGCAGTCGGCGCTAACAATCGTCAGCGTCGCCACGATCGCTCTGATCATCATCCTGTTGGGCGCGGTCTTCCGTGGCCCGCTGACGGCGCTGATGCCGGTTGCCGCCATCGCCGGCATCTACTTGCTGACGACGGCGCTGCTCGCCTCGCTTGCCAAGGTGGCCGGCTTCAAGGTCGACCAGAATCTGACGACGCTACTCGTCGTCGTCCTGTTCGGGATCGGCACCGACTACGTGCTCTTCCTGCTCTTCCGCTATCGGGAACGGCTGCGCGCTGGCGACGACCCGAAAACGGCGATCGCGTTCGCGGTCGCACGAGTCGGCCAGGCGATCACCTCCTCGGCGATGGTCGTCATGGCCGCTTTTGTCGCGCTCTTGCTCTCATCGCTCGGATCGATGCGCAACATGGCACCGGGCTTTTTGATCGCGGTTGTCTTGATGCTGCTGGCGGCGTTGACGCTGATTCCGGCTCTTCTCACCCTCCTCGGCACGCACGCTTTCTGGCCGTCGAAGGGCTGGCAGAAAACGCCGGACGGGTCGTTCGCGCGCCGGATCGGTACGTTCGTCGGTCGCCACCCGGGGCGGATGGCGCTCATGGTCGCGCCGCTCCTCATCGCTCTCGGCGCGGGTGCGCTCTTCTACAGCGCCGACTACAACATCGCGAACCAGCTACCCTCGAACACGGAGTCGGCGAAGGGCTTCACGGCGCTCAGATCGGCATTCCCGGCGGGCGCTCTTAACCCGACGCAGGTCTACGTCGTCGGTGCCGAGGCTCAGGATCCGACCGAGCTGCGTCGGCTCGCCAAGCGCTTGCGTTCGGTTGAAGGTGTCGCGAAGGTCGCTCCGGCGCAGCTGAGTCGCGACGGCCACGCGGCTGTCATTGTGGTCGAGCTACGCGCGAGTCCTTACGACAACCACGCACTCGACCTGGTCGCCGGGCCACTACGACGCGCGGCTCACGAGGGCGCCCGATCCGGGACTGTGCTCGTCGGCGGCCAGACCGCGACCTTTGCCGACGTGCGATCGGCGCTCAACCGCGACTACGGGGTCGTCTTCCCCGTCGCGGCCGTGATGATCGCACTGATCCTCGCTGTCGTGCTTCGTAGTGTGATCGCTCCGCTCTACCTGCTCTTCGCCGTCGCACTCGGCTTCGCGGCGACGCTCGGCGCTTCAGTCGGAGTCTTCCGCGGGATCGTCGGTGACAGCGGCCTCATCTTCATGCTGCCGACGATCGTCTATCTGTTCGTCGTCGCGATGGGAACCGACTACAACATCCTGATGACGACGCGCTTGCGTGAGGAGGCGCGCGAGGGCAACGACCCGCGGCGCGCGGCCGCGCTTGCCGTCGAGCACGCCGCGCCGACCGTCATGGCGGCGGGCGTCATCCTCGCTGGCACCTTCGCCTCGCTGATGCTCAGTGGCATCGGGATGCTCTCTCAGCTCGGCTTCACGGTCGCGATAGGGATCGTGATCGTCTCGTTCCTGATGGCGGCGTTGCTGATCCCGAGCGTCTCGGCACTGCTCGGTCACCTCATCTGGTGGCCCGGCCACTCGGTCGAGCGCGCTGAAACGCCTCCACTGCCGGTGCTTCAGTCGCAGCCGCCGCCCGAGGAGTCATCCGGGTAGGCCCGGCGAGCGTGGCGAGATAGACGATTGGCGGACCCGTCGCCCAAGTCGGCAGCAGCTTGCGGCGCCTCTTCGGGCGGTTCGACGGGAAGAGCAGATCGGGCATGATCTCGTTCGAACCGGTTCGATGAATCCCAACGCCGAACAAGCCGCAGAGATCGACACCCGCGAAGCGCCTCTGCCCGAGTCGCTCCGCTTGGTCGTTCACAAGCACCAGGCCTCGCAGCTGCACTACGACCTGCGTCTGGAGCTGGACGGTGTGCTCAAGAGCTGGGCGATTCCCAAGGGGCCGTCACTCGAGCCCAGCGACAAGCGCCTGGCGATGGCAGTCGACGATCATCCGCTCGACTACCGGGACTTCGAGGGTGTGATCCCGGGGGGCGAGTACGGCGGCGGTACGGTGATGATCTGGGACGAAGGCGCCTTCGTTGCTCTGAACGAGACCGACCGGGAGGGAAGCGAGGAGGCCTTCCGCAAGGGGCTGGAGCGAGGGCAGTTCAACTTCATCGTCGCGGGCGAGAAGCTGAAGGGGGAGTTTGCGCTGATCCGCTTCGCACACGCCGGCGACAAGACCTGGCTACTGGTGAAGAAGCGCGACCGGTTCGCCTCGACAGAGGACGTGACCGAGCAGGATCGTTCCGTCCGCTCGGGCCGGAGCATGGAGGAGATCCGAGACGGCTCCCGGGCCTAGTCCTTCCGCGCCGGCGCGATCGCAAATCCCAGCGTGTGCAGCAGCCGTGGGCTGATCTCCGCGACGCCGGCCTCGCCGTCGAAGTAGTCGCGGCTTGCGGTCTTGCTCTGATGCGGCGGCGTGCCCAGGGCGGGACTGTAGTCGAGCCGGTTTAGCTCGTTTGTCTAGGCGGCTGCGCGCCCCTTGTCGTCGCAGGGCGCCGGTGAGATGCACGCCTGCACGACGAACTCTGCGACCTCGTAGCCGTCCGGGAGTGCCTCGGCGATCGCCTCGCGTACGAACCAGGCTATGTCGCGATCGAGGTTCTCGAGCGAGAAGACGAGCTCTGCCGGAGCCTTCAGGTTCACCCAGACCGGAGTGTCGGCATAGGTAGGCGGAGCCGCGCCGATTCCCAGGCTGAGCTCGCAGGCATAAAGAGCCGTCGCCGCCTCGAAGCGGCTTCGCTCCAGCAGGATCGACGTGGCATCGACCATCACCGTCTTCGCGTCGAGCTCGCTCCGCTCGGGCGGGACGTTGTCTTCGTGCAGCATGCCCAGCATCGGTACGGGCTCTTGGTCGAGGAGGTAGACCCTGCCCTCATCGTTCCATGCGTCCATCTGTTCCCCCCACTCGATCGTCAGTTGATGGCCCGCAGCCTGCCGCTTCCAGCTTCCTTCTTTGACGACGCCTCTTTTGCCTCGGTCTGCCCGAGCTGCTCGGCCCACCAATCGCTCTCGCGCTCGGTCAGGTTGCGCTGCAGTTGGCCGACCCAGCCCTGCTGATCCTGCTCCTTCCGGGTCAGTCGTCTCTCGCCCTCTTCGACCGCGTGCAGCTCGCTCTCATCCGGGCCGGTGCTCGTGGTGGGCTCCGCGCCGCCGACCGAGAGGGTGCCACGCAGCCTCTGCTCACGCGTGAACGAGGCCTCGAGCTCGGCTCGCAGCCTCTGAACGGCGGTGGGATCGATGTTCTGGCTCTCGAGCAGCGTGAGAACCTCGTCGCTAGGCCGCCGGCGCGTCAGCTGCGCGCGCGAACCGGCCGCGAGATCCCGCTCGGTGGCTACGTCAGACGATTGTCCAGGTGACATCGCACGGCTCCCCAATCCCTCAAACGAAGCATCGTCCAGAGGGTGGATACTCCACATCCCCCGTAAGAGGAGGAGTGATGCGGCTCTTCCGGTAGCCGGATCTCAGTCGGCGAGCGGCAAACGGAGAGCGAAGACCGATCCGGAGGCCGCAGGCCGCAGCTCCAACTCACCGCCGTGACGGCGGGCGATTGCTCGTGCGGCCGCGAGTCCGACTCCGCTTCCCTGCCGGTCGAGCCTCGTGGTCTCGAACAGCTCGAAGATCTGCTCGGCTTGACCGTCCGCCACACCGGCGCCGCTATCCGTGACGAGGGCGACCGCGTTACCGTCCTCGCGCTTCAGTTCGAGCGTAACCGTGTCGCCCGTGCCTGAAGCCTGGAACGCGTTCGTGAGCACGTGCAGGAGTGCCTGCGCCAGCTGCGCCTCGTTGCCCTCGATCTCCAGCTCGTCCTCGCAGTAGGAGTCCTCGAAGCCGACCTCGCGTTGCAGGTGCAGGCGCCGCGTTAGCGCCGCGATCGAGCGCCCCAGCTCGACCAGCGACAGCTTGTACTCGCCCTCGAGCGGCGAGCGGGTGAAGGCCGCCAGTTGCGAGACGGCGTCTCGGATCTCGTTGCCAGCGTCGCGAACCGTCTCCATTCGCTCGCTTTCCTTGCTCCCGGGTGGCAGCGACGCCAGCTCCAGATCGGCCGTACCAAGCAGAACGAGCAGGGAGTTATTGAGCTCGTGGATCAACGCCGGAGTCAGCCGACCGATCGCGACCATTCGTCCGCTTCGGATCAGTTGTTCTTCGGGAGGCTGGCTCGCGTCCATTGGCTTACCTTTCCTCGTACGGTGGGCCCAAGTATGAAGATATTGCAGGAGGTCGGAACCTGGCAGCGAAAGTTTTCGACCAAGTGGACGATGAATAGAGCGGTGATCATATGCCGGCTCTAAGCGCGATAGCATCAAAACCAATGACCGACGCAATTACTTGCTTGGTAGCAGACGATCACCCCGCAGTCGTACAGGCGGTTTCTGAAGTGCTGACCTTGGGAGGAATCGAGGTCGCGGGTCAGGCGAGAGACGGCGAGGAAGCACTGGCTGCGATCCAGAGCATTCGTCCGAGAGTTGCCCTGCTCGACCTGCGCATGCCACGGATGGACGGAATCGAGGTCGCGCGCCGCTGTTCCCGGACCACGCCCGATACCTACGTGATCCTCTACACGGCCTATAGCGAGCAGGCCCTTCTCATCGAGGCGCTCGATGCGGGAGCCCGCGGCTTCATCTCCAAAGAGGCGCCGCTGGCCGAGATCGTGCGTGCCGTACAGCTCGTCGCTGAGGGGCACACCTACGTAGACCCGGTGCTCGCCGGCGTCATCTCCAGCCCGGCCGCCACCGCCAAGATCAAACAGCTCACTCAGCGCGAGCGCGACGTTCTGCGCATGCTGTCCGACGGCCACTCCAACGAGGAGATCGGCAAGGCGCTCTTCATCTCGCCCGAGACTGTCCGCACGCACGTGCGCAAGGCGATGGCCAAGCTCGACGCCGACACGCGCACCGAGGCCGTCGCCACGGCAATTCGCCAGTCGCTGATCGCCTAGTAGGCGACTCGGGACGAGAGGTTCATCGCCTCCGGACGGAGGCTTTTTTATGTCCGCCGGAGACACGTCGCCGGGACGGTCTCAAAGGAACGATTCTCGTCGAAGTGCCTGCTCAGGGGTGTGTTCCGGCCAATTCGGCCGTGTCCTCGTGCCTGGCACCGGGACATGGCTCAAAGCAGCGATCGTGCCGGACTCTTCGGTTGCCGCGACCGGCGCGGCGGCTTGGATGCAATCGAGTCGCCGAGCCTCGGATCGAGGCCCAAAAAGTTCCACTTCTGGTGCAGTGATCACCTTGACACCGATCGGTGTCTGACACCGGCACGGACCGACTGCCGTGATCGCTCTGTGCTGATGCGGCCTTCCGACGCTCTCGTACGATCTATTCAGACGCCGGTGTCAGACACTATTTGGCGTCAAGGAGCGTTCGTGACGAAAGCGGTGTTTTTGTTCCACAGCCGGAGCTCGCTCTCTTAATTAACGGCCGTCGAGACCGACATGTGCAGGCGCGGCCCACCGAATGCTGTCCCCACCTTCGCAACGACTCGGCCACAACCCCGGCCAACCCGTCGTTCTTCGGTGACCCCGATAAATAACGCGCGACGCAGTCGCGGCTCGTCGCTTCCCTGAACGCCGACGGAAGTCGTGAGACTTCCGTCGGAGACGGAGACGCCGCAAGCCCATCACCAAGAAGGGTCCCCCAACCCCTGGTGAGGGCTTGCAAACGTCGCCGGGTCAAAATGCGCCTCGAAGACCAGCAGCCGGCGACGTCTCACGCCCCCCGGGTCACCGGCGGCTGCAGCTCCTCGCTGTGCATCCGGATCACTGTTTGCCTTCGTCTCGGTATTCGGCTGGGCGGGGATCTACGCCATGCCCGCTCTCAAGCGAATGCCCTCCCCGCTTTGTGCTCGCAAAGGGACGCAGATATCTGTGCCGAGCCGAGCTTTTCGGGCGTTTTCCTAGCCTCCGGCGTAGAAGTCCGAGAGGCGAGCGAGCAGTGCCGGATCGAGCAGTGCCTCGTCGCTTGCCAGCAGCTGGTCGACGCTTCCCGCGAGCGCCGGCAGCAGCATCTTCAGCTCGTCGTCCTCGATCTTCTCGGCCAGGGCGCTTGCGAACCGTTCGGCGTGGATGGTGAGGAACCCGCGCGGCCCACGCTCGCTCGCAGTCTCGAGCGGCTCGGTCAGGCCGAGGTTGTTGTGCAGGGCGGCGAGGATCGCGTATGCATCCATCAGGCGTAGCTCGCGTTGCATCCAGTCGTAGGCCGAGAGTGCGCGTGCGAGCAGGGGCGCCAGGCGCGAAGCGTGGGGCAGGCGGGTGAGTGCGCGGGCGAGCCACTGATCCCAGGGTGCGTAGCGGCGATCGAGCAGGAAGGCGAGGCGAACGATCTCGCGTACCAACCCGGCCAGAACCAGGCGTGAGCCAAGGTCGTCGCCGCCAACGCCGGCGCGCGACACCAGCGCCTCACGCCGGGCGATCTTTCGCCATTGCGCCGCCATCAGGTAGATCCAGACCTGCTTCGGGTAGTAATCGAGGCGCTCGCGTAAGCTGGTCAGCTCGCCCACGGAGTCGAGGAAGACCTCGCCGCCGGTGAGCTCGAGCAGTCGCTCCTGCGGGACGAGCAACCAGCGCTGCGCGCTCATTCTCTCGAGCGGATCGAAGCCGAGCAGTCTTCGGCTGTAGCGACCGACCGAGGTGATCTCGATCAGATGGTCTAGCGGAGGTCGCGCATTCGCCTGCGGGCGTCTCTGCCCGTTCGCGTTCGCCGGCGCGAAGCAGGTGGAGAAGCCGCGGAACTCGTTCG
>Ga0182027_10011753_pt1 | contig 12335 bp, 9 predicted proteins | sample 712E1DmetaG_FD_121300 | JGI IMG/M metagenome (GOLD analysis project Ga0182027, IMG submission 121300) | Permafrost microbial communities from Stordalen Mire, Sweden - 712E1D metaG (Illumina Assembly) | ecosystem: Environmental > Terrestrial > Soil > Wetlands > Permafrost | place: Sweden...
CAGATATTCAATAATTGGAGCCCCTGGCTGGTTGGCAGCCGGGACAAGGTCTGGATCGGCCTGGAGTATTTCTGCAACGACACCGACCCCTTGTGGAAGCTATCCGATGAGGAGATGGCGGAGTTCGCGATCGGTGAAATCGCCAAAATAGGTATTCTCAAAGCCGAGGATGTCCTGGGCTCCCACGTCGTTCACGTTCCCAAGACCTACCCCGCGTACTTCGGCAGCTACAACCGCTTCGACGTTATCCGCAACTACACTGACAACTTTGAGAACCTCTTTCTGGTGGGCCGCAACGGCATGCACAAATACAACAACCAGGACCATTCCATGTTGACCGCCATGACCGCCGTCGAAAACATCGTCAACGGCGTCGCCACAAAAGACAACATTTGGGCCATCAATACCGAGATGGAATATCACGAGGAGAAGGCCACAGCGGTCGAGTGATGGCGCGGCGTCTTTTGTACCATCGATAAGGGCAACGGCATCGTCAAGGGAAAACTGGAAACTACACCACTCCCCAAAAATCACACAAATCAATAAATAATGCCCCTGTGGTTTGACTACGGCGTATCGTGCCGCCTTCCAATCCGGACTACGTGCGGGCCAGTTTCGGGCGTGTCAAGTGAGGATCAAGCCGATGAGCGGCGGCAAATGAGCGGGCGCGAAAAGCCAACATAGCAGGCAAGCACTATCCCCAGAATGAACCCGAACATCGGCATCGAGCGCGTCTTCCGCTTCAGAGTCAGGGTTTTCTCAACCAACTGCTTGAATCCGAGCTTCTCCAGCATCGTGGCGACCGGTAGCTGCCCTCTGTAGGCCGTCAGATCCCACGCATCGAAGTCATGGTGCGTGGAAGCCCCGATTCTATTGGGTTTCGGAATATCTGCGCGAACCCGTTGATTCACAGGGCTCGGAAGAGTAGTCTGGTTTCACAATACTCACCATTTAAGAACTCTTAAGAATCGGTTCGCGAAACTCGCAACTTCGGTCCCTACTGTTTTTAATCAGAATTCTCAGGGGTTTTCAAATGGCCTTGTGCATTATTCAAGCAGAACAGTTCCTGAAAATGATTGTTGGTGGCAGCCTCGATGGCAGCATAAGGCTATACGGGGTATTTTCTAACTCCAAATGAAACCAGAATGATCGCAGATGAAACCAAGTTCAAACAAAACCATTTCCTATCGTAGCGATATTGATGGTCTGCGGGCGATCGCGGTACTGTCTGTGATTGCATTTCATGTCGCTCCGGGGGTGTTCAGGGGGGGGTTCGTCGGCGTTGACATATTTTTTGTTATCTCTGGCTTTCTGATCTCGTCCATTATTTACAAAGAATTGAACTCTGGCACGTTTAGCATTGTCGAATTCTACGTTCGGAGAATTCGCAGAATCTTTCCGGCGTTATTCCTTGTTTTGTTTTTTGTTTGCGTGGCTGGATGGGTAATCCTGTTGCCGTCAGACTTTGTGATTCTGGGCAAACAAATCTTGGGTGGCAGTACCTTCGTTGCAAATTTCGTGTTTTGGTGGCAGTCTGGATACTTCTCTCCAGAAGCAGCGCTGAAACCGCTTTTACATCTTTGGTCGCTCGGCGTCGAGGAGCAGTATTACCTTATCTTTCCTTTGATCTGCGTGGTGTTTTACCGGCCCAAGTCACGCTGGATACTTCCCGCAGTGTTTCTAGCGATTACCGCTGTCTCGATGTTCTTGAATGTCGTATTCGTTTCCAATTACAGCACGGCCACGTATTTCCTGCCCTTTTCGCGATTATGGGAGTTGTTTTTCGGCGCAGGACTTTCACTTTTTTTTCAACGCAATCTACAGGCCCGTTGGGAAAGCAAGCTGCTTGCAAAATGGCATCATGGCATTGGGCTTTTAGGATTGGCATTGCTTATAGTGTCGGTTTTCTACATCAATCAATATGATGCGTTTCCGGGTTGGTGGGCGTTGTTGCCAACCATAGGATCAGCCTTGGTGATAGCCGCGGGCCAGTCTTCATGGGTTAACCGCTACGTACTTTCCTGTAGGCCTGCTGTTTTCGTGGGTCTGATCAGCTACCCTCTGTATTTGTGGCACTGGCCAATTCTCTCCTTCATGAGGATCGCTAATGCTGTTTGGGGTGTCGGAATCCCTCACTATCAACAAGATATCGCGATGATCATTCTCGCTTTTCCCCTAGCCTATCTAACATACCGTTTTATTGAATTGCCGATTCGTCACGTTAAGCAGAGAGAACAGCGTCGGAAGGGTGCGTTGTGGCTACTTGGTTGTGTTTCTCTAACTGGCACATTCGGCGTAATTGTCATAATGATGGGTGGATTTCCGAATAGGCTGCCGAGTGCGATCGTTGCCCTGGACCACAATTATGCGACTACTCTTTCGCATTCTTGGCGTGATGGAACCTGCTTTCTTAGCCCAGATCAATTAGCAGTATCGTTCAGCGATAATTGTCTGGATCCTGCGGAAGGAAGTGCAGTGCAACCTCTGGTGCTTCTCTGGGGGGATTCGCATGCTGCAGATCTTTTCCCGGGGTTTCGCGCATTGCAGCACCAATCGGGTGTTCGTCTGGCGCAATATACTGCAAGTAGCTGTGCTCCAATCATAGGACTGCAATTTCCTGAACGGCCCGCCTGTCTATCGATCAATAATGCAGTTCTTGATCGTGTCAGGAATCTAAAACCTGATGTAGTCGTTCTTTCTGCTTTGTGGAACTATTTATATCCTGATCATGACCCTGCTATAAACGCTGATAAACTTCTACAAACCATCAGATTGTTGAAGGCGGCAGGTATTCGGAGGGTGGTAGTAATTGGGTCAGCACCAATCTGGATTAGACCTGTGCCTTTTCTTCTAATCAGTGAGCTTCACCGCAACCCCAACAGCCCCGTTCCTCACCGCTTATCGCGAGGCTTGCTAGAAGTACATGATGACACTCTGTTGAAGGCGACGGCGCAGAAGGCTGGAGCGATCTATGTGCCGGTTATTGAAAATCTCTGCGACCAGACAAGTTGTGTCGTTACGACAGGCCAAGGATGGAAGGATGTGGTGACATATGATCAAATGCATTTTACCGACCTTGGTTCAATTCTGGTTGCCCAGCGCATATGGGCATCGATAATTAATTGAAGGAGCGATGGTGATGATTAATTCCCTTTCTCTCTTAAGAATGGTACGCGCTTCGAAGCCCGTAAACTCTGCGCTATTGTTTGTGACTCTGATTTCGACTGGGTGTGCCAGCATTACGACTCTACCACTCATTCCAAGTTCCGTCCTTGCTTCCTTGCCGAATCCAGTCGCTACCTCCGAGGCACAGTACCGGGCTTACGGAGATTCGATCACTGCTGGCGCTACATTAAGCAGTTCTGAGAAACCGTACCCTGCTTTCGTTGCAGAGTTTAAGAACGTAACTTATGCGAATAACGCAATCTCTAGCGATCAAGCCTGTGATATTCCAATTAGACAAATTTTTCCCAACGAAGACTTTCCGACTCTCGCAACGCATCCGACGTACACAATACTCATCGGCACCAACGATGTGTCCCAAAAAGAGATAGGCTCATATGAAGCGGTGTTCATGCTTTGTCAACAAGCTGCAATATCATGGCTTGCGGTCCCAACAGAGTATAAGGTTCTTGCCACAGGAAGTGGCGTGACAACAACGGGCACCGGAGCAATCGACGGTTCCAATAATTGGAATGCTTGGACTACTGGGGAACTAGGGTCCACCGTCAGCTTTACCATCACTACCGGCCAAGCTGGCCCTATCTACGCCTGGCCCCGAATCATTGATGGAAATCCGGGGACATATACCTACTCTCTAGACGGAGTAGTAGTTGGTTCTTCCACCACCCAAACGACACCAAGTATTGCGACGAAAAACGGTAGCTCTAACTCGCTCGGCTTCCTTCGCTTGCCTTCAGTGCCCGCCGGGACACATGTGGTTACATTTACCCAAACGAGCTCAGGAGCGAATGGACTTTCTGTCGTGGGCATAGGAACACCTACAAAACGAACTACCGACCTGCTTCCCACTGTGCTCGTGGGTACAATCCCTTATCAGGAGCCTCCAAGCCCATGCGCATCCGGCTCTTCCAATAGCCCCTGTCAGGCGTACATTCAAGACATTGAGATAGATGTGAATCTATTTGCGGCCGATGGCCTCAATGTCCGATTATTCGATACGCGCAAGTACATGTTTGGAACAGCAGCAGAGATGAACGATGTGGCGCACCCCAACGAATTCGGGCAGTATGAGCTGAGTCACGCTGTCGAGGCATCTTGGTGAACGATCGCCTGTATATGTCTATGACCTACCTCCGGAACCCATCGGCGCACTGTGGAGGGTTCTAGGCGCTGTGAACGGGGGACAAATGCGTTCCGAAACTGAACCCTAAAATTTGCCAACATCATGAAATTTGAAAATGCGTATTTCGCTTCGTGAGCCCAAATGGGTGTGCCGTATAGGCACCCCCCACCCCTTGGACAACCATCCTGACGGTCGCAGGGGCCAACGCAGGCCGGTACGGGGTCTAGGTAGGGAGTTCTGGCGCGAGTCGCTCTCATGGCGTGGATTTCTCCATCGCCGCCCCGTTGATACAGAACCATCTCAAGATTTTTTCGGTAGTCTATCGAAGCAAAGACGAGATTTGGTTCGCAACAATTCTCGAACGCTGTATTGCTGGGGGCAACTATGGGGGCAACCATCAAAAGTATACTTCATATCTCCTTTTATTATCAGTGCCTTGCGGATACTATTCGGTAGCCGCCGCCTCCACCACTGTGTTGTATATTTTCAATATTCTACGGGGTTTCCGTCCCGCTGTCCTTGTTGCGGATAATTGGTTATAGTTGCGCCCTATGTTCTTCTACGGACAACTTGCGTCTGATAGCTCCGACGATAGGAATCATCGGTTTCAAAATGCTTTGAACCATGGGGACGATCGGCTTCAGGATGGTTTCAACAATCGGGATGACCGGTTTCAGAACGGTTCCGATTATCGGAAGAGCCGGCTTCTGCGCGTTGTGTTCTGGCAGTTGGTCGAGAAGAACCACATTCAGCAGCGACTTGTTCACCTGGATGCGGCCGTTGTAATTGATATATCCGAGCGTGCGAAAGCGATTCATGAAGAAGCTGACGCGAGAGCGCGTTGTGCCGATCATTTCCGCCAGGGTTTCCTGTGAAATGGGAGGGATGAAGGTGTCCCGATCGCCTGGCTTTCCGAATTCCGCCATCAACAGGAGAATTCTCGCCAGGCGCTTTTCGCTGGAATTGAAAAGCTGATCGACAAGATCGGCCTGAGTACGCATACTGCGGGTCAACATGAATTTCAGAAAAAAGTCAGCGAACGCTGGTTCGTCATGCATCACCCGAGCCATTTCATCTTTTGTAATCTTGAGAGCCGAGCACGAGTTGACGGCCTTGGCCGTTGCCAGACGCAGTCCGGGAACTGACGCCAGCGACTCTTCTCCAACGAAGTCGCCGGCGGCAAGAAGCGTAATTGTGGCCTCTTTGCCTTTTTCCGAGACAACTGTGAGTTTGGCTCGGCCCCTCTGCAGATAAAAGACCGTGTCGGCCGGATCTCCCTGGGAGAAAAAGGTGTCTTTAGGTTCCAACTCAACGATTCTGCGGCCAAGCCCCGCGTTCGCAAGAAATGCGGCGGAGTCGAAGGTACTCTGAGTATCTTTGCTTTTCAAAATACAGCCCCGTTCTAAACGGTTTGTCCTGGGTGGTGGATGAATGCCTGAAAACCAGCCACTTCAGATTAAGAAAGACTCGTGATTGTGGAGAATCCCATCGAAGACCGTAGAGAAAATGCCTCAGTCAATGCGATCATGCCGCTCCTGACGGTCTCGCATTGACAATGTGGTTTCGAGCAGCGTCAGAGAATCGGCATCATACCTGAGACAGACTTCCCCGCTCCTGAGGGCGGTTACACTCAAGCGCATCTAATTATCGCGATTGGCTCTAACTCAAGTCTGTGCTGTATTGCTCATATCGAAATCAGCCAATAGATTGGTCCTTGCTTGCGTAGCGCGATATGGATGGGACACAGAATGCCGGCTTGTAACTATGAGCTAATGTGACCATTCATGGAGATTCCAACTCTGACACTATCTCTATGGGCGTAGCACAACGCCGACACATGTTATTGACAGCGACCTATGTGTCTGGGAGAGGCGATGCCGATCGGAGGAGAACCCATGAGATCGTTCATGAGGAATTGGAATTGGCGGTCCATTCAAGTCGATCATTGTAATCTGTCGCGCGGGCTCGTGAGCCGATCAGTTCAAGACCCTATCAAAATGAAGATTCTCCGTGCAATATTCATGCTTTCGGCCGCTGCCCTCCTGGCCACGGCGGCGCTGCCGGCGAGATCGCAATCGCTGCTCGACCCGGGGGACTCTTCCAGCATTGTTCCCAGCACAGCTACAGGGCAACTGGACATGACATATGTGAGGCCGACGCAGAGAACCATGCTCGCCAACTACGGTTTCGACGCATTCGGTCCGTATCCTATTGTAGGCGCCGGTGTCGCGGCCGGCATCAACCAGTTGAGCAATGCTCCGCCGGAGTGGAAGCAAGGCGCTCTGGGTTACGGCAAGCGATATGGCTCTGACTTCGCCATCGCCGCAGTGGGTACAACCACGCGCTATGGACTGTCAGAGGCCTTCAAGGAAGATGGCCTGTACTACCGATGCGAATGCAGAGGCTTCTTGCCGCGACTCGGCCATGCCGCGATCTCGACCCTGACGGCGCGTCGCGGAGTAGACGGCCATCACGTCTTTTCTTTCCCCGCACTTGTGTCACCCTATGCGGGGTCGATGACCGCCGTCTACGGTTGGTATCCCAGCCGCTACGGCGCAAAGGATGCATTCCGCCTGGGAAACTACACCATGCTGGGAGTTGTGGGCGGAAACATTGCTCTGGAGTTCTTCTATAGAGGACCCCACTCTCTGCTTTCGCGGATGCATTTGAACAATGCGCATGGCTCTCCGGAGCCAGGTCCAAACCATTGAGCAGCCCCCGAGTTACGGCAGTCGCAAGCATCGAACCTCCGCTCCAGGAACGGCCGGAGTTGTTCGCGGCCTCTGCTGTCAACTCCGTTACAGAACTGGTCAACGGATTCTTCGAGTGGTTCGGCAACCTGGGTATCTTCATGTGGCAGGTCCTGCGGGCTGCGGTAACGCCGCCGTATGAGTGGCGTGAGCTGATCCGGCAGCTCGACGAAGTTGGATCGAAGTCTCTTCCGCTTGTGGCTTTGGCGGGCTCCGCGGTTGGTGTGATTATCTCGCTGGAGGCCCGTTACAGTCTCAGCCGATTCGGCGCGAAATCGATGTTCCCCGCCACTCTTGTTTACACCGTTATTCAGGTGATGGGCCCGATCATCACCGGCCTGGTGGTAAGCGGGCGCGTAGGCGCCGGTATTGGCGCGGAGCTGGCGTCGATGAAGGTAACCGAGCAAATTGACGCCATCGAAGCATCCGCCATCAACCCTTACCGGCTTCTAGGGGCGACACGAATCCTGGCCTGCATCGTCATGCTGCCCCTGCTCACTATTGCCGCCGACGCATGCGGCTTGTTGACCGGCTGGTTTGCGCAGGCTCTGGTCGAGCCGCTTTCGTTCCATCAGTTCATTGAAAGCGGCTTCAAAGGCGCTACCTTCAACGCATTCCTGCCGCCAACATTCAAGACTGCTGTCTATGGGCTGATTATCGGTCTCGTTGCGTGCTTCCAGGGGATGCGTACCCGCGGAGGCGCTGAAGGAGTAGGCCGCGCGGCTACCAACTCGGTCGTGCTGGGCTCTCTGTTTCTTATCCTGGCCGATGTTGTGCTGGTGAAGTTCATTCTCGTTGTCTTTCCTTAACCCTCAATTGAACAATTCGTAAAAAATATGGCCACAGCCTATGACATCGCGATGAAGCAAGGGGAAGTTGAGGAAGACGGCAGTGTGCCCTTTGTCGCCGTCGACAGCTTGCGCAAGACCTTTGGCAGCCACACGGTTCTGAATGGAATCAGTTTGAGCGTGAACCGTGGAGAAACCCTGGCTGTTCTGGGGCGCAGTGGCACAGGCAAGAGCGTATTGCTGAGGCTCATCATTGGCCTTGAAAAACCCGACTCGGGATCGATTCGCATCCATGGCCGGGAGATCGCCGGCTTGGCTCTCGATCTGATGGGCGAAATCCGCAAGAAGATGGGCTTTCTCTTTCAGCACGCGGCGCTCTACGATTCGCTCACTGTTGCAGAGAATGTTGCGTTTCCTCTCGTACACCATCGGGCGGAAATGTTCCGGTCCGATCGGGCAGATCGGGTCAGGGAGTTGCTGGCCGAGGTGGGCATGGAAGGCGACCTCGATAAGATGCCCTCCGACATCTCTGGCGGAATGCAGAAGCGCGTGGGGCTGGCGCGCGCGCTCGCACTGGAGCCGGAGATTCTGCTTCTCGATGAGCCCACGGCCGGCCTGGACCCTATCAGCTCAGGGGAGATCGACGATTTGATTCTCAAGCTGCAACGTGAACGCCAGATGGCTTCCATCGTGGTAACGCACGATCTGCACAGCGCCAAGACGATTGCCAGCCGCCTTGCCCTGCTGGATCAGGGGAATGTAGTGATCGAGGGCAAGTACGAAGACCTTGATCAAAGCAAGATCGAGTTTGTAAAGGAATTCCTGAAGTTGTCGTAGGAGGACATATGTCGAGAGTGGCGCGGCTGGGAGCATTCATCGTTGCAACGCTGGCAGTTCTTGCTGTTGGCGTCTTCATCATCGGGAGCAAGGAGTATCTGTTCAACTCCACATACAAGCTGAAGGCGCAGTTCGACAATGTGGCGGGCCTTGCTACGGGGGCCGATGTGCAGGTGGGCGGGGTTCACAGTGGAACCGTGCAGAGTATCGTTTTGCCTCACAAGCCCGGTGAAAAGGTTACAGTCGTCATGAATCTCGACAAATCGACGCACGAGATCATCAAGCAGGACTCAGTGGCCTCAATTGAAACCGAGGGTTTGCTGGGCAATCAATTCGTTGCGATTTCATTCGGCTCCGCGGGACAAGCGGATGTGCGCAATGACGATGTTATCCAGAGTGAACCGCCGCTGTTGATGGCGGATATGCTCAAGAAAGCGAACGGCATCCTGGATAGCAGCCAGGATGCCGTCGAAAACACGACCCTGGCGACGGAGCATCTGAAATCGGTAAGCGCCAAGATCGATTCGGGCCAGGGTACAGTGGGAGCCCTGGTGAACGACAAGCAACTCTATAACAACCTGCAACAGACCACGGTTACGCTGCATGACACGATGCTCCAGGCACAAACCGGAGTGACAAACTTTCAGGAAAACATGGAAGCCCTGAAGCATAACTTCCTCTTGAGCGGGTACTTCAGGAAGCGGGGATACGTAGACTCCGGCGGTTTAAAAGCGAATAGCATTGACGAACTTCCGCAGGGCGCGCCCGCAAAGTCGTTTACATACACCGGCAAGCAGCTCTTCGATAGCCGGGATTCCGCAAAGCTGAAAAACGAGAAGCCTCTCAATGCCGGCGGCGAGTTCTTGACAGAGAATCAATTCGGTGTTGCGGTGGTCGTGGTTTCCACCGGCATGGAAGGCGATACCCAAAAGGACCTGGTGCTGACCCAGGCCCGGGCGATGGTCATACGCGAGTATCTGGTGGAGCACTTCGGATTCGACGACAGCCAGCTTAAGACGCTGGGAATGGGCAAGCAGGTTGGATCGAGCTTGGACCCGGATTGGGGTTCGATACAGATTCTCATCTTTCCCGCGGAAGCCGTAATTCCAGCCGACAAGGTACCTCCGGCGGCCATTCCCGCGAACATTGCCTCTGATCGGCCAACTCCGGTTACTGCGGACTCGACTACGAAGCCATAGCGCATCGCCCGTCGAAAGCCGACAGCAGGTGTTGCCCGCTGTAGATTATCCGCGGCAATAGCCGTCCCTGCTGTCTTGGGCGTATACGAAACAAGGAAAGATGAGAGATGACAGGAAACAAGCACAATGTCGAAGGAAATAGCGGCGACAGGGGCGAACCGGATCCCGGTCCTTACTGGAGTCGAATGCATCGCGACTGGCGCTTCTGGGTAGGCGCCATCTTCATGTTCTCTGCGCTGATGATTTACGTGTTAAGTGGTGACCTGGCTTGGGTTCCGCGCGGCCATCCGTAGCATGAGCCGTAGCAGGCGGAGAAAAGGCAGCGATCCGCTCTTGTCTTTTTGGCGAATATAGCATGCCGAGTCGACCGTCGTGAGCAAATTGGCTCAGCCATTGAAAGCGTCGATTTGGAACAATGATCCTGAAGAAGAGCAATTGCTCTCGTCTCCCTCATGGTTCCTGAGCTAAGCCGACCCATCCGCATCTTTCCCACTTAGCGCTCACATCGCCCAAGTACCTTCGCCAAGACAGACCCGGGCGCAATGCACGCGCAATAAATCACGGAACGAAGCTGAACGATTCGACATGCTTGTCAGGTCCGATCGGCTTCCGCACGTCGATTGGAGAAAAAGATATGCCACTCGTGAATATTGTTGTCGTAATCGCCATAGTAGGTCTCCTGTTATGGCTCGTTAATCGCTACATCCCCATGCAGGGTCAGATCAAGGGGATCCTGAATGGCGTTGTAGTGATTGTTCTGGTCATCTGGCTCCTGAACGCCTTTGGGTTCCTGGCTCCGATCATGCAGTACCGCATCGGGCATTGATAGAAAATCCTCGAACAGCGCAAAGCATCCACCCGTCGGCACAAGAGGGGTACAACGCAACACTGTAGCGGTTTGCTACCAGGAGATACCGTGAAACTCAAGATGTTATTGGCAATTGGTAGTGTCCTAGGCTTGAGCGCGTTCGCTCAGGCCAGTCCGCAGGCGGCGATGGTCATCGCACCTGTAAGCCCAGCGCCCATGTACCGTGTGATCGTAATCAGCCGCACGGTTCAGGCGATCAACTACCGGCATCGCCAAGGAACCACGGATGTAGACTTCGCCGGCACGGCTCTGTTGCCTTCAGCCAACGGAAGCGCCAAAGTGCGAAGCAAGCGCGGCACGATGGAAGTGGAAGCTGAATTCGGAAACCTGCAGAATCCCACCACTTTCGGCAACGAATATCTCACCTACGTTCTTTGGGCGATATCGCCTGAAGGGCGCTCGGTAAACCTAGGCGAAGTTCTGGTAGGCGACAACGATCGAAGCAAACTAACCGCAACTACTGACCTCCAGGCATTCGCTTTGATCGTTACCGCGGAGCCTTACTACGCTGTCCGGCAGCCTAGCAATGTTGTCGTGCTCGAGAACGTCGTGCGCGCCGACACCAAAGGGACCAGCGAGGCAGTGGATGCCAAGTATGAACTGATGGAGCGCGGGGGCTACCTTCCCACCGGTTACAAGTTCGACCCCGTGGTTCTGAACGCCAATCTGCCTTTGGAGTTCTACGAGGCGCGCAATGCGCTGCGCATCGCTCAATCCGAAGGAGCCGAAACGTACGCCAGCGACAGCTACCAGCACGCGGTCGAGTTTATGAACAGTGCTGATGCTTTTGCCACCAGCAAACACATCGACAAAAAGCCTTTGATTGCTGCTTCACGGCAAGCCGTGCAGACGGCTGAAGACGCGCGAGAGATCGCGGTCAAGAAGATCGAAGAAGCGCGCAGGGCTGACGAGCGCCAGGCTTCAAGCGACGCGCAGGCAGTATCTCAGGCTCAAGCCGACGAAGCGACCCGCTTGAAGGAAAAGGCACAGCTTGACGCTGCAAGGGCTCAAGCCGATTTAACCGCCAACCAAACGGCATCGGCAACGGCGATCGCCTCAGCCCAGGCCGACGCAGAAAAAGCTCGCCTGCTTGCACTGCAAGCGCAGCAGGGCCAACAGCAGGCAATTAGCGATAAGGCTGCAATGCGGGCGCAGTTGATCTTGCAGTTGAACATGATTCTTGCTACTCGCGACTCTGCGCGCGGGCTAATCGTCAGCATGTCCGATGTCTTATTTGACACCGGAAAATACTCCTTGAAGCCGGGTGCGCGCGAGAAGCTGGCGAAGGTTGCCGGAATTCTGATCGCCTACCCAACGCTCAACATCGCCGTCTGCGGATATACGGACAATGTGGGCGGCGACGACATGAACCAGACACTCTCTGAGAACCGCGCAGGCGCGGTGCGCGATTACCTCGTGCAACAGGGAGTTGGAACAAACTCGGTAAGCGCGAAGGGCTACGGCAACACTCTGCCGGTAGCCTCAAACGATAACTCGGCAGGCCGTCAGGAAAACCGGAGAGTCGAACTGGTCGTATCCGGCGACGCAATCGGCAGCCCTGTAAATGTAACCACAGGAAACTTGCTC
>Ga0182027_10011755_pt1 | contig 12334 bp, 14 predicted proteins | sample 712E1DmetaG_FD_121300 | JGI IMG/M metagenome (GOLD analysis project Ga0182027, IMG submission 121300) | Permafrost microbial communities from Stordalen Mire, Sweden - 712E1D metaG (Illumina Assembly) | ecosystem: Environmental > Terrestrial > Soil > Wetlands > Permafrost | place: Sweden...
ATTAAGCTCCTTTATCAGCAAGGCCGAGGTTCAAACATCGAAAACCATGTTCCCGAAATGGTCAGTGCTGTTTGTCGCTATGCTGTCGAGCACAAAATGAAGAGTTTGCGCGATGGGCTCCGTGCAATGACAGAGACTGTGATTGACGAAGATCTTGCTTCGGCAGTTATGGGTGATGTTGCTTTCATAACCGGCGAGCGCAACCTGTGGGAGAAAGAGTCCAAGGGAAGCGACGGCGCATTTCGCGACCTTAGTAACAAATTCAAGACCAATCATCCTGACATTCACGACCGGATCGAAAAGTATTTTCCGGACTATAAGAGGCCGACACCTTGAATTGGCAAGAAGCCGGGCTATCTTAGGTGCGTACCCGCCGACTAGCGCCCACTTCTCTCCAGAGGTTCGATCGCGTCTTGAAGCAAACGCAAGCCGACAAGCCGGAGCTGTTCCGATGTAGGAGGCGCAGACGCGAGCAAACCATGCTCGCATGTGTGCCGCGCTTCATCCAAATCGTTGGGGCGATTCAAAAGTTGGCGCAATCCAGCGCCGGTTCTGCCCATGAAACTTCTCCAGTTGTCGGGAAAGCGCGCTTGCATCGCCTCCTGCCAGATGGCAGGCCAATCCAGCAAAGCGTCTTCGTTTCTGGAAACGCTAAGGCGCGCGATGGCGAGAACTCGCCCTAGGTCTTTGTTGCTGCGCTTGATTTCGCGCGTCGCAATCAGGCCGCTCATGGTTTCAGCACGAATCTCCGGATGTTCAAGCAGATTGGCCAGGGCCATCAGTTCGGGCCGGGCAATGGCGATGCCGAAAGGCGTGGAAATGGGCTGGTAGTTTGTGAGCGAAAGAAACCCAAAGCTGCACAACCCGAAATGCCCAGCCGATGTCGCGAGACGAACCCACCGCTTGTTCATGTCCGACGGGGACTCCGGGACAGTCAAAAGTTCGATAAACCAGTCCGGAACACCGGGCGGGTTCAGGCGGACGGCTGGGAGTTGATCATCGGGCGTGGATTCGTTTCCCGGTGTAGACCATTTGGCGTCAGGCCGGAATTGCCAATTCCGTTGGAAAAGCCGCTCGGTGACGGCAACGCCGGCAGAGATGGCCTCGATGCGCGGCGATAACAGGCAATCGGCATCTTTGGTGCGCACCATCAGTGAGGCGTTATCGCCAAAGAAATGATACCCTGCTGCCAAGCTGCCAATGATGATGATATTCTCCCGACAGTCCTCCGGCACGGCGGCGGCGATCTGCTTGAGCACGGTCGCCGGAGAAACGAGTCTCATGACGTCCTCGGCGTTATTCACATCTGGTCTTTCATGGTTGGGAAGGAATTGAGAAACTCACGCGCCTGTGGCTCCAGGCGCGCTTCATGGAGGTCGAACAAGCACTCGACCGGATCGGCCCAGGCCAATCCTGCTTCTCCCGTCTGGAAAAGCGGGTCGGCACGCCGGACCAGATGCACTATGACTGAGGCAGGTTCATCGCGCTTTTCCGTTCGCGCCAATGCGGGGTCGAGCTTTTCGATGAAACTCATATCCGCCGTTTTCCCAGGGCAGTGCAGTGAAATGTCCAGGCGTGGACTGCCAATAATATCGAGTCGAGGATGATAGTGTCTGGCGCCCACGACACCACCAATAGCAATGTCCTTGCGGTCTTGGTGTTGCAGACGGAGCAACAAGGAGTCCGGTGAACGGGGCTGCCCGGAACGGTCAGCAAATCGGACTGTGCCGCGCGCTTTTTCTGACACGGCGACCAATCTCGCCCACTCCTCCTTGGGAAAGGCGCGGAGTTGCACCCGCCTGTCAGAATGTCGAACGAGGCAATGCTCGAACCGCCGCAAAACAGTCGCGACCGTAGGGTAGCTGCATCCGGCGGTTTCCATTAGCCACTTGGTCGTCATCGGCCCTTTACCGAGCAACCACTGATGAACGAGCAGCTCCATGACCGTGAACGGGTATTCGGGACGGGCCAGACTCAAACTGGCGCGTGGCCCTGCTGCTGCGATCAAATCAGAAATGGCACGCTGCGTCTCGGTATCTGGATCCTGGGGTATGCCGACCAAATGTTCTGCCTCACCTGTGCAAATGCTCAATCGATTCAACACATCAGAACGAAGCACCGACGAAGCAAGCCGCCACTCATCGCGGAGACGTTCCGGTGTTACCGAAACGTCGGGCAATACCAAGAAGCCAGCTGATGCCGGCCGTTCCGCCAAGGCATAGGCCAGCTGCATTAGGGCGACCCGGACGCTGCGCAGAGCAGCAACACGAGGCTTCATCGCGATTAAGCGATTTCCGATTTCCGCATCAACACCAGCGAATTTCCTTTCTCCGACGAATTTGGCATTTTTCATCACGAATAAAATGCACCTTCTTAATCAAAGTTGCAATGTAATTTTAAAGTTGCAATGTAACGTTTAAGTTGCAATTCAACTCGTCCCACTTGGGCATTCGCCACCCTGAGGGGAAGGCATAATCTGACACATCATGTTCAACATTAACATATTACGAGATTTTAAGCCACCATTCTCAGATCATTGGCATCCCCTGTGCCAAGGAGAATTGCATGAGAACGACGCCAGAGCATCCCAGCCCAGCCGCCATCCATGAGAAAAGCGATACCGCTGAATCGGCGGAAGTGTCCGACTTCGCGCCCGATCCGTCTTCGTCAGGACCGAACATTTGGTTTGCCAATCGGTTTCCGAAGGTTCACAAAAATTATGGTGGTGCGCTGCAAATCAAGGGGACCGTCACGACCAGCCCTACGTGGCCGACATTTCTGAGGATTTTTTCGCCGGCACCTTGAGCAGCGGCGGTTCGCCCAAAGCACCCGCGGTTCACGTGGCGGCGGAGGGGCGATTCTACGCGTACAATCCCGAAACCGGGCTCTACATGGAGCAGACCGAGCATGCACTCGCTGCACGTTTAAGCCCGACCCTTCTGCTTTGCGCGCAGGAAGCCGGCAAAGAGGTAAACGTTGGCAATCTCATCTATCGCTTTCGGAAGACGGCGTCCCTGCGAGGAGTTCTTCAGCGCTCCAAGGGACTGTTGGCAGTGCCGCACAGTTTTTTCGATTCGGGGCTCACTGAAAGTATTCGGTTGACAGATCTTAAACTGCTTCCTTCAGCCCGGCGCCACGACGGCGAAACAAGCTGGCCATCCCCTACGTACCCGGGGCTTCATGCCCCAGGTTCCTCGACGTGCTGATGAAGCCCGCCCTGTGTGAGGAAGATATTGACCTCCTCCAACGCTGGTGTGGCGTGGCCCTGGTCGGATCGAACCTGGTGCAAGTGGTCATGCTCCTGACGGGAATGGCTGGAGGCGGAAAGGGCACCTTTATCCGCGTTCTTCGCGGGATCATCGGCCCGCACAACATGGCAACGCTGCGAACATCCCTCTTGGGGACACGGTTTGAATTGGGACGATTCCTCGGGCGGACACTTTTATACGGCGCTGACGTTGCACCCGATTTCTTGAATTGCGGCAGCGCCGGCGTGCTCAAATCACTGACCGGAGGCGATCCTATGAAGTTGGAATTCAAGAGCACGAACGCGCGTCCAGAAATCATTTGTGCATTCAATGTGATTTTGACTAGCAACATTCACCTACGCGTCCGGCTCCGGGGACGCGGATGCGTGGCGCCGCCGTCTTCGGATTGTCCGGTACGAGAATCCACCGCCGGAAAAGGTGGTCGCGGATCTGTCGGAAACCACCTTGGCCGGGGAAGCGTCCGGCGTGCTTAACTGGATGCTGGAAGGATTGAACCGAGTCCATACCGATGGTTGGAGGCTCGGCACCACGCCTCGCCAGCAACGAACCGTGGACGATCTTCTGACCGAGTGCGAGGCACACGTCCGTTTTGTCAGGGAATGCCTGAGAAAAGATGCGCCTGGTTCGCTCACCGCGGACCAAGTGTATCAACGGTTCTCGGATTACTGTGTCATGCACGGCTGGGACACAATGCCCAAAGCGCATTTCACTGGACTGATGGAGGAAGCGGTGCGCCGTGAACTGGGTGCCAGTCGGCGAAACGACATAGCGGGTCCGAATGGAAAAGCACAACGCGGTTGGAAGGGCGTAGGCTGGAAGTAGCCGGACAATTCGGACGGGCTTTTGAGATTAGTAATTCTCATCGGAATGATTCATTTTGCACACGGACCGCAGCCCGGACATATCGGACGCATATTTTACACTGCCGCACTTCGCCACCGGTCGTTCTTGGTTGTTGCTGAAACCGATCGCACCAGCCCTCCGCCCGTTTAAGGCTGTCGCATCGGATGATTGCACTCGCCGCGCTCTATCTTGTGTCGGATACGGAATAATCAAGTTACGTTGTAATCACTTTAGCAATGAAAAGATTACGTCGGGAGATTACGTATATGCGCGCAATGATTCCATCTCGCAAGATTTTGCGCAAATATGCTGCATCCTCAACGACTTATGTGCTTCGTTCATGGCGTTCGGTAACCTGGCATGGATCAAGCTAAAAGGTCTTGAACGCAAGCCGAACCATCGGTGAACACCGAAAGCGATTAGGCCCTCCACCAATAAGTAACCACGTTTGCATTGGACGAGGGCCTGCCAGAGGAAACCTCTATGAGCCGCGCACATCTAAGACGAATCAGGGCAAGAGAGAATTACCTGGCACACATTGCGCACAAGGATCCCATCAAGTTTGACGCTGAACTGCGTTACCGTGTTAAAGGTTGGGTGCAAACTATTCGTGACAGTGCCAATGAGCTTTCAGCAGGTTCGGCACACAAGGTGGCGGACGGAGCCGTGGTCGAGATGCGGCAACTCGCCGCCATGGTGCCAAATATTGCGCCCGCCGCAGCGAGTGTCGCAGCCGCCATCCGCCACACGGCCATGACGGAAATTGCGCGGGCGGTGGACCCGCGAATGTCGCGGTTAGGCATTTGGCCGGAAAAGGATCAATAAGCAATCGGGATCCCATAGAAGCAATCCCACATCCCACGTATGAAAACTATAATTCTGATTTTGTATTTACTCTTGACTGCGATGGCCGGCATGAGCATGGTGGTGTTACCACCGGCTGGCGGCACCAACGGGTTGGCGGAAATGGAGCGGGCGAACAGAATCAATGTAGAGTGGCAGAACTACTACATTCGCAATAGCCGCATTGATCGTTTGGAACGCCAGGTGGACCGCCTTGAAACCGGATTCGTAATCGTGGCCGTTTTGATCGGCTCAACATTTTCGGCGCTTATAGCGCTGGCGACACGGGACAGAATCAGCGATCGGAAATCCATTGGAAAAACCGTTTTCGAGCAGACCACCAACGGACTGCGGCAGAAGACCGATTGATTCGGTTAACCCAGGAACCACAATGACAAACCAGTTCGCTCTGTTGACAGCCGCCGGAAGCGGCAATGGCTGCGTTACAACGTAACGCAAAATCCGCCTCCCGCGAATTACGAAACTTGCCGAGGAACAAGCGGCAAGCGTGCTCGTAAAAGAGATGATCGCCAAAACTCCTTGTCAGCCAGTCGTTTCCACGCCTGACGGCGTTGATCTACACTTGTGCATTTTACTTGGCACAGTCCGTGTTTAAGGAGTGTCACATCTATGAACGCGATGCCAACAACCATCAAGCTCCCAGTGGCCTTCACATATACTCAATTATCAGTTCCGATCAATTTCAGGCGGTTGGTTTCTGGTGATGCGAAAGGGCAAAAGCCTTGGAGGCATCCATTCACCACCATACACGCGGCGATTCGCACTACTCGTGTCCCCGCCCAACCCTTTGTAAGCGCCAACCCACAGGAGGAACAAAACGCATGAATATACCCACAACACTTCTCAATGACCTCGTGGCCAAGGTGGAAGACAAGGTGTTGGAAACCTACATTAAGGCCGACGCGATTTGGCAGCGTCAGTTTGAACTGCCGCGCCTACTGTTCGATTTGCGAGGCTGTTGTGCTGGTCGCGCCTGTTACCGGGATTATCAAATCAGACTGAATCCCGTGCTGCTGCTCAAAAACCAAACCGACTTCGTATAACAAACAGTTTTTCACGAAGTGGGTCGCCTCATGACCAGACGGCTCCGCCGCTTTTGTGTTAAACCTCACGGTCGGGAGTGGAAGTCCGTAATGCTGGCACTGGGCCTGAAGCCGATCAGGTGCCACAACTACGACATCACAAACGCCCAGGTCCGCCGTGAGCACAACTTCGCCTGCGTCTGTGCCTGCCGCACAATTCAACTGTCCGCCCGCAGGCATTTCAAATTGCTGCGCGGAGAAGTCCCTTGTTTCAAATGCAGTTCCTGTCACACGAAAATCAAATTTCTGAACAGAGGGGCGGTTTCGTGAACAATTTCACCCATTTCCATCCGCAAATCCAAATCCATAAACAACAAAAAAGTATGAAAACTAACACAATGAAGAAAAACATAATGCCAGCGCTTAACGCCACGGTGGCGTGCCTGCTGCTCATCCCGTTGCTCACGGCTTGCAACCAGCGTCGGGAATCCCGTGTTGTCATCAATCCCGACGAGCCGGTGGCCGTGCATGAGAATGTCACGCTGGACGACCGGGTTGTCGGTTTCGTCTCCACCATCACCATGGACGGCTCAAACCGTTTTGCCGTGCTGCGGATTACGGATCGAGCCGCGCGGAACGTCATGCGTGTTGGCGTCGAGCGCGAACAACACGGTGGCGAGATGCGCCTTTCCAGCGTGAATGTAAAAGGGGACGCCCCGCTTTTGGAACCCGGGGCCATCATCCCAACGCGTCAGCCCTTGGCGACCGCTGCGCAAAAAACCGTGGCGAACTTGGAAGACTTCGCCTGGCTCGTTCGCGATTTCTACAAGGATCACCCGGTCGTCGGCATCACCGCCCTCATCCTCGTCCTGCTGGTCGCGCTCGGTCTCTTGCACGGCGCAATGCGGAAAATCTTTTGCATTTTGCTAATTGCCGCTGCCGTGGTGACAACGGCGAATGCCGGGCCTCCCAAGCCCGCCGATGTTGAGGCCGACATTCGCAATTCGGCGGCAACGGTCGTGCGTGCGGAAGAATACGCCGCCGAGGCCCGCCGCTTGGTCTTGGCGGGTTTGACAACGGAGGCGGACGCCAGCGCCGTGCGCGCGTATCTCTTGTTGGATCAAAGTGATTATTCTGACAAGGAGAATGCCAAGAAAATTGATCTGCTTTCCGCGTGGCGCGCCGATTCCAGGGACAAGGAGGGGTATCACGACCGATATCAGTCGCTCCAACTCCGCCGTGCGGCGGTCAAGGACAGCATCGCCGAGATCGCCGCAAAGACGCCGAATGGTTTGATTGCCTTGTATTTGCTTGAGCGCGTCCGCGTACAAAACCACATCGCCAACGGAGATGCGGATGACAAATGGGTGCTCCAACAGCTTTCAAGCCTGGCCCGTCTCGGCAAGGCTGCCGTGCCGTTGATTCAAGCTGGCGCGCTGTCAATTGACAACATTGACAATTGCAAAGTCGAGCAGGGAAACATCGTTTTTGCAAATGGCGAGATTCTTCCGCTGAACCCAAAGCCCATGACTCCGTCCATCGTGACAGTGACGAACACTGTGACGGTGGTCCGCACGAATGTCGTCAAAATAGCAACACCTGCCCCACCGCCGGTCAGGATTGTAGAATATCTGACTCATACGAATTACATGACCAACGTGGAACGGGTCTTCGTTGAGCGGACAAACTTCGTCATGGTCACCAACCCGCCTCAAGTTGCAGCAATGGCGGTGACCACCAGCCTCGCCCGAGCTGTCTCGACGGTTGCCATAGGGCACAAGCCCACCAACAGCGTGGTCGCAGCAACGCACGAACCACCGCCGCCTCCGGCTCCGTCGCCTCCTCCCGATGGTGGCGGAGCAAAAACAACGCATCTGCCGTTCATCGGCAAAATTGGCGTTGTTGTTGCAGTGGTTTTTCTCGTCATCGCAATGGTGGTCTTTGGCGTGGCCTCAAATGCCCGCCAGCATCCGGCCATGATCGAGCTGGCCGAAGCCGAAACCGGCAGCGCACACGGGATTATTCTGGCCGGCTCCAATGATGTCCTGGTTTTGGATGACGCCCCCCATTCTGCGCCGAAAGAACTGCGCGGTGATAATGCTGCCATCGGCCGTGACTGGCTCGGCCGCGCCGTCCTGCTTGCAGTCGAGGGCACCTCAATCAATGGTCTGCCAAGAGCCGGCAAGTTTCACCTTCATTCAGGCGACCGCGTCACCCTTGCCGAATCGGCCGGGGGCCGAGCTTGGATTTTTGGCGGCATCAATTCGGTCCAGTCGCCAGCTATGGAAGAACCCATCGAAGCCAACAGTTAAACAACCCCAAACAGAAAGAAAAACATGAAAACGATAACGCACAATGTAAATGAAAACGCGCGCGTCTGGAATCCCAGCGTGCTCATTGGCGGCGGCACGAGCGGATTCTCGTTTGCCACCAGCAATCGCCTCCTCGAAACCAAACAGCTTGGCACGGACCGGCTTAATCACACGCCGACTCTGGTGATAGATACCGCTGAATCCTCACGCGGCTTTTCCCTGCCGCTGGGACCCGGACGCGGCTCGGTGTGTCTGGAACCGGACGAAATGATCATTCTTCCGGAGCGAACCACCGGCGAGCTGGCTGAGATGGCTAGCCGGTATCCGTGTATGCGCCGCGATGCGGAGGAGCTTGCATTGCTTCCGCCCGCATCCTCAAAAGAAGGGGCTGGCGGCCACAAAATCTTTTCCGCCAATACCATCAAGGCGGTTGACCATCAGATTGTCCAGGCACTTTCCAAGCTTTTTGCTGACGCAAGGGACCGTTGCCACTACGGCGAGCTTTGTGACCGGGGCACCCCGGTCGTCCAGAGTGATGTGCTGGATGCCTACTTTTTTGGCTCCGGCTATGCCTCGACCTTCGCGGGGACGGTCATCTATTTGCTATTGAGGGCGCAGTATGCGGCCAAACTCCTCGGCCTGCGGCTTCGCTCTCACGTCATCATGACCAGCCCGACGGTGGCCAAGACCCATGATTTAACGACCGCGTGGGCGAGCTTCGGGGCGACGACCATGGAACTGTTGCTGGCGCAAACCGACCGGGCCAAAATCAAAATCGGCCTTTTTTCCGGTGCGGTTATTACCCCCGAGCCGGGGTTGAAATTGCTGGACACCTTTACCGTATGGGGAGCTTCTACCGGCCACCTCGTCGCTGGCGACAGGGATGAGGTTAGTGCTTCCATCGGGATGCTCCTGTATTTTTTATCTCACAGCCACCTCGGCAGCCTTTCCGAATCGGCCTTTTGCGATCCGCAAAAGGTCGTGCTCGACAAGTCGCATGGATACCGCGGCCTCAGACGTTTGGGTTTGGCACGATTTGCGGTCGAAGAGTCTGAAAACCGTGAGTTGGCATTCAACGCCGCGCTTCAGGCGATCTCCAGGATGATCAATCCTCAACAGAACTAACATGTAAAAACCACAACAAAACAAAACGACAAGAAATTATGAATACTCAAATCATGACTCCCGAATCCGAATCCTTCCTTGCAAGGATTTCGGCCAATCAAAGCAAAACGAAACTCCGCGAAGCTGCCCTCCTTGCGCGGGCAAATGCGGGAAGTTGCGGGAAGTGGCGCAAGCTGCCCTACGCCGTAGCTTTTATGGTTCTCGCATTGTTGTTGCTGGCCAGTTCCGTTTTTGCCCCGCCGGGATTTTGGGCAAGTGTGGGTGCGGCGACGGCCATGGGATCGTTCCTCCTGTGCGTCTATTATGCCATCGCCTTTGATCCAGCCTTATTGAAGCAGACGGCCATGTTCTTCGCTCAGGCGGAGGAAAAGTTCGCGGCCAGGGCATCTGTCGAGGAAACTCAAAACCTCGCCACCGTCCAGATAAGCCAGCGGGAGGCTGCGGCCAGACGGATGGCAAATGAAATCTTATCGTCAGGGGAGGGTCTTGACGCCATCAAGCAGTATTATGCCAATTCGCTTGAAACCGTTCGGGCGGATCGTCTGGAGTTTCAAACCCGCTGCGCCAGCGCGTCCAAGTTGATGGAGGTCGCCGACCACGAGGTCCGCGATGCTGTGACGCGCTTTGATGATCATGCACGCCGGTGGTGGCCGGGCCGCCTCGTGCCGGCATACACGCGGGCGGCGGCTTCTCAATGGATTTCCGCATTGGAGAAAAGAGCCGCTGCAAGGTTCGATCAGAATGTTTTTTCGGCCGCCATCCAGGGTTATGAACGGCTCGCCTCCTTCCTGGCCGGATCGGCAGGTGAATGTGCCAATGCTCAAACAGAGACGACCGCTGCCGCTGTGGACGCGGCTGGCAGAATTGATTCGGCGAAAAAGCAGCAGAATATCACCGGCTGCAACAAGCAGTTCCCGCTGCCCGATGACATTACGCAAGCGGTCGAGAACCAGATCGAATCCGATGAGTCATCCATCCGCCATGCTATTGCATCGCGCCCCGCTGACCAGTCACTTGCTGATGCAATCCGGGACCAGGCGCAAAAAGTGGCGGGATCCGTCCCGCTCCCCAAGACCTTCAACCAGTTTTTTGGCGGATTGAACGGAGCCAAACAGTTGCTGTTGAAACAGATTGATCTCCAGTCAAGCGAGTTCGCTATTGCGAATCCTTACGCTGGACGCCAGCGCATCCGGCACCGGTTCCTGCTTGTGGAGGGGGGAGATACTTCCCCGGTGTCCAAGGACGTCAAGGCCATGAGCAAGGATATGATTGTCCGCACGGTTGACCACCCCCGTCCGGAAGAATGCCTCTGCGTAACCGAGGAAAGATTCGCGCCCGTGGGCGAGAACCACGAATTGCTCGAAGGATTCCGGCAGTTCCGGAATCTGCCTCCAGAAAAACGCGGCCCAATGGTGGTGGCCGTGGAAGACGCTAGCATCCTCCTCGGATACTCGCCGGAATCCGCTCATGACCCCTCGCGTCCAGCGCGCCTGCTGTTCGTCGCCTTGGTTCTCGGTTTGATCGAACGCACGGGTGCAGAATGCTACAAGGCCGTGGATCACAACGACCCGGATGTCCCCAGCTTCGCCAAGGGTGTTGACCCGGCGATTAGCGTGCTGGCGACGGATGAAGCGCTCGCGCGGCGGATTGAGCAAGCCATCGACCACCTCCACTCCGTCGAAGGTGCTGACGCCATCCGCAAGAAACTGATTGATGCCAAGACGAAGAACTGGGTGCCGATGGCCGCAATCAAACGCTTCCGCGAAACGCTTGATGCCGAAATTCAGAGATTGAATGCCCTCCGCCCCATGCTCGCGGCTTGAGTATTGAATACAGGCAAAACCCCTGCTGGTTGTCGCCAGCAGGGGTTTGCCCGTGCGAGGAGTATAGATAGCAGCATCGTGACCGTCCGTTTTCGTCTGTGTTCGTGCTTGTTCGACGGCGGTCGGTTAAGTGTACAATCTGATGCATGCAGGAACATCCAGAAACAGATATTTCACAACTACGGGTCAGAAGGGTGCAGGTTCAAGTCCTGCCAGCCGCTGCTGGGGATGCCAGCCGAGGGATTGTTGCGATTTCACATTTTCTCTTGGTCCTGCAGTCCCCGTCAACGGCATGAGGCAAGGACTTGGGGAATGTGTTCCGGAAGTTGAATCAAATCGACAGGCTTTTCCAAACACCCCTCCACTCCAGCTTCGACGGCCATTCCCCATGTCGGGCCCAGTAGAACAAATCCAAATAACGCTATGGACCGAGGAAAAGGAGCCGAATTCTTTCCCCCCATTTCCCCCCCCGCACCTGGCGGGCGCATGATGCCGCATGACACCGCTATAGATTTTTCCCCAAGTTCGAGTCCGTTTAAGGCGCCACAGTCGCTTGTGTCACGCCTGGAACCCGCTCGGATAGCGGCAGATTTGCGCATTTACATGCGCAAAGAATTATGACGCTGTGTATAAATCCAGCAAAACAGAAACAGTCGTGCCCAAAAAAGAACATCAGCCGTTGCCTCCGCCTACCGGAGCTTACTATCGGGCCACAAAGCCGCTTGATAAGCTCAGGGCAGGGGACCTCATTCTGCTGTGGACCGAGGAAGGGCAGATACATGGACAGTTTGGCGACGAAGGCTTCTACTATGACGAGGAGGAGTTTGCCGGCCATTTCATCCCGGCGCCGCCTTAAGCAGATCGAGACCATTTTAACCGAAGCCAACGCGGAGAAGAACATTACGCCCGACGTCTTGCAGCTGCCGTTATCGGTCGAAGAGGGGACCAACCCGGAAGCGGCGCTTGTAACCACAAAGCACCGAAGTTCCATCATCGAAGCCAAAAAGGCAGCCCTGCTTGCCAAGAAAAGGGTCGAGGTCATCAAGACTGAGCTGCACGGTCTGCTGATGGAGCAG
>Ga0182027_10011756_pt1 | contig 12333 bp, 13 predicted proteins | sample 712E1DmetaG_FD_121300 | JGI IMG/M metagenome (GOLD analysis project Ga0182027, IMG submission 121300) | Permafrost microbial communities from Stordalen Mire, Sweden - 712E1D metaG (Illumina Assembly) | ecosystem: Environmental > Terrestrial > Soil > Wetlands > Permafrost | place: Sweden...
CGATGAACTCGGCGTAGCGCGGCGCCAGCTCGCCCTTGATGAATTCGAGGTATCTCTTCTCGAGCTCGTCTGGGTATTGCTCGCGCTTGATGGCCAGTTCGAGCACATACATCATATGCACCGGATCGGCGGCGACCTCGGTGACGTCGTAGTTGAAGGTCTCCGCCATCGTCTTGTAGGCGAAGCGGGTGGAGATGCCGGTCATGCCTTCGTCGAGACCGGCCTGATCCTTGTATTCCTGCAGCGTCTTGGCCTTGGGATCGGTGTCCTTCAGCTTCTCGCCGTCGTAGACGCGCATCTTGGAGGTGAGATTGGAATTCTCGTGCTCCTTGAGCCGCGTCATGACGCAGAACTTGGCGAGCATCTCCAGCGTTTCGGGAGCGCAGGGCGAGCCGTCCAGCTCGCTGGCCTTGAGCAGCTTCTTGTAGATCTGCGTCTCCTCCGTCACCCGCAGGCAATAGGGCACGGTGACGACGCTGATGCGGTCGAGGAAGGCTTCGTTGTTCTTGTTGGCCTTGAAGACCGTCCATTCCGCCTCGTTCGAGTGGGCGAGGATGATGCCCGCGAAGGGGATGGGTCCCAGCGTCTCGGTGCCGATGTAGTTGCCTTCCTGGGTGGCGGTCAGCAGCGGGTGCAGCACCTTGATCGGCGCCTTGAACATCTCGACGAATTCGAGCAGGCCCTGGTTGGCGCGGCACAAGCCGCCCGAGAAGGAATAGGCATCGGGGTCGTTCTGGCTGAAATGTTCGAGCTTCCTGATGTCCACCTTGCCCGCGAGCGAGGAGATGTCCTGGTTGTTCTCGTCGCCCGGTTCGGTCTTGGCGACGGCGATCTGGCGCAGCTTGGAAGGATAGATGCGGCAGACCTCGAACTTGGAGATGTCGCCGCCGAACTCGTCGAGGCGTTTGACGGCCCACGGGCTCATCACGACGCCGAGGCGGTGCTTCTCGATGCCGTATTTCTCTTCCAAGAGATCGGTCAGCTCCCCGGAGCGGAACAGCCCCAGCGGAGTTTCGAACACCGGGCTGATCGCATCGCCCGCCTTGAGCACGTAGATCGGGTGCTTTTCCATCATATCTTTGAGCCGCTCGGCGAGCGAGGATTTGCCGCCGCCCACCGGGCCCAGCAGATAGAGAATCTGGCGCTTCTCCTCGAGGCCCTGGGCGGCGTGCTTGAAGTAGCCCACGATCCGCTCGATCGTGTCCTCCATGCCGTAGAAGCCTTCGAAGGCGCGATAGACCTTCAGCGTGCGGTTGAAGAACATCCGGCTCAGCCGCGGGTCCTGCGCGGTGTCGATCAGCTCCGGCTCGCCGATGGCGGCCACCATGCGCTCGGCCGGCGTCGCATAGAGCATCTTGTCGTCGCGCGCGGCCAGCAGCCAGTCGCGCAAGGACATGCTTTCGAAGCGTTCGCGCGCGTAATCCCGTGTAAAGACGTCGAAGATATCGAGCGTTGCCATCGAGACCGAACTCTCCACTTGTATCGCACGCTCCGCGACTCCGGCCACGAGCGTGCGGTTCAGCTTACCGCGTAATCACTATTCTCTCATCCTCGACCTGAACCGAGGGTTAACCACGCAGATTTTCAAAGGCTTTGCCCACCAAACGCAACCCCGCCGTTTCGCGCCAACCATGCGCGCCCGCGACCTTCCAAGCTGCGTCATCCGCCATCATCTCGCCGGTCGCAAATGAGCTCTGGCAGCGGCCCCTGACGGCCCGGTCGATCATGAATCAGTGTACGCCGATTTTCGCCTAAGCCAAGGAGCGCGATGACATATTCTCGGTTGCGCGTCACCGAAAGGCAACGATGACATTCAGCTTCCGTGATTCATCGCGGCCTCGCGCACGTGACGGCAAGATTACCGCGGCGGACGCGCGTGACGGCCTGTTGCGGTGAGTTAGTTGCCGTCACGGCGCTTTTTGCCCAAAGATTTTGCCGCGCCTGTCATGAATCGCGCGCGCAAATGCGGCCAAAGCGAGGCTGGCACCCGCTGGAACGACTGCCACCTCCAATTGCCAACTCACGCGACAAAATTCTTCCCAAATATCTTGCGGGGCGGGCGTATTCGCGCAAAGCTTCGCGCATGAGCAATCTCGCGCTTCAGATCCGCTTGGCGCGGCAGGACGATGCCGCGGAGGTCGCGCGAGTCTATATAGAATCCTGGCACGACGCCTACCCCGGCGTGCTGCCCGCCTCGCTCCTGAGCGCCATGACGCCCAAGGGCCAGACCGCACGCTGGCTGGCCTCCATCCGCGCGCAAGCGCGCGAGATGGTGTTGGTGGCCGAAGACAGCAGCCACGGCATCGTCGGCATGGCGAGCATGGGACGCGCGCGCGACGACGGGCTCGGCTTCGACGGCGAAATCTACACACTCTATGTCGATCCCGCCTTCTACGGTCGCGGCGTCGGCCGCGCGCTGTTGAAGGGCGCCTTCACCGTCCTGCGCAAGAACGGCATGTCGTCCTGCCTGATCTGGGCGCATGCCAAAAACCACGCGCGCTTTTTCTACGAAGCGATGGGCGGCAGGCTGATCGCCGAACGCACGGCAAAACTGATGGGCGAGGCGGTTCCCGAGGCCGGGTACGGCTGGAAAACCCTGGCGCTCGCCGAGCGCAGCCCCGCGCGCTAGAGCGCTCTATTCTTCCTGCAAATCCTTGGGGCGCACGAACAGCTCGAGCGCGCCAACCCAGCCGCCGATGGCGCTCCATTGCTCGGCCTCGAAGTCGACCACCGCGAGAGCGCCGGTGGGGAATTTCTCCATCATCGTTTCATAGCGCTTGCGCAGCTTGCGGTCGTCGGGGGGGCGGACCAGGGAGCGCGCGCACTCCTCCAGCCCGGGATTGTGGCCGACGATCATCAGCGAACCGGTGGCCTCGCGCGTCTGGCGCACCAGATCGAGGATCGCCTCGGAATCCGCCATATAGAGTTCGTCCAAATACTTCACGGCCGGCTTCGCGTTGAGCTGGGGCAGGACAAGCTCCAGTGTCTCGCGCGTCCTGGCCGCGGCCGAGCACAGCACGAGATTGGCGAGATAGACCTCCTCGTTGAGGAAGCGGCCGATACGCGCCGCGTCCTCGCGGCCGCGTGGGGCCAGTACCCGCGCTTCGTCGTCGACGCCCGGTCTATCGCGCTCGGCCTTGGCGTGACGAAGGAGGAAGAGCCGTTTCACGCGACCTGATACCTTGCCCGCGCCCCGCGTTCCAAGGCGGCGCCGACGAGGCGGTCGAGCCCGAGCGCGCGGCGCAGCGCCTCGATGATCCGCACCTCCTCCAGCTTCACCTGGGTGTCGGAGAGGGCGACTTCGAGCGCCAGCCAATAGGCGGTTTCGCGCAAATGGTCCGGCAGGGCCTCTTTGACCAGGCCGAGCACGGCGGACAGCCCGTCGTCTTCCTGGAGGATGGCACTGCAGTCCTGCGCCAGGGCGACCAGCCGTTCGCGGTCGAAGTCCTTGAAGACCGGGAGCGTACGGGTCAAATCGCCGATCGCCTTCAGCTCTTTGTCGCTCATCGCGCCGTCGGCGGCGGAAACGACGACCATGACATAGACAAGCGCGGCGTGGTGGCTGATGGTTTTCATGTCTTGAAACCGGGGCCCCGATTTGCGGGCAGGACCTTAAGAAACTTGACCCGGCCCGGCAAGGCGCGCAACAAACCGTCATGGTCACACACAAAAAGCCGGGCAAATGGCGCGCGCGCACCCAGGCCGTACGCGGCGGGCAGATGCGCACGCCGTTCCAGGAAACGGCTGAAGCGCTGTTCCTGACCTCCGGCTACGCCTATGAGGCGCCTGAGGAGGCGGAGGCCCGCTTCAAGGGCGAGGCCGAGGGCTTCGTCTATTCGCGCTATTCCAATCCCACAGTGGCCATGTTCGAGGCGCGCATAGCGGCACTCGAAGGCGCGCCTTGCGCCTGCGCCACCGCGACCGGCATGGCGGCGGTCAGCGCCGTGTTCCTGGCGGGACTGCAACAAGGTGATCATGTGGTTGCGGCGAAGGCGATGTTCGGCGCCTGCCGCACGGTGATCGCGGAAATCCTGCCGCGGTTCGGGATCACTCACACCCTGGTCGACGGCACCGACGTCGATCAGTGGCAGAGCGCGCTGACCCCGGCGACCAAGATGCTGTTCCTGGAGACGCCGGCCAACCCGACCTTGGCCATCGTCGATCTCAAAGCCGTCGCCCGGATTGCCGAGAGTGCCGGAGCGCGGCTGATCGTGGACAACGCGTTTGCGACGCCGGCTTTGCAGCGGCCGATGGAATCGGGCGCGCATATCGTGGTGCATTCCTCCACCAAATATATCGACGGACAAGGCCGCGCGATGGGCGGCGTGATCCTCTGTCGCGAGGATTTCCTCAAGGACCATCTGCAGTTCTTCCTGCGCAACACCGGCCCGTGCCTTGGCGCCTTCAACGCCTGGCTGCATCTGAAAAGCCTGGAGACCCTCGATCTGAGGATGCGCGCCCATTGCGAGAACGCCTTGAAGGTCGCCGACTTCCTGGCGGAGCAGAAGAAGGTCTCGCGCGTGCTCTACCCATTCCGCGCCGATCATCCGCAGCACAATCTGGCGCGCGCGCAGATGGACGGCGGCGGCGGCGTGGTGAGCTTCGAAGTGGAAGGCGGCAAGGACGGCGCCTTCCGCCTCGAGAGAGCGCTCAGGCTGATCGACATCTCCAACAATCTGGGCGACACCAAAAGCCTGATCACCCACCCCGCGACGACGACCCATCAGCGGCTCTCGCCGGAGGCGCGCGCGGAGTTCGGGATCGGCGACGGCCTGTTGCGGATGTCGGTCGGTCTCGAAGACCCCGCCGATCTGTGCGAGGATTTGGAGCAGGCCTTGGCTAAATCGTAGGAGGCGTCCATGAATGAACATCACGCCACGATCCGCTGGAAACGCGCCAGCGCCGACTTCACCTACGACAGCTACAACCGCGCACACGAAATGTCGTTCAAGAAAGGCGCGGTCGTGCTCGCTGCTTCATCGGCGCCGGAGTTCAAGGGCGAGGAAGAGCGCGTCAATCCGGAGGAAGCCTATGTGGCGGCCCTTTCGAGCTGTCACATGCTCACCTTCCTGGCGATCTGCGCGCGCAAGCACATGACCGTGGACGCCTATGAGGACGCCGCGGTCGGCTTCCTGGACAGAGGTCCCACGGGGAAGTTGTGGATGGGGCGCGTCGTGCTCAGGCCGCATGTGCGCTTTGCCGCAGCGGTCGACGCGGCGGTCTTGGCCGATCTTCACCATAAAGCCCACGAAAACTGCTTCATCGCCAATTCGGTAACCACGACCGTGACGGTAGAGCCTCAGGGCTGAGCGGAATTAACCCCGCCCCGCAGCCGAGCCTTGCAGCGCGTGCCGCTACCGTCCGATAATCGCACCATGTTCGAGCGCACGACACGCAACATCAGGGTGGCGGTGAAGCCCGCCTATCTCGACGACCAATCGGACCCGGGCGAAGGCCAGTACCTGTGGTCGTACACCGTCACCATCGAGAACAACGGCCCGGAAACGGTGCAGCTGCTGTCGCGTTACTGGCACATCACCGACGGCGAAGGGCGCGTGCAGGAAGTGCGCGGGCCGGGCGTAGTGGGGGCGCAGCCGGTGCTCGCGCCGGGACAAATGTTTCAGTACACCAGCGGCTGCCCGCTGCCGACCGCCTCCGGCTTCATGACGGGGCGCTATCAGATGCGCTCGGCCTCGGGCGAGGCGTTCGAGGCGGAAATCCCCGCCTTCATCCTTGAAAGTCCGCACGAGCGTCGCCAATTACACTAAGGCCCTAGAATGCCGCGGGTTGATCCGCGGGCGCGCGGGCGCGACAATTCCTCGAAAGATGCATCCGATGTCAGGCGCCAAGAACAAATCCGCTTCCGTTGTCAGCCGGCCCTCGCGCGAGGAGGCCGAAGATGCCATCCGCACGCTGCTCAAATGGGCCGGCGACGATCCGGCGCGCGAAGGCCTGCGCGATACGCCCGAGCGCGTCGCCCGCGCCTTCGAGGACTGGTTCTCGGGCTATAACGAGGACCCTGAGGAGTTCCTGCGCCGCACCTTCGAGGAGGTCGAGGGCTACGACGACATGGTCGTGCTCAAGGACATCCGCTTCGAATCCCATTGCGAGCATCATCTGGCGCCGATCATCGGCAAGGTCCATATCGGCTATCTGCCCAAGAACAAAGTGGTGGGAATCTCCAAGCTGGCGCGGGTAGTGGACACTTTCGCGCGGCGCCTTCAGGTGCAGGAGACGATGAACGCGCAAATCGCCAATTGCATCCAGCGCGTGCTGGAACCCAAGGGCGTGGCGGTGGTGATCGAGGCGACGCATCAATGCATGACGACGCGCGGCGTCCACAAGCCGGGTGTGACGATGGTGACCTCCTCCATGTCGGGCGAATTCCGCAAGAACCCGCTGACGCGGCGCGAATTTCTGAGCGTGATCGGCAATCCGGCGTCAAGCGTGGACGCGTAGGAAAGCGAATAGGGAGTGGCGCATAGCGAATAGAAACGGCTCTATTCGCTACTCGCCATTCGCAATTCGCTTATTTCGTGCACCGTGCCGCAGAATTCGCAGCGGGCGCGCAGGATGCCGTCGGGATCGGCCAGGCCCGCCCGTTCCTCAGGCGGGTAGGAGCGCAGCACCGCGGCGATGCGCTCGCCATTGCAGTCGCAGCGAAAGCCGATCGGCTCGGCGGGCAGCACGCGCACCTCTTCCTGATGGAACAGCCGCCAAAGCAGCGTTTCCGCGGAGAGCGAGGTATCGACCAGCTCGAGATCCTCGACGCTGCGCGCCAGCACCGCGAGCCGCTCCCAATCGTCCTCGTGGCGGTGGGCGCCGGGCGTGACCTGGAGCAGCAGCCCGCCCGCGCGCCATGAGGGTTCGCGGCTGCCCGGCGTGTAAACCGGCGCGGCGGCCAGGCGCACCAGCGTCGGCAACTGCTCGGACTGCGCGAAATAAGCCTCCGCCGAGGCGGCGATGCCCTCGGGCGAGAGCGCGACGATGCCCTGATAGGTCTTGCCGCCAATACGCGGCTCGATGGTGATGGCAAGCGAGCCCGACCCGGCCAGCGCCGCGAAAGAAGGCTTGCCGTCGAGCGCCGCGAAGCGCTCCGCATTGAGGCGCGCAAAACCGCGCACGCCCTTGGGCCGGTCGCCGTCGGCGCCGTAGTAATCGGCCGCGATCAGGTCGAGCGGGCCGTTGCCCTTGGTTTGCGCGGTCAGGCGCCCGTCGAGCTTGAGCGCGGTGCCGAGCAGCGCCACAAGCGCCAGCATCTCTCCCGCCGCGCGGCTGGCCGGTTCGGCCAAGGCATGGGCGCCGAGCGCGCGCGCCGAGGTGGCGTCGAGGCGCACCAGCCGGCCGCGCACGCCCGCCTCCGCCACGTCGAACGGCAGCACGAAATCGCCCGCTGGGGCGGGGCTGTAGTCTGAACTGCGCATGATACCGGTCAATATAGGGGCTCGTCGCCGGAATTCAAATCCACATCACCAAAGGAGCGGAATGACGGCCCAGGTGCGGCCCTTGCGCGCCTCGAATTCCGCGCCGAAGCGCTCGGCGAGCGCAATCTCCTCGATATGGATGCGCCACATATAAGCGAGCGTCACGGCGAGCGGCGTTCCGATCGCGGAGATCCAGTTGCCCATGGCAAGTCCGATCCCGGCGAACAGCAGAATGCCGCCGGTGTAGGCGGGATGGCGCAACAGCCGATACGGCCCGCGCGTCACCAAGCGCTGTCCGTCGAGAAGCTGCACAGAGGTGCGGAAGTACGCACCGAGCGTAACGACCGCCCAGACGTAAAGAAGCAATCCGGTCCAGAACAGCGCCATGGCGGTCTCGAACACAGGTTCGGGCGCAAACGTGATCCGCGCGGAGGGCAGCAAAGACGGTGCGAAGAACGCGCACAACGCGCCAACGGCGGAAGCAAAATAGATGAGCGGTTTGCTGCCGCTGTCCCGAAGGTCGCCACGGGCCGCGTTGCGTTCGCGCCGGTTGACCCAAGTAGTCACCAAGAAAAACGCGACGAAGCTCCCCCAGAAGATCACAGTCCACAACGGACGCGTGTTGAAGAGGTACGCTGGATCGGCGAAGTGCATGTTTCCCCCCGCGATGGCCCTACCCCAAGCACCACTTCAAAATCGCCTTCTGGGCGTGCAGGCGGTTTTCGGCTTCGTCCCAGACCACAGATTGCGGGCCGTCGATCACCTCATCCGTGACTTCCTCGCCGCGGTGCGCCGGCAGGCAGTGCATGAAGACCGCGTCCTTCGCCGCGCGCGACATCAGGCGCGCATTCACCTGATAGGCCTTGAGCAGATTGTGGCGCTTGGTGGAATCCTCGTCGCCCATCGACACCCAGGCGTCGGAGACCACGCAATCCGCGCCCGCCACGGCGCGCTCCGGGTCTTCGCCGAAATGGACGTCGCCGCCGTTCTCCTTGACCCAGTGACGCAAGGCCGGCCGCACCGACAATTCCGGCGGCGAGGCGACGCGCAGCGTGAATCCCATGCGCACGGCGGCGTGTACCCAGGAGGCGCAGGTGTTGTTCGAATCCCCGCTCCAGGCGACGAGGCGGCCCTTGATCGGCCCCTTATGCTCCTCGAAAGTCATCAGGTCGGCCAGCACCTGGCAGGGATGGGTCAGCTTGGTCAGCCCGTTGATCACCGGGACCGAGGCGTTGGCCGCGAGATCGACGACCATCTCGTGATCGAGCAGGCGGATCATCACCGCGTCCACATAGCGCGAAATCACGCGCGCGGTGTCGGCGATGGTCTCCTCGCGGGCAAGCTGCATCTCGCTGCCCGTCAGCATGATCGTGGTGCCGCCCAGCTGGCGCATGCCGACGTCGAAGGAAATGCGCGTGCGGGTGGACTGCTTGTCGAAGATCATCGCCAGCACGCGCCCTTCGAGCGGCTTGTCGGCGTCGGGCGCGCCGTGCGGCAGACCCTTGCGGGCAAGTTTGCGCCGGCGCGCCTCGGCAATCAGCGCGTTAAGCGTGGCGGCGTCGAGATCGGCGATGTCGAGGAAATGCTTGACGGTCATGCCGCCTCCGTCTTCTTGGAACTTTCGAAGCCCTTCGCGGCGGCCGACAGCATGGCCATCGCCTCGCGCACCTGGGCTTCCTCGATGATCAAGGGCGGCACCAGCCGAACGACATTTTCGCCGGCGCCGACCAGCAGCAGGCCCTGCTTGCGCGCGGCAGCGACGAATTCCGTATTGGGAACACGCAGCTTGAGGCCGAGCAACAGGCCCTGGCCGCGCACCTCCTCGAATACCGATGGATGCTCGGCAAGCAGCCCCGCAAGCTGCTGATTGAGATAATTGCCGATGCTCTCCACATGCGGCAGGAAATCCGGCGCCAGCACGAGGTCGAGTACGGCATTGCCGACCGCCATGGCGAGCGGATTGCCGCCATAGGTCGAGCCGTGCGTGCCCGGCGTCATGCCTTTCGCCGCTTCGGCCGTGGCGAGGCAGGCGCCCATCGGATAGCCGCCGCCGATTCCCTTGGCGATCGGCATAATGTCGGGCGCGATGCCCAGCCACTCATAGGCGAACAGCTTGCCGGTGCGCCCGACGCCGGTCTGGATTTCGTCGAAGATCAAGAACAGGCCGCGTTCGTCGCAGAGCTTGCGCAAGCCGCGGAGGAACTCGGGCGCGAGCACGCGCACGCCGCCCTCGCCCTGGATCGGCTCGACCAGTATCGCCGCGGTCTCGGGCACGATCGCCGCCTCCACGACTTTCAGATCGCCGGGCGGAATCTGATCGAAGCCGTCGACCTTCGGGCCGAAGCCCTCCAGATATTTCGCCTGACCGCCGGCGGCGATTCCCGCCAGCGTGCGGCCGTGAAACGCGCCCTCGAAGGTGATGATTCGGAAACGCTCGGGGCGTCCGCTGACATACTGGTAGCGCCGCGCCATCTTGAACGAGAGTTCGCACGCCTCGACGCCGGAGTTGGTGAAGAACACCGTGTCGGCGAAGGTGTTTTCCACTAGCCGCTTGGCCAGCGATTCCTGGCCCGGCACGCGGTAGAGATTAGAGGTGTGCCAGAGCTTGCCCGCCTGTTCGGTGAGCGCCGCCACCAGCTTGGGGTGCGCATGGCCGAAGGCGCTGACGGCGATTCCCGCCCCGAAATCGAGGTATCGCTGCCCATCCTCGGCGAAAAGGTATGGCCCTTCGCCCCGGACGAACGCGACATCCGCCCGGTTGTAGGTTGGCAGCAATGACGGAAACACCTGATCCTCCTATGGCTCAGCGCTCTTGTGGATAACCCACGGGCGCGGGCGGGCTTTATCCGCTTTCTGCCTTTTCCGCACAAGCGAGGCGGATTGGCAAAGCCCGGCGCGCTTTCCACCGCCTTGGAATCACGCGTGATTCCGGATTGGGGATGAGTCGGCCAAGGCAAATTGGCGCTGAGTCGGTTTCTGTGGACGAAGGGATTGTAGTTGCCCCGCAAGACTTGTGCGTCGGACGGCAGTGGATACGATATCTTGTGGCTCGCAAGCCAGTGAAAGGGAGACGCCATGACTCAGGCGAATTGGACCGACGACCGCGTGGAGCAGCTTAAGAATCTCTGGACCGAGGGTCTCTCGGCAAGCCAGATCGCCCGCGCCCTCGGCGGGGTGACCCGTAACGCCGTGATCGGCAAGGTGCATCGCTTGGGCCTCGCCGGCCGCGCCAGTTCCTCGCGAGTCGAACGTCCCCGCCTGCCGAGTGCGCCGCGCGTCTCCATCCGCTCCCACATCCCTGCCGCACCGGTGATCGAAGAAGATCCGCTGCCGCTCGACGACGGCAACTTTGCCACCGTGCTGACGATCAACGACCGCATGTGCCGCTGGCCGATCGGCGATCCGGCCGAGAACGAGTTTCATTTCTGCGGCCGCAAGCCCAAGTCCGGCTCGCCCTATTGCGAGGCCCATGCGCGCAAGGCCTATCAGCCGCAGCAGCAGCGCCGCGACAAGATGGCGGGGTAGCAGACGGATCGCGCGGTTTCGTGCTAGGATTTCGGCATGAAGAAATCCATGCAAAAACCGAGGGCGAAGCGCGTTCCCGCTAAGGGGACCCAGCAGCTTAAGACGGTCGCAACCGGCGAACCGCTCGAAAAACAGCTTCGCAATGCGTATGCTAGGCGGGCTTGCAGCCGGCCGGGGCTCTGACGTCCGTCAGTTGGCGGCGACGCCGTCTTCCAGCGCGTAGCCGGCCGAGCGCACCGTGCGAACGGGATCGTGCACGCCTTCCATATTGAGCGCCTTGCGCAGCCGACCGACATGCACGTCGACCGTGCGCGCCTCGACATAGACGTCCGATCCCCAGACGGCGTCCAGCAACTGCTCGCGCGAGAACACCCGTCCGGGATGCTGGATGAGGTGCTCGAGGAGTTTGTATTCGGTCGGCCCCAGATGAACCTCCTTGCCGGCGCGGCGCACGCGATGGGCGGCGCGGTCCAACTCGATGTCGCCGACCTGGACCACGTCCTCGGCCAGGCTCGGGCGGATGCGGCGCAGGACCGCGCGCAGGCGCGCGAGCAGTTCGGTCATCGAAAAGGGTTTGGTCAAATAATCGTCGGCCCCGGTGTCGAGGCCGCGGATGCGGTCGCTCTCTTCGCCCCGCGCCGTCAGCATGATGATCGGTACGTTGCGGGTCTCCTGGCGCCCACGCAGCCGCCGGCAGACCTCGATGCCAGACAGCTGCGGCAGCATCCAGTCGAGCAGAACCAGATCCGGCTTCTCCTCGGCGGCGACCAGCAGCGCCTCTTCGCCGTCCTGCGCTTCCAGGACGCGGTAGCCTTCGCGTTCCAGATTGTAGCGCAGCAAGGTGACAAGCGCGCCTTCATCCTCAGCGACCAGAACCGACGGTTTCATGGCTTGCGCTTTCCTTCGAAGCTGGTTTCGCTCGTGGTGTCGGCCTTGGGACGGTCGGTGGCGAGGTAACCGCCCGTCACCATGTGATAGACGACTTCCGCGATGTTGGTGGCGTGGTCGCCGGTGCGCTCGATGTTCTTGGCGATGAAGAGCAGGTGCGTGCAAAGCCCGATGGTCCGCGGGTCTTCCATCATGTAGGTGAGAAGCTCGCGAAACAGGCTGTTGTACATCTCGTCGATTTCGCCGTCCTGGCGCCACACCGCTTCGGCGGCTTCGGCATCGCGGTCGGAATAGGAGTCGAGCACCAGCTTGAGCTGCCCGAGCGCCTGGCCGCCCATGCGGGCCAGACTTTGCGTCAGTCGGATCGGCGGTTCGCGGTTGAGCACGATGGCGCGCTTGGCGATGTTCTTGGCCAAGTCGCCGATGCGCTCAAGTTCGCTGGCGCATTTGAGCGCGGCGAGCGTCTCACGCAGGTCCACCGCCATGGGCTGGCGCA
>Ga0182027_10011757_pt1 | contig 12332 bp, 15 predicted proteins | sample 712E1DmetaG_FD_121300 | JGI IMG/M metagenome (GOLD analysis project Ga0182027, IMG submission 121300) | Permafrost microbial communities from Stordalen Mire, Sweden - 712E1D metaG (Illumina Assembly) | ecosystem: Environmental > Terrestrial > Soil > Wetlands > Permafrost | place: Sweden...
CGCCCAGGTGGAAGCTGACGGTATGCAGCGAGAACAACTCCTCGAAGACCGCGGAGAGCAGGTGCTGCCCGCTGTGCTGCTGCATGTGGTCGAAGCGCCGGTCCCAATCGATGGCGCAATCGATCGCCTCGGCGGCCACCGGCGCGCCCACGCGGTGGGCGATGCGTTCGCCCTCGTCGACCGCCTCCAGCATAGGGACGCCCGCGATGGCGCCGGTATCGGACGGCTGCCCGCCGGACGCCGGGTAGAAGGCCGTGCGGTCGAGGTAGACGGTGAGCCCGTCCGGCGACCGCTCGACGATGCGCGCCGGGAACTCGCGCAGATAGGAATCCGTGTAGTAAAGGCGTTCAGTCATGGCGACAATTCATGAAGGCGCCCGGCGCATACGGGGTGGCCGCCTGCGTCAGCTCTGACGCCTGGCGATCAGCTCGCGGACCTTGGGTACCAGATCGTGAGGCACGTTCATCACGGTCTCAGAGCACGCAATCCCGGCCTCGTCCTCCGCTACGGCGTCATCTTCGTTCTGTTCTCCGTAATGGGCGAGCACGCGTTGCACCTTGTCCGCATCCCATCCCTCCGGAAACATGGTCTGGCTCATTGCTGCTTCTTCCTTCTGCGCCTGCGATACGCCGCCAGTGGCTTCCCGGCCAACTCATAGGCCGTGATTACGAATACGCTGTCGGGTTCATCGGTCGGGACATAGATGACCCTCAAATACCTGCCGGCGGCCGTCCGGCCCAAAGCGATCCTGGAATTCTCCCGGCCGGCCCGATCCTCCCCCGGTTGCTCCAGAATCTCAATGACCTCGTCCTCATCCACCTGGTGGTTATGACAATGAGGCGCTCCGGTCGTAGGATCGATATAGAATCGCGCCCGCAAGCTATCTTCCGTCCCATTCTAGCGCGAACGGGACCGGCGATCTCGGCAGGTCTCCAAAAAAGACTTTCCCCATCCACAATGCCGCCCTCCCCGTTGTACAATATGAGCCAGAGGGATGGAATGAAGAAATACGGCAGATTTGCCGCTCTCATTACCGTGGTGCTCGGCACTCTAGTCTATTTGGCGGTGGCCGGGGGAGCTTCCAATGCCACCTATTACAAGACCATCGCCGAGCTTGGCCAAATGGGGGACCAGGCGTATGGAAAGCGGCTCCGCGTCGGCGGCGATGTGGAAAGCGGTTCCATCAAACGCGCCGGTACCGAGGTCCAGTTCGTGCTGGTGCAGGATAAGACCAAGCTGACGGTCGCCTATACCGGCTCAGACCCTCTTCCGGACACCTTCCGGGACGGGTCCCAGGCGCTTGCCGATGGCAGACTCGATAAGGACGGCGTTTTCCGCGCCGGCAAGATCCAAGCCAAGTGCGCGTCGAAGTACGCCGCCAAACCGGGCCAAATGCCCGGTCAGGCGCCTTCCAACATCAACACCGGCAAAAGCAGCATATAGTAGAGGGGTTCTATGGAAAATCTGGGTTCGCTGGCCCTCCTGCTGGCCTTCTGCGTGGCCATCTACTCCGCGCTGGCCTCGGTTGTCGGCCGCCTCAAGCGCAAACCTTTCCTGGTGGTGAGCGGCCAACGCGGCGTCTACGCCATCTGGGTGCTTGTTACCCTGGCTTCCGGCATCCTCGTTCACGCCCTGATGGTGAGCGATTTCCGCTTCGCTTACGTGGCCGAGCACAGCAACCGCGCCATGCCGCTGCTTTACAAGTACGCGGCGTGGTGGGGCGGACAGGAAGGCTCGCTGCTGCTGTGGAGCTGGCTGCTGGCGACGTACTCCATGGTGGCGGCCTACACCAACCGCCGCAGACACCGCGACTTCATGCCTTACGTCACCGCCGTGCTGATGACGGTGCAGACCTTCTTCCTGGTCCTCAATAACTTCGTCGCCAACGCCTTCACCATGGTCACCATGGACGGACGCATCACGGCGCTCGCCGATGGCAACGGTCTCAGCCCATTGCTGCAATACCCGGCCATGGCCATCCATCCGCCCATGCTCTATCTGGGCTACGTGGGGTTCTCGGTCCCGTTCGCCTTCGCCATCGGTTCGCTCATCACGCGCCAGCAGGGCGATGGCTGGATCCACACCACGCGCCGCTGGACGCTGGTCACCTGGCTCTTCCAAAGCACCGGCGTCATGCTCGGCATGGCTTGGGCTTACCACGTTCTCGGATGGGGCGGCTACTGGGGCTGGGACCCGGTGGAGAACGCTTCCCTGCTCCCGTGGATCAGCGGCACGGCGTTCCTGCACTCGGTCATGATGCAGGAGAAGAAGGGCATGATGAAAATCTGGAACATCGTGCTGGTTTCCTCCACCTTCTTCCTGTGCATCCTGGGCACCTTCCTGACGCGCTCGGGCGTGGTGCAATCGGTCCATGCGTTCGCCCGCTCCGAAATCGGCAAGTACTTCGTCGCCTTCCTGGCGCTGGGCATCGCCGCCACCGTATACCTCATCCTCGAGCGCCTGGATTACCTCAAGAGCGAGGCGCAGCTTGAGAGCGTGGTTTCGCGCGAATCGAGCTTCCTGTTCAACAATCTGATCCTGCTGGCAAGCTGCTTCGCGGTGCTGTGGGGCACCTTGTTCCCGGTGATCTCCGCCACGTTTTCGGGCGAACAGATCTCGCTCGACGCCGATTGGTACAACCGCCTGATGGTTCCCATCGGTCTGTTCCTGCTGTTCCTGACGGGCGTTGGGCCGTTGTTTTCCTGGCGCAAGACCTCGGTCGAAAGCCTGCGGCGCAATTTCCAGTGGCCCGGCGTGGCGTCCGTCGTCCTGGTGGCCGCGCTGATCGCCGCCGGCATGCGCAGTTTCTACGCGCTCATCTCCTTCGGCTTCTGCCTCTTCGTGGCGCTCACGGTATTCGCCGAATTCTACAAGGGGTCGAAAACCATCGCCGTCAAAAACCAGATGAATTTCCTTCGCGCGGCGGTGGAGTTGACCCACCGCAATACCCGGCGCTACGGCGGATACATCGTCCACATGGGGATCGTGCTGATGTTCGTCGGCTTCACGGGGCAGGCCTTCAAGTTGAGCGACGTTAAGGAATTGAACAACGGCGATGCGATGAAGATCGGCCACTACGACCTGAAGATGGTCAACCTGGAGCACGGCGAAAACGACAACTACACGTGGGATCGCGCCACCATCGACGTGTTCAAGGACGGCGAGGGACTGGGACTGCTTCGGCCGGAGAAGCGGCTCTATAAGGCCAGCCGCCAAAGCACTTCCGAGGTGGGCATCCGCGTCCGCCTCAATGAGGATCTGTACCTGAACTTTGGAGGCATGTCGGACGACAACCAGCGCGCCGTCATCCAGGCCTTCGTCAACCCGCTGGTCACCTGGATCTGGATTGGCGGCTTGGTGCTGATTGGCGGTACGCTGATCTGCCTGGTTCCCGCTAAGATCAAGATGCAGTATGCCCGCACGCAAGTGGTGGGGGTCACAACTAAGCATGCGACGGTTCAGAAATAGTCTGTTGATCCTGCTGATGGCGGCGGCGGCGCTGGCGCAGACCGCCTCGGAGAAGCCTAGCCTCGATACGCGCCGGGTGGGCGCGCGCCTCATGTGCCAGTGCGGCTGTAAGGATTCGGTGGCCACCTGCAGCATGCTCGAATGCAGCTTCTCCAAACCCGCCAAGGAACGCATCGCGCGCATGCAGGCCGTGGGCATGAGCGACCAGCAGATCATTCAGGCCTTCGTGCGCGATTACGGACCCGGCATCTACCTGGCGCCGCCTAGCGCGTTCGGCTGGATCGTGCCCTATGCGGGCGTCGGTCTGGGCCTGGTGGTAATCTGGCTGTTCATCAAGAAGTACCGGAAGCCAACCCCATTGCCCGAAATCGGCGAAATGCAGATCGACGACCCGGAGTTGGCCAAGTACAAGGATCAGATTGAGAAGGATCTCGCAAAACTGGAGTAGCTGATATCCCGTGATCATCGCTATCGCCTGCATCGTCGCGCTCGCGGTTGTCGCGTCCCTCCTGCTCGTCCGGGAAAAGGACCTGCCCGCGCCTGAGGCCGTATCGCCGTTCGACCATCTCGACGAGCGCAAGGCGGCCATTTATGAGAACCTGCGCGACCTCCAGTTCGAGTACCGCGTGGGCAAACTTTCCGACCAGGATTATCAGGGCGCCAAGCGGGACTTGCAAAAGGAACTGGCTGGCGTGATGGCCGAAGTGGACCGCCTGAAAGCCCGCATCGCCGAAGGCGGCTTCGTTCCGCCAAGCGTGCCAGAGTCTTTGAAGCCAGATACAACCGGCTTAGTTTGCGCATTTTGCGGAGCACACTTCGAGAAAGAGTTGAAGTTCTGCGGCGAGTGCGGCAAGCCTATGAAGGCGGCCCAGGTATGAGGAGACTCGGCATCCTCCCGCTGCTATGCTGGCAGGCTGTGGCCGCCGTCACCGGCACGGTGGTCAACCGCACCACCGGCCAGCCTCAGGCCGGCGCCTCCGTCGGCTTTTACAAGCTGGTGAACGCTTTTGAGTTGGCCGAAGAGACCACGTCGGACGCACAGGGCAACTTTTCCATCAAGGATTCGCCCGACGGCGCCAAGCCCAACATGATCCGGACCACCTGGCAAGGCGTCGGCTATATCCGCATCTTGCCGCCAGGGTCCCCCACCGCCGGCCTCGCTCTCGATTGCTACGATTCGTCCAAGCAGCCCGGCGGCGCCAGGGTCGCCAAGCATATGATCCTGTTCCAGCCCTCCGGCGGGGAATTGACGGTCAACGAAACCTACATCCTCGACAACCAGGGCAAAACCTCGTGGAACGACCCGGCCGATGGCGCCCTGCGCATCTACCTGCCGCCGGCCGCCAATGGCAAGGCCGAAGTGAACGCCACCGCGGCGGACGCCAACGGCATGGGCATCGGCGCGGCGCTAGTGAAGACGTCCGAGCCCGGCGTTTATGGCGTCGCTTTTCCCGTCAAACCGGGCGAGACGCGCATCGACCTCGACTACACGGTGCCCTATAAGGAAGGCGCGCCGTACCAAGGCAAGATCGTCTCGAAGGACGAGAACACGTACCTGGTCGCCCCCAAAGGCGTGACGCTTACGGGAGAGCGGCTGAACGATCTTGGTCCCGAGCCGCGCACCCTAGCCCATATCTACGGCCTTGCGGCAACCGCCTTCAAGATCCAACTGACCGGCGCGCCCGTGGCGGTGGCCGCGGCCCCGGAGAACCCGCCCGCGGAGTCGCCCGACGCCTCCGACGGAGCGCCCCAGGTGGAAGTGGCCCCGCCCCACGTCTTCGGCCAGGTTTGGCAGATCCTGGGATTGGCGCTGGGAATCCTGGCGCTGGGCTTCGCGATCCTCTACCGCGCGTCGGGGAGTTCCAAGGAGGATCATGAGCGCGGTCGCGGTTGAGGGCGTCTGGAAATTCTACGGCGACTTCCCCGCCCTGCGCGACATCCGGCTGGAGGCCGATGCCGGCGCCTGTCTGGCGCTGATCGGACGCAACGGCGCCGGCAAGACCACTCTGCTGCGCGCCATCGCCGGCTTCTCGCGGCCGGGGCGCGGCCGGATCCTCATCGGCGGCAGGGAGCCGCGCGACGCCGAAACACGCCGCCATGTGGGCTTCATCGGCCACGGCATCTCGGTCTACGACGAGCTTTCCGCTTTCGAGAATCTGCTGCTCTACGCGCGGCTCTACCACTTGCCCGATCCGCGCGCACGCGCCCTGGAATGGCTGGAGCGCACCGGCTTGGAGCGCGTCCGCGACGGCTTGGTGCGCGAGTTTTCGCGCGGCATGCGCCAGCGCCTGGCGGTGGCCCGCGCTTTTCTGCACGACCCCTCGGTGCTTCTGCTGGACGAGCCGTTTACGGCTCTGGACGACCGCGCCATCGCCGTCTTGCAGACCCTGCTCCGCGAGGCCCTGGCGCAAGGCAAGACCATTATCATGTCGACCCACCAATTGCGGGAAGCCCTCGAGCTTGCCTCGCACGTCGCGCTGCTGACGCGCGGCAAGGTGGCGTTTCACGGCCCCTGCACGGCGGAAATGACGGCCGACCCCGGGCTGGTTTACGCGCGCTACGGCGAGGGCTGATGGGGTTCTTCCGCGCCGCGCTGGTCGTCATGACGAAAGACCTGCGCGCCGAGCTGCGCACCAAGGAGGCCATCAACGCGTCCCTCGGTTTCGCCATCGTCATTCTACTGTTATTCAGCTTCGCGTTCGACCCCGAGGCCGATACCACAAAAGCCCTTTCCGGCGGCCTGTTGTGGATTGTCTTTGCCTTCGCCGGCACGCTCATTCTGAACCGCAGCTTCGCCCGCGAGCTGCCCAACGATTGCCTGGACGCCCTGATCGCCGCGCCCATCTCCGGCGCAGCCTTATTCCTGGGAAAGGCGCTGGCGAATTACGTCCTCCTGCTGGCCGTGGAGCTGGTCTCGTTGCCGGTTTTCGGCATCTTCTATAATGTGCACTGGACCCATCAGTTGGCCGAGTTGCTGATGGTGCTCGCGCTGGGTACCTGGGCGCTCACCGTGATCGGGACCGTTTTCAGCGCCCTGACCGTGAATATTCGGCTGCGCGAAGTCATGCTGCCGATGCTGACGTATCCGATTCTAGTGCCGGCGCTGATGGCGGCCATGAAGCTGACCATGGAATTGATCTCGGGCAACGCCATCGGCCCGGAAACCGTCACCTGGCTGAAGATGCTGATAGGGTTCGACGTGGCGTATACCGCCGTTTCCCTCTTCTTAGTGGAAACGGTGCTGGTAGGGTGAGTGGGGCGGGCCTCCTGGCCTGCCTTCTTGGCTTGCTTATGAGTTACTACGAACGACGCCTGCCACATTGGCATCCCGACCACGCCGCGGCATTTGTCACATGGCGTCTGCATGGTTCGCTCCCACGATCCACATGGGAAAACCGACCTGCGATGCTTGCAGGAAAGGCCTTCGTGGCCGTGGACCGGGAATTGGCAACCGCCGCAACAGGTCCAACATGGCTCAAGGACGAACGTATTGCGCAATGCGTCATCGAGACGCTGCGGTTCGGTCAGGAGCCCCTCCATTTGTACGACCTGCATGCCTGGGTACTCATGTCCAACCACGTTCATATTTTGATCGAGCCGAATACCGAACTTCCCCGGATCACACGACGCCTCAAGAGTTTCTCGGCGAAGCAGGCGAACGAGATTCTCGGACGGACAGGCGAACGGTTTTGGCAGGATGAGTCGTTTGATCGTTGGGTTCGGAATCAGAGGGAATTCGGGTAAATAGCGCAGTACATCGAACTTAACCCGGTTGCGGCCGGATTAGTACAGCGGCCGGAAGATTGGCCGTGGTCCAGCGCTCACAAGGGCGCGGAGTGAAGAAAGAAGGCAGGCCAGGAGGCCCGCCCCACTGGCGGGGCGGTCCGCCTGCCTTCTAGCAGAGGAGACACTGAATGCGCGAAAAGGTACTTTACGCACTGGGCATCGGGGCCATCGCCATCCTGGTGTGGAACATCAACGCCATCGCCCGTCTGCCGGAGGAGACCCAACAAGGGGTGACCTTCAAGATCATCTTCTTCCACGTCCCCATGTGGATCTGCGCCATGACGGCGGCTTGCGCGGCGCTCCTGGCGAGCGTGGGTTTCCTGGCGACCAAGAACTTCAAGTTCGACGCCGCGGCGGTGGCTGTCACGGAGGTGGGGCTGGCTTTCACGTCGGCCGGCCTGGTCACCGGCTCCATCTGGGGCCGTGAAATCTGGGGCATTTGGTGGACCTGGGACGCGCGCCTGACTTCCGCGCTGGTCTGCTGGCTGCTCTACGCCGGCTACCTGATGCTGCGCAAAGCCGTCGAGGACCCCACGCAACGCGCCACGTTCGCCGCGGTGTTCTCGATTTTCGCGTTCATCGACGTGCCCATCGTGGTCTTCTCGATCAAGTGGTGGCGTACGCAGCATCCCCAACCCGTGTTCTGGGGGGGCGGCAGTTTTCCGCCCGACTGGAACCTCCATTTCGTCTGGAACATGTTCGCCATGTTGATGCTGGGCGTCGTCATGGTCGCTGTGAGGCTTCGCCAGGAGGATGCGCAGCGGGAGATCGATGCCCTGCGCCGGACCGCGCACGCCCTTTAAGGAGATTTCCATGCATGTAATCGCTCAAATCCCGTTTCTGGCGCAGATCGCCACTCAGGAAGAGATTCTTCAGCATCAGTACGAATATCTGAGTATCGGCTGGACGGCGGCTTGGGTCGTCCTGGCCGTCTACGTCCTGATGATGGTCTCCCGCGAGCGCAAGTTGAAGCGCGAAATCGCCGGGCTGAAGGCCATGCTGGAAGAGAGGCAAAAGTAGCGGCCCTCCGGGGCGGCCCGGGGTCCGGCCGCCAAAGGCCCAGAAAAAAAGAGTTTATTATTCGGCAAAAGTAATGTTATAGTGTGGCTTAAATGCAATGCCATTCCGGTAGGCCTCACCGCCCGGACGGAGAGGCGCGGCCCATGACGGACGATAAGAGCTTTTTAGGTTTGGCTGCCATCCGCAGGAATCGTGGTATTTCCTTGCGAGAGATCGCCGAGTCCACCAAGATCGGCATCCGTTCGCTCGAAGCCATCGAGCGGGGCGAGTTCACGAAGCTTCCCGGCGGCATCTACACCACCAGCTACATTCGCCAATACGCGCGCGCCATCGACTACGACGAGAGCGTGATCCTGGCGGTGTACCACCGCGAAGCGGCTGCGTTACGGTCGGATTCCGCCCAGCCTGGCGGCCGCAACGGTAAAGGCATGATGGGCGGATACCGCCCGGCTTCGACCGCGGTTTAAGCCGCGATTCCCCGCGTCCCGGTGCGCCGCCGGCCGCGTCATTTCCCCGGTTTCCGCTCCGCCAGGCGCGCGGTGAACCGGGCTACGTTCACGATGGTGCGTTCGTGCGTCCCTTCGCCGAGCTTCTCGGTTTCGTCCCACGCCTCGACGCGGAACTGGACGCGCCGGCCCGTGACGCTGGCGATCTCGGCGGTGAAGGTCACGCACGCTCCGATGGGCGCCGCCGCCAGGTGCGCCACGTTGACGTGGGTTCCCAGGGTGTCGTAGCCGGCCTCCAGCATGGGCAGCACGGCGTCGCGGCAGGTGCGCTCCATAAATCCGATCATGTGCGGCGTGGATAATACGCGGGCGCCCTCCGCGCCCAAAAACGCAATGCAGACTTCGCTGGTGACCAAAAGTTTGTCTTCGCGCTTGGCGCCGATAGCGATATTGTGCGTTGCTCCCATTGCTCCAATGTAGCAATCCCGAGCGGAAAACGTATCCGGCGGCCCAGTCGCCTGGGCCATGAGTTGCGATAATCGAATGGTATGCCTTCGCGCCCGTTCCTTCGCCGCCCGGCCGTGTTACTGATCCTCGCGCTCTCCGCGGTGGCCGCCGTGGTCAGCATTCTCGGAAAACTCACCGGCGGTTCCGACTTGGTGAAGAAGCCCCTCACGCTGGTGAGCGCGGGCGGAGCGGAGGCCTATCCCTCCTTCTCGCCGGATGGCAAGCGCCTGGTCTTCAGCGTGCGCCTCGCCAAGGACCAACCTTTTCACCTCTTCGTGCGCAACCCCGCCGACGGGGAACGGCGCCAGTTGACCAGCGCCGAAGGCAGCGACATCGCGCCCGTCTGGTCGCCGGATGGTGCGAGCGTCGCGTTCCTGCGCGTGGAAGACGGCGGCGCGGCCTGCATGGCGATTCCGGCCGCGGGCGGCGCCGAACGGAGAGTGGCGGATTGCGCCATGCCGGCCGATGCCCAGCAGCCTAACCCGGCGGTGGGCTGGACGCCGGACAGCCAGCGGCTGGTGGTGGCGGCGCCGGGCGCCAACCAGTTGCCCGCTCTCGCGCTGGTTCCGCTTGCGGGTGGAACGCCGAAGCCTCTGACCAACCCCCCGCAAGGCACGCAGGGCGATTCCACGCCGGCCGTTTCTCCCGACGGCAAGACCCTGGCTTTCGTGCGAACGTCGAGCGAGGAGAACGCCGACATTTTCGCCTGCGACCTCTCCGGCGGAAATCTTCAGCGGCTCACCTTCGATGGCCGGGCGGTCCGCGGAATCGCGTGGACCCCGGATGGCGGCCACCTGGTCTACGCCGGCTATCGAATGGGAACTTGGCGCCTGTGGCGTCTGCCGGTCGGCGGCGGCAGCCCGCGCGACTTGGCTTTCGCGCGCAACGGCGCGCAGTACCCCGCGGTGGCGCACTCCGGCGGCCGCCTGGCTTACACCGATGGCACGACCGTCTCGGCTATCTGGCGGAGGCCGCTCGGGGCGCCGGCCGTGGATTCGGGCGGCGAGTCGCTGATTCGTTCGAGCGGCCGTGAAACTACGCCGGCCTGGTCGCGCGACGGCGCGAAGATCGCGGATATCTCGGACCAGACCGGCAACGATGAAATCTGGGTGAGCGACGCCGAAGGCCGCCATCGCACGCAGTTGACCCATTTCAACGGCCGCGCGGACACCGGATACCCGCGCTGGTCGCCCGACGGGCAGAGCGTTCTTTTCGACATACGCGGCGGCGACGTTTACGAAGTGGATGTCATACCCGCCGCCGGCGGAACGCCCAAGCGCGTGCTCGAAAACGCCAACGGGGCCTCCTGGTCGAACGATGGGAAGTCGATCTACTACGAATCGCGCGGCCAGATCTGGAAAGCCTCGGCCGACGGCTCTGGCCCGCGGGTGCTTACGTCGCAGGGAGGCGGGCAGCCCGCGGAGTCCTTGGACGGGAAGTTTGTCTACTACGGCAACCGGCGCGAAATCTGGCGCATCCCGGCCGATGGCGGAACCGAGGAGGAAGCCATTCGCTCCGACCGCGGCTTCGTCATGGGCGGTCCCCGGTTGACGGCCAAGGGGGCGTATTACGTCGAGTGGACCCGCGAGCGCGACATGCGCATGCGCCGCGGGCGCGGCGGCCCGGCGGTCTCGTTCAATTCCGCCCAGATCACAATCTTTTTCTACGATTTCGCCGAGGGCAAGAGCGCTTCTATCTTCGAGACGGAGATGATCGATTTCTCGGGCGTCGCGGTTTCGTCGGACGGGAAGTACATGCTCTACCCGCGCGTGGACGATAGCCAGACCAACCTGATGCTGGTGGATGGGTTCAAGTAGCCGCCGCGGACGTCACTTGGCGCCGGGGTCGATCAGATCGAGCGTGGTCTCCTTCTGGCAGCACACGCACGGTCCGGGCGTGTAAGCGCGGATGCCGCAAACGTCGCACCAGTAGGTGATCGTTTTGAGGTGGCCGTCCTTCCGCACCGTCAGGGCGGTGGTGTGGATCGGGTCGATCAGGAACCGGCCGGACGCCGTGAAATGCCCTTTGGCCTGGACCTCGAACCCGTTGAGCCGTTGGTCGCCAAGGACCTTGCGCGTGGAATCGTCGCCGTCGAGCGGAACCAGCTTGTTGCCGGCCACGGCCATCGCGGGCGGCTTTCCGGCATTCAGGACCAACCTGCCGCTCAGTGTCTCAACCTTGTCCGAATCGGCGGCAAATGCGCACACCGCCGCGGCAAGAACAATCAGACAGCCCCTCATTGGTCCATTGTAGCGTACGCGAGGGGAAGATCTCTCAGCCGCCGATACACGGGAATTCATCCAAGTTCGCCGCGGTATCGAAGCGGGAATCGCGCAGTCAGGACCTCCCATCCAGCCAGGAGATCTGTTCGCCGCCGGTCAGTTGCAGGTTGAGAATGTCGGGGGACTTCGGATCGAACTCCACGGGCGCGGGCCTGCCGTGGAATAGCTTGGTCACGCGGAGTTGCGGCAGTACGGTATCGGGGCTCTCCACGCCGGCCTCGCGGATGGCAGCGGCCACGCTCGCGGGAAGGCGCACGTTGAGGTCGCCGCCGTTCACCCGCACTCTCAAGAACGGGTTCACTCCCACGCGCCGGGGAAGCTCCAGACACATGCCCCCGCTCTTGCCGCATTCGGCGGAATCGCCCGCGGCGGCCTTCGAGCGCCGGTTGAGATCCTCCCGCGTTGCCCCGGCGGCTTGCGGCGGAAATTGAAAGTAATCGACCGCCGGCGCGGCAGCCTTTTCGACCGCACCTTGAATGTTGCGCTCGGCCGAAAGCGCCGTAAAATGGTATCCCGCCCGCCCCGTGTTGCGCTCCACGCCGTACCACGCGGTTTCGAAGCCGATGACGCTCGGCGCGAGATCCGCATCCACATCGCCGGAGTACTCCTGCGGCGCGACTCTCCTCACTTGGCCTACCCTTGTCCCGTTCAGGAGCGACGCATCCAGCGCGGCTCCTTCGCGTAGTAGCGGACTGTGCACTTCCAGCCGGCTCCACTGCCCCAAATCCACGTAACCGCTCAGGAAGCCTGCATTCATGAGGCGCGCCGCCGCGACGGAATCCATGGGCGCCGACTCCAGAATCAGCTCCGCCAGTTCCTCGCC
>Ga0182027_10011758_pt1 | contig 12332 bp, 9 predicted proteins | sample 712E1DmetaG_FD_121300 | JGI IMG/M metagenome (GOLD analysis project Ga0182027, IMG submission 121300) | Permafrost microbial communities from Stordalen Mire, Sweden - 712E1D metaG (Illumina Assembly) | ecosystem: Environmental > Terrestrial > Soil > Wetlands > Permafrost | place: Sweden...
TAATTCATAAATGTGTTTCCCCTGGGTCTCTTGCGGGGTAACAGAAAACTTCTGGTAAAATGCCGGATTGGCAGTGATTATCCGCAAATCGGCATCAAGGACTATCAGCGGCTCCCGGATCGTGGATATTATATTTTCAGAATAATCCAGGGCATCCTGCAACTGTTGAACCTTCCGCTTAGTTTCCATAGATTCCTCATTCTTTGTATCATATCCGGCATCGGCGCTGGGATACTTGACTTATATTTACAGATTATCATAAAAAACGGTATTTGTGTTCACAACACCGAATCATCCGGTTTTGCAAAGTCTCTAAATAACCTTCTCAAAATCGATAAACCCTTTGTCTATATCGATGCGGATAAGCTTGACTTTTAGACGGCTGCCGACATCGACCCCTTGATAGCCGCGTGCCAGGCGTCCTTCGATCGGAGGCTGAAAGATACGCACCCACGTTCCTTTATCAGCCGCCCCGGTACAGATAGCGTCAAACTGGTTCCCTATTCTCGAGGAGAGCAGCATCGCTGCCGCCGATTTGGCAACCTGACGTTCTACCTTATTGGCATCATCTTCTTTTTCGGTGCAGTGTTTAGCCAGTTCGACTAATTCTGAGTCGGTATAAGGCACAGGAGACCCGCTGAGCGTTGCTTTCAGAATCCTTTGAGTAATCAGATCCGGAAAGCGCCGGTTGGGAGCGGTGGAATGGGTGTAGTCCTTAACAGCCAAACCAAAATGGCCGGGGGCTGTCTCATTCGGGAGTTCAACAACATACTCTCCGGCGCCGAGCAGTTTTATGATGATCAGGGACAGGTCCGGGAAACGTAGAGGGTCCGCCGTTTTCTGCTTTACCAGAAAATCCGCCAGAGCTTTCGAATCAGGCGTAACCGGAAGCTGATAATTATGCTGGGCCGCAATCTCGACGATTCTGTCCCAACGCTTCGGGGTACGGACAACACGTCGTAGAGAAGTAATCTTTTTCCTCTGGAGAAAGAGCGCGGTCACATCATTGGCGGCAATCATGAAGTCTTCGATGATTTCCTTAGCCCGGTTCGTTTCATCCACCTGCAAGTCCCGGATCTCGTTGCCGTCAAAGACCGGATGTGATTCGAGTGTCTGAAGTTCCAAGGCGCCGCGTTTGTAGCGCACTGCCCTCAATTTCTGAGCGACACGGTCCTGAATCCGGAGATTGTTGGCAAGGGCAGGGTCAACCGTGACACCTTTATTAGGCGTAGTTTCTTTGCCATCCAACCAGGCCGCGACAGCGTTATAGGCCAGCTTGGCATGATTATTGACCAGAGCATGATAAATATCCGAACTTTTTATTTCTCCGGCATCGTCGACTATCATCTCGACAACAATTGCCGGGCGGTCTTGTTGATAATTGAGCGAAGTAAGATTTGTGGAAAGTTTTTCAGGGAGCATCGGGAAAGTTTTGCCCGCTGTATAGACGGAGGTTGTGTTCTGATGGGCATGCCCGTCAATCTCTGAATTCTTTTTTACCAGGGCGTCCACGTCCGCCACAGCCACAAGAATTTTTACATTGTTATCCGGCAGCACCTCCGCCACCGTCAATTGGTCCAGGTCCAGTGAATCATCGTTATCAATCGAAGCCCAGAGCAGCTGCCGCAAGTCTTTGAAAGTTATATCTTTCCCGCCATCACCATTTTGAATCTTTGCAAGTTCGCCGAGCGCCGCCGTTGAAAAATCCGTTTGAAACCCATGTGCCAGCATAACCCGGCGGGCAATCTGCTCCAGGATGCTTTTGCCGTTTTTATTATTGAATGAAGTCATATGTCAATTCTCCCTGTTTCCTGTCCTTTTTCTTAACCTCTTTAAATACACGCTAAGTTTGCCGCACGAGCCGGTAAAACACCCTTTTAGTAAACTCGGCAAACACTATATAGACAATCACGGTGCCGATAATTATCAGCACAAACGAGACAGGTAATTTACTGAATCCAAGTAAGTTATCGAGCGGCGTGTAAGGTAAAATAAATGTTGCCGCCACCACCAGCAGTGTTGCCATCAGCAAATATTTGCCCGGTCGGCTGTGCAGGATAGATTTTCTACTGCGAATAACCAATACTATTAGCGAGGCTGAAACGACCGATTCCACGAACCATGCTGTCCGGAATTGCGTTTGAGAAGCGTGCAAAATCAACAAGAGTGCGCCAAAGGTCAGGTAGTCAAAAACGGAGCTTAATATCCCGAACGTCAGCATAAACCGCTGAATGAACCGGATATTCCACCGGCGGGGTTGCGTTATCGCCTCCGCGTCAACATTATCCGACGCGATGTTCATTTCCGGGAAATCGGTCATCAGATTAGTCAGCAGAATCTGTTTTGGCAGCAGTGGTAAAAATGAAAGAAAAATGGATGCTCCTGCCATACTGAACATGTTGCCAAAATTAGCGCTGGTGGCCATAAAGACGTATTTGAGAGTATTGGCAAAGGTTATTCTTCCTTCCTGAACGCCCTGTTCGAGCACATTCAAATCTTTTTCCAGCAGTACAATGTCCGCCGCTTCTTTAGCTACGTCAACGGCACTGTTTACGGAAATGCCAACATCGGCAGCATGCAGCGCCGGTGCATCATTAATTCCATCCCCGATGTAACCGACAACATTGCCGGCTTTCTTAAGCGCAATAATGATACGCTGCTTTTGATTTGGTTCAATCTCCGCAAAAATACTGACCTGATTCGCTTGCTGTACCAAGGCGGCATCGGAAATATGGAGAAGGTCTGTCCCGGTTATTATCTGTGCGGTCGACAATCCGACCTGTTCCCCGATATGGGCCGTGACCAACCGGTTATCGCCGGAAATGACTTTTAAGGAAATCCCTTGTTGTTTTAATTTATTAATGGTGTCCGCAACCCCTGCTTTCACGGGGTCTTCGAGAACAATGAATCCCAGGAAGATGAAATCTTTCTCATCCTCTTTAACGATGGTGCTGCCGGTTTGATATTGCCGGTAAGCGATCCCCAATACCCGGAATCCCTGGCGGTTGAAGTTATCAAATTGAGCCTGCACTTTGTCCAGAATGCCCGTCAAAGCAACAATACCTGCGCCGGTCTCAACCTGGGAACAGATCGAAAACAGATTGGGTAAAGTGCCTTTGGTGATGGCCAGATTGCCTTCTTTGGTGGATACCAAAATACTGAGTCTCTTGCGAATGAAATCGTAGGGGACCTCATCCAATTTTTTGTAGGCTGATATATCCATGGGGCTGTGCGCGCGAATAGCTGTATCGATGGGATTATTATACCCGGTTTCAAACGACGAGTTGAGATAAGCATACAGCAATACTTTCTCATTTTCATTACCATCCGCACCGGCAAAGGATTTCAAATGCATTATTCCTTCGGTTAAAGTACCGGTCTTGTCGGAGCACAACACGTTCATACTGCCGAAGTTTTCAATGGATTCCAGACGCTTGATAATCACCTTTTTCTCAGCCATCTTTTTGGCTCCATGAGAAAGGTTGATGCTGATGATAACCGGCAGCAACTGCGGGGTAAGTCCTACCGCCAGTGCGAGGGAAAATAACACTGAGTCCAGCAGCGACCGTCCGTAATAGATATTGATAGCCAGGATGGCCATAACCAGAACCATCGTGACAATCATTAGGAAATAGCCAAAATGTCTTATTCCGTGTTCAAATTCGGTTTCGGGCGGTCTGAACCTCAAATGGTCGGCAATCTTACCAAATTCCGTCCCGGTGCCAGTATTCACAACCACAGCTCTGGCACTGCCGCTGATTACATGGGTGCCCATAAAAAGAGAGTTTGTCCGGTGACTGATGACGGTATCTTTCGGCAATAATCCCACCGATTTTTCGGCAGGGTAAGTCTCTCCGGTCAGAGTGGCTTCATCCACGAAAAGGTCTTTTGATTCAACAATCAGGCAATCAGCCGGCACGACATCGCCGGCAGATAGAGAAATAATATCTCCCGGCACAATATCTTCAAGCGGGACATCGCTGAGATTTCCGCCGCGCATTGCCGAAACTTTGGTTTGAATGATGGACATTAGTTTCTGAACGGCCTTCGTGGAGCCCCTTTCCTGCCAGAATCCCAATAAACCGCTGGCAACTACGATAACCAGGATAATCCCGCCGTTAACCGGGTCTTTCAAGAAAAATGCTAAGACGGCGGCAATAATCAGGATGAGTACGAGCGGACTCCGGAACTGATTTACTAAAAGAGTCAATGTGTCGGCTTTCTTTTTAGGTTTCAGAAGGTTTGCGCCAAAACGGGCAAGCCTTTTTTCGGCTTCATCTTGAGTTAACCCGCCGCTGGTTGTCCCCAACTGACTAAAGGCATCATCTGAAGAAATCGTCCAGAACGGTTTATCGGATTGGCTGGTTGAGATTGTCATTACGAACTTACCTTATTTTCCAACACTGCTATTTTCGCTAGTCGGCGTCTTAATCGCTCAAGGTCTTTAAAACTTGAACTCAGGAATACCCTGACCATGTCCCATGCCAGCGCTTGTCCCGTAACTTGTCCGCCCAGACACATCACGTTCATGTTGTCATCCTCCACTCCCTGATGAGCAGAGAATGAATCCGCGATTAACGGCGCGCACGCCCGCAACCTTATTTGCCGCGACACATGCCCCAACCCCGCTTTCACAAATAGCCAGGCCGCGACTTACTTCCCCGCCAGCCACCGCTCTGGCCAGGGGTATCACAAAATCCGGAAAATCATCCTTCGGATCCAGTGCTTTTGCTCCATAGTCTACAACTTCATATTCGGCGTTTCTGAGAGCTAAAATCAGATATTCTTTCAACTCGAATCCGCCATGATCGCAAGCAATACCCACGCGCATTGTAGTGCTCCTCTTCAGTTCATTCCTGGAATGGACGCGCGGACGGAAAGATTCCCCCTTGTGCATTTTAGTGCACAAATCATGTCAAGGCGATAAATAATCGAGAAAAAATATAACAAATTAATTACAAATGCCACACCAAATTATATTTGGGATAAAGGATTTTGTTTGACACTCTCTCGCAACTGAACCGACACGACATTAATTATTTATCCGTAAACAAAAATTTGACGATTTGTAAATGGAAAATTGAAAGCACTATACTCAGATATAGGCACTCTCAGTTTAAAGGGTGAAATCGACCCGATAGGTTTTGGTGAATCATCAAACCAGGGTAGAATCGACATAAGCTTGTTTGTCCGTTGAAAATTTTAATATCAACTTGACCGTCAATGTAAAAAAAGAACAGCAAACAGCCGCATAAAGATTTATAGTTGCGTCTTTCAACAATTACAAAAAAATACGATTTAAAATGTGAGATTACGTGAAAAAACCGTTAGATTATAAATGGACAGCGTTAATGGCTGCCAGCGTGGGAACGTTTATGGCAAACCTGGACGCCAGCATTGTGGTAATCGGACTACCGACGATTTTAGCGCATTTACACGCCAGTATCGTTCACGGGATATGGATTATCACCGGCTATACGCTGATGATGGTAATTCTTTTTGTTTTACTCGGCCGGCTGGGAGACTTGTACGGCAGGGTCAGACTTTTTAATTTGGGATTTGTGATATTCACCCTTGGTTCGCTCCTTTGCGCCATATCCAGAAATGGCGACCAGTTGGTGATTTTCCGGTTTTTTCAAGGGTCGGGGGCCGCATTACTGATGGCTAACAGCGGCGCAATCATCACCGACGCTTTTCCCAAAAATGAACTCGGGATGGGACTGGGCACGGCAGTAATGGCCGTAAACCTGGGGAATATTGCCGGCTACACGCTTGGCGGGGTGCTGGTTACTTATTTTGGCTGGCAATCAATATTTCTAATAAACATACCCATCGGAATTTTCGGTACAATCTGGAGCTATACCCACCTGAAAGAAATCAGTCAGAAACAGGTGGGGCAAAAATTCGATTGGGCGGGGTCGATATTATACTGTATCGGACTGGCGACGATTTTGATCGGGCTGGCGATAGGGGATCCGCTTTCGGAGAGGAATATTATTATCATCGCCTGCGGTCTGGCATTTTTCATTGCGGTCATCTTCGTGGAATTACATATAAAATTCCCCACGCTCGACCTGAGCCTTTTCAAGATAAGGCTGTTTGCGGCCGGTAATTTTGCCGCTTTCTTAAATTCATTAGCCTTCAGCTGCGGCCCCTTTCTCCGGTCGCTTTACCTGCAATTGATACTGGGGTACAGCGCAGCAAAAACAGGCGTCTTGCTGATTCCAATGGAAATACTGATTTTTATAATCAGTCCGATCAGCGGCAGGCTGGCTGATAAATACGGCAGCCGTATTTTGTGTTCCATAGGTTTAGCCTTCAACGCGGTGGCGCTGGTGTGGTTTTCAACGCTAAATCAAAAATCATCCTACGGTGAAGTACTGGTGAGTCTGGCATTGTTCGGATTCGGGATGGCCATGTTCTCGTCACCGAATTCCAGTTCTGAAATGGGCTCCGTGCCGCCGGAAAAACGCGGCGTGGCAAACGGCATCAGAATGACGGTAAACCAAACCGGCGCTGTTCTCAGTGTGCCGTTTTCTTTGCTATTGATGACGCTGGTGATGCCGTATAACAAACTTTCTCAGATAGTCGGCAGTTCACAGTTAATCAGTTCGAATGAAATTCCGATTTTTCTAAGGTCGATAAATCACGCCTGTCTGATTCTCGGTTTCGTGACACTGGCAGCGATTATTCCTTCTTTGATGAGGGGCACCAAAGCTAACAATATTACTACTCCGCCGACTACTCACGATTAGGTTTTTAGTGAGAATAAAAAGACATTGCAAATACTAATACAAGGAGATTTTCATGAGCCTAAAAATAAATAATAATGATACGGGTTCCGCTTGGATCGATGTCAGCGTACCGCTGCGGGAGGACATGCCCGTTTTTGCTAACGAACAGAAATTGAGGATCGAACATCGGGCGTCAATGGAACGCGGCGACGGCAGCAATAACACGACCTTGCACATTGGGGTGCATACCGGGACGCATCTGGATGCGCCAAGGCACGGGATTGCCGACGGTAAAACCATCGACCAAATGCCGCTGGATATTGCCATCGGGCCGGCCAGGGTGATTGAGATTAAGGATACCAGGACAGTCAGGCCGGAAGAACTGAAACAATACACGTTTAAACGCGGCGAACGGATTCTGTTTAAAACAACTAATTCCGAACGGTGCTGGAAAACAGACAATTTTGTCGAGGATTTTGTGGATATTTCACCGGAGGCCGCGCAGGTCCTGGCCGATGCGGGATTGAGTTTAATCGGGCTGGATTATCTTTCGGTGCGCGCCCCCGCCAGCCAGACAGGCACGCATAAAATCCTGCTCGGGGCCGGGATTTGGCTCCTCGAAGGGTTGAACCTTTCCGGAGTAACCGCGGGGAATTATGACCTGATTTGCCTGCCTTTGAGAATCGTCCGGAATGACGGTTCGCCGGTGCGGGCGGTTTTACGGCCGATTCTCCAGGGAATTAACAAATCAACTCAAAACCCGAAAATCTTGTAAAAACATAAATTCAAGTGTTAATATTGCTAACATGTATATTCTTCGGATTATAGTGAAGAACCCCCAAGCACAGGCTGAGGAATAATCAACCATGGCAACTGCTTTCTCAAAGAAATACGGGCCGTGGGCATTGATTACAGGGGCTTCACGTGGGCTCGGCGCTGAATTCGCCGGGCAGTGCGCCGAACGCGGCCTCAACACGGTTCTGGTTGCCACGAATGCCGACTTACTTCAGATCAAGGCTGATTCGCTAAAACATGATTACGGTGTGGAAGTCAGAACCATCGCGGTTGACCTTAACCGGGAAGATCTGCTGAAGGCATTTATCCCCGTCACCGATTCCCTCGAGATCGGACTGGTGATAAATAACGCAGGCCTGTCAAAAGTCGCCCCGTTTCTGAGCCTTACCGAAGACCAACTTGTAAAACAGCTGCATGTCAACTCCCGGGCAAGTCTCATATTAACCCGTCACTTCGCCGGGAAAATGGCTGGGCGGGGACGAGGGGGGATTATTTTTCTTTCATCCGGTTCGGCGATGTTCGGCACTGCTTACAGTGCTAATTATGCTGGAACAAAGGCCTACAATCTGATAATGGCGGAAAGTTTATGGTATGAGTTCAAGCCATATGGGGTGGACGTGCTCGGGTTTATGGCCGGGCCGACCAAAACCCCCGGATGGGACGCTGATTCGCCGAAACCGGCCCGGTTTGTCAAAGTGATGGATGTGAAACCAACCGTGACTGAAGCGTTGAACGCACTGGGGAAAAGACCCAGCCTGATTGCGGGGAAGTCTAACCGGCTGGGATACTTTTTGATGGGGGAAATGCTCTCCCGTGCTCAAGCAATCCGCATCGTCGGCCGCTCGATGGATAAAATGTTCGGACCGTTCGATAAAAGCAATGGAATTAAGAATGAAAGAGGTGATTCCGATGCCTAAATTTGATCCTGATATCGTGCACAAATGTGCTTTAGAATGCCTGGGTAAACCCAAACCGCAGATGTTTGACGATTTCGCCAAAGCCCTGGCAGTATATTATCCGGATACTCTCGATTTTTCACAACCATGGATTTACAGTATCGCCGGAGGCGCAATGATTCAAATGAAGCTTTACTACGCTTCCACCAGTGAATACATCATGATTTGGGGGACGCCTATCGGGTCTGAGGGCCATTCCGGACGGCATTTCACCGGATTCTGGGATACGGTCATCGACGGGGAAACCTGGTATTATGCGGAAGGGCAATTTGAAAAGACGGTTTATAAACCCGGCGACCGCATCTATGTCGGGCCGGGCCAGGCACGTGCCATGAATTTCACCAACGGCGTGTGGGCAGTCGAATATGCCCGGGGTTTTATTCCGGCCAGTATGCCATTCGGGGTTGCCGAAGAAATACTGATTTGCGTTGATTATCTGACCGTGGTTCAGACGTTCAGTCTTTATACCGATCTCATAGCCCAGAGTTTCGGCCAGAAAGTAAAAATCATGAAACCGATTATGAAACCCATCAGCTGGGTCTCGCATAAAATCACCCGGGCGCTGGAACCGGCGCCGGAGGTCAAAGAAATCCCGAAGAAGAATATCCGCTGGTTCAAATAAGCCATTGCGGATATAAAGTCACCCAAACTATTTCAGCTTGATATTTTCCGAATGCAGGCAGTATCCTGTCGTATTGCGTAAAAATTCAGGACCTAAGATTCGCCCTTTTCGTGATAGACATAATTTCCGCCACGGACCCAGGAAGCAATAGCGCCGATCAGGCACATGATAATCGCGAATATCAATACTTCAACCAGCCCATGATGGAAAGCCGTGTCAATCAGCGAAGGGAAGAAAGCCCGGGAAGTGATATTAGCGGCCTGCGCCGCCGGCAGGGCATTCAGCACACTCGCCGGAATCATCGTTGCCAGCGGATTATACCCCAGGAACGCTGCGAAGAGATAACCGACCGGCGGGGCGCTCGCCACCTGATGAGCCACCGTAATTGGTATACCATTAGCAACCAGGCCGTTGTATAACGCGGCCGGCATCGTGGCATTCAACCCGATTACCATCAGTGTAAAAATAATCGCCATTGAAATGGGGCTGCCCACATTCATCAATGTTGCCCTCATGCCGGACCCGGCGCCGCGGTGTTTTGGCGGCAAACTGTTCATAATGGCCGCGGTATTGGGGGCCATAAACATACCCATCGATAAGCCGTCGAGGAAGATGATGGCGGCAAACAACGGGTATTTAAAATTAACCGGCAGGAGCAGCAGCAGGAAAAAGCCCACTGCAGTTAGTATCATGGCAATAGTGGCGAAATAACGCGCGCCGTAACGGTCCGATAACCGCCCGGAAAGCGGTCCGAGCAGCAGAATGCCGATACTGGAAGGAATCATATAAATTCCCGCCCAAAGCGGAGTTACCTGAAAATCATAACCATGCAAAGGCAGCCAGATACCCTGCAGCCAGATGGTCAGCATCAGCATAAATCCGCCGCGTGCCAAAGAAGACATCAGTGTCGCTAAATTCCCGGCGGCAAAGGCACGGATGCGGAACAAATCGAGCCGGAACATCGGGGATTTGACACGCTGCTCGATAATGACAAACGCCGCCAGCAGAATTACGCCGCCGATGAGCATGCTTAACACAAACGGCGTACCCCAGCTCATTAAAGAATGAGCGCTGGGATTGATGCCGTAAATCAAGGCTACAAGCAACATTGTCAGGCCGGCCGCGAACGTGAGGTTCCCCAGCCAATCGATGGGCTCTTTCTGTCTGGTACCGACTTCACGCAGCGTCCGGTATGCCCAAATCGTTGCCAATAAACCGATGGGGACATTAAAAAGGAATACCCACCGCCACCCTGCCTGAGATAACAGGCCTCCTACCAGGATTCCAAGGAATGAGCCGCCGATACCGGCCACCTGATTCAGTCCTAGCGCCATGCCGCGCTGGTTCTCCGGGAAAGCGTCGGTGAGAATTGCAGCGGAGTTAGCAAAAAGGAAAGCGCCGCCAATGCCCTGAACAACCCGGAAAAGAATTAACTCAATGGCCCCGGCTGTGCCATGACTCCAGGTAAGCGCGCATAAAAGCGAACCGAATGTGAAGATCGCAAAACCGAGATTGTACATGCGGGTGCGCCCGAACATGTCCCCCAGCCGACCGAAAGCGACGACAAATACAGCCGTGACCAGCATGTAGCCCATGAGCAGCCATAACAAATAATTGCTGCTGCCGGGAGCAAGCGGGTTAATGCCGATGCCCCGGAAAATAACGGGTAAAGCCAACAGGACACTGGTAGTATTGATAAAAGCCAGCATGATAGACAATGTTGTGTTGGAAAGGGCAATCCACTTGTATTCAATTCCACCGCGGTGAGCGCCGGAATTATTGGAAATATCTTGCACTTCAGGTTCCCTCTGATTTCAGAATATTTTTTGCTTTAATAAACATTTAATTTGTTATTGATACGTTGACTATTAGCGATGTTAACAGACTTAACAAAATTATTATAGAGTATGCAGTGTTCCGGGCGCAAAGACAGTTCTGCCGGAACCATCTGGATTATCGGGTCAAGACCGATAATTGACAAGAGAGGCTGATGTCAGTTTGGCATTTAACCATGACGGTTTCACTGACAAAACCCGAATTCGGTTAACTTGTTATAATAAAAAGTAATATAGCAAATACCAAATTCACCTCCATCACCCAGAGGATTCGAATTTGAAATTTAAATTATATTTTCTCATATGCCTGATATTAGTCATCACACCAATCGGAGTGAGTTGTGCGCCCCAGCCCCAATCCGGTTTGAACAAATCCATAGATAAGGCCGTTAAAGGTTATCGATTCAGCATTTTCAATTGGGAAGTCCGGTCTATTTTTGGTGAAATCCGGCAAACATGGGACGACCGGAACTTATCAGCAAATGATAGCCAACTGGTCATCGATTATTTTAGCGATACGCAGCAAAACACGCTTTCTCCATCCCAGACAGCCGGCATGCAGAAAAAGGTGGAAACAATTATCGGGCTGCAGATTCGAACAGTCTTGCGGCAAAACGGAATAATCAACCCATTTGATTCAATTTTCGGAGTCAGTTTCCCACCCATCGCTTTCGAATTGGCAGAACCGCCGCATTTACTCGTGATTTCACCCAGAAATCAAATCGACCGTATTCGTGATGTATTGCTGCTGCAGAATTTAACGACAGACCAGATGAATCAGCTAGAAAATCAGGTGGAAGAATCCGGATATTCGGCGCTGGTGGTGGAACTGGGGGGGTTGGGAGTCACCTACCCGACTTTTGTCAATGCCAACTCCGGTCTGCATGATGTGCTTAACGCCGCGACCGAAGAATGGGTACACCAGTACCTCGCGTTTAAACCGCTGGGATTCCGTTATGTACTGGACTTGCTGGGCATCTCCCGCAGCCAGGACATTATAACCATGAACGAATCGCTGGCCGGTATTGTAAGCTCGGAAATCGGTCAACAGGTTTATGACAAATATTACGCAAGTTATTTTCCGGCAACCATTAATCCGCCCTCAACAACGGCCTCTGCCCCGGCCTTTGATTTTAACGCCGCCATGAGACAAATCCGGCAGAATGTGGATGCGGATCTGTCAGCGGGGCAAACCGACCGGGCGGAACAATATATGGACGAACAGCGTGACTATCTGCAAACACAGGGCTATTACATCCGTAAACTAAACCAGGCTTATTTTGCTTTCTACGGGACTTATGCGGATACCCCGGCTTATACCGATCCTGTCGGCACAGCAATTCAGAACATTAGAAATCAGAGCAGCTCGCTAAAAGATTTTCTGAACACA
>Ga0182027_10011759_pt1 | contig 12331 bp, 11 predicted proteins | sample 712E1DmetaG_FD_121300 | JGI IMG/M metagenome (GOLD analysis project Ga0182027, IMG submission 121300) | Permafrost microbial communities from Stordalen Mire, Sweden - 712E1D metaG (Illumina Assembly) | ecosystem: Environmental > Terrestrial > Soil > Wetlands > Permafrost | place: Sweden...
ATGATGAAGAATACAAAGATGATGAAGAATACAAAGATGATGAAAGATGACAAGATGATGAAAAAGGATAATATGACAAATTAAAATCGTGTCACTGAATGAATGAACTTGATTAGTATGCCGGAACGTTTAAGTAAACAAATTAACCCCTGCCCGGCAGTTTATTAAACGGGGAGGGGTTTTCCCTAATGAACTTTATTTCTTAATCCGACAACAATGCCATAACAGCTGCAGGCCGTTCATCTGGTTATTGTATATATATAATTAAATTTATTCAGAATATTAATAGAAACTAATCGAGAAAAGATTGATGATCCATTATTTTTTTCTGAACGCAATCATTCCGTCTACAACATTCCTGGCATTGAATTCATTATTGATCAGGATTTTAATCCCTTTAGCAGATCTTACCCCACTTTTACAGATTAAGGCAATATCCTTTTTTTTGTATTTATTCAGTTCAACTATTCTTGTTTCAAGTTTGCTGATTGGGATGTTTATCACACCATCAATTTTACCCATAGGACCGGTAAGTTCATCAGGATTACGGACATCAAGTATAACTAATGACTTGTTGTTATTCATCTCTTTTAAAAGGTCGTTAACTGTTATCTCCTATACAATGAAATTGCTATTGCCTGCATTAAATAAAATGCAAATGAAGAATAAATATAAAATTCTATATGCTGGTTTAATTAATCTTTTCACGAATTGATTTTATCCGGGTGAGGTCATCCGTTAATCCATTGATTATTGTTAACGGTATTAACTTAAAAAAAAATATAAATGTGAAATCAACTAGTACATTAAAAAATAAATGATATCAATACTATTAGTACTTTTAATTGTTTGTAAAATTTTAATTATTAAACTATTTTAAATAATAAAGCAAATAATTGATCGGAAGTAAAGAATGAATCTGATTATCAAATATTTCAACTGGCTTCAAAAAGATGTGCCGTCGGGAGAAGTGGAAAAATATCCCGAGTTAGATTCCAATGGAGAAACATCAGTAAAAGGAATTTTTATTATTGGTGATCTTACAGGAATTCCGCTGCTAAAATTTGCTTCTGAAAACGGTAAAAAGATTATCGACTATTTTGACTCCAACCAGGAATTTCAAAAATTAAAACAGTCAAAAAAAGATGATGATATTTATGATTTTATTATAGTGGGCGCCGGCCCGGCTGGAATTTCAGCAGGAATCGAAGCGTCGTCAAGAAATTATTCGTTCAGAATTCTCGAATCAGCTAAGACATTCAATACTATTATTAATTTTCCTAAGCATAAACCTATTATTGCCGCCCCGGATGATTTAGTCCAGCAATCATCTTTAAAAATTACTAACGGGATTAAGGAATCGTTGCTCGATGATTTATATGGCAGAATATCGAGAATCGATTTACCTCTGGATGAAGAAGTCATGGTAGATAAAATAGAGAAAAAAGGCGATTATTTTCTTATAAGTACGGCAGAAAAAAAATATAAAGCATTAAGAGTGATATTGGCTATTGGCAAAACGGGTAATTCAAGGCAACTGAAAGTTCCGGGAGAAGAACTGCCGAAAGTTTTTAACAGATTGATCGATCCTGATGAAGCCCGGGGATTGGACGTGCTTGTTGTAGGAGGTGGCGACTCAGCTCTCGAGACGGCTATAGCCGTTGCAAAATGTGCAAAATCGGTAACTATTTCATATAGGAAACCGTCATTCTCAAGACCTAAAGAACTAAATATACTTAAGCTTGATACCCTCGTTAAGGAGGGAAAAATAAAATTAATGATGGAATCGGTTGTAAAAGTGATTAATGAAAATTCTGTAACAATTTTAACAAAAGAAGGACTGCTTGACCTGCCGAACTCAATAGTGTACACCTTGATCGGTAAGGAACTCCCTACGGCATTCTTTAAAAGAAGCAATATAAAAATCGAAGGGGAACTTTCACTAATAACAAAACTTCAGTTTGTGATGCTTCTTATTATTTCGTGTGTGCTTTATTTCGGCAAAAGCAGTCAGTTTGTTTATGGATATTTTTCAGGAAAAATAGATTCATGGAGCGGGTTCCTTTTCAACTTACTCTCCATTTCATTCTGGGAGAAGTTTTTTATACTGCCTTTTACTCTTCTAAAAGTATTTCAGTCGGGTGAAGTAAAAATCTGGAACGTTTTGGAATATGTGAATGCATTCATCGCATATTTTTCATTGATCGGGGCTATATTGCTTGGAAGCTATCTGCTTTTTAAATTTTTCAGAGATCATTATTCCGAACTTAAATTGAACTGGAATACATTCAAATATTTCTACTTCATTTCTGTTGGAATATTTTTCACAATTGTGTTTTTCGGAGGAAGATATTTTGGCGTTGAAGTCTTAGGTAAATCTCAGGCCTACTGGTATACAGGTATTTATTCTCTTACTATATTGATTTCTGGTCTTAGAAGAATAAAAATTAAACCTACACGTTATATTAAGTTTCAAACCTGGTCTCTGATTTTAATTCAGGCGCTTCCCCTTTTTATTTTTCCTGAAATCCTGCTTCCTTATCTGGGTAAATCCGGAATTTTAGGAAGTCAGGATGGCTTTATTATGACCCAGATTTTTCCCAATGGAAGCTACTGGCGCTCCTACGGATTCATACTCGCATGGCCTCTGTTTTTAAGCAACTTGTATAGTTCAGCCGTTACTTCTTTTTGGCTGGTATTTAGTTTTATACAAACGTTTATTTTTATTCCTTACATTGTTTACAGATGGGGCAAAGGGGCTTATTGCGGATGGATCTGTTCTTGCGGAGCTCTGGCTGAAACTTTAGGAGATGAATATAGAATACTAGCGCCTCATAACGCTAAAGCAAAGAAGTGGGAAAATTTCGGGCAATGGGCCTTACTTTCAGCGTTCATTATTACAGGACTTAAATTGTTGAGTATACTATATGATTTTAATATTCCCGTGTTGAATGAAAAAATATCATATTCGGCTGATTTCTTATTCAATATCTATCATTTTTCAATTGATATTATTTTTGCCGGTGTTTTAGGACTGGGTGTTTATTTCTTTTTAAGCGGAAGAGTATGGTGCCGCTTCGGATGTCCTCTTGCTGCATGGATGCATATTGTAAACCGTTTCTCACGGTATAGAATTATGTCGGATAAAAAGAAATGCATTTCATGCAACATCTGCACAAAAGTCTGCCATATGGGTATTGATGTAATGAACTATGCCAATAAGGGTATTCCTATGAATGATGTTGAATGTGTACGCTGTTCGGCGTGTGTTGTAAACTGTCCCACCCAGGTTCTTTCTTTCGACAGTCTGCCAGCTTCGGATCCGGGTAATAAAATGTATAAAGAAATTAAGCTACCTGCTGCTAATCTGAATAACTGGCGAAGCGGTTTATGATTGAGAATAATTTATCAAAAAACACCGGAGTATCAATCATGAATAATGATGAAAAGCCTCCTGGAAATAACAAAGCATCGTTAATAATATTTATGCGTCATCCGGAAATTGATAAAGTAAAAACACGTCTTTCCGCCACAACATCAAGCGAATTCGCTCTTCTTTTTTATCTGAAATGTTCAAGTAATCTAATAAATGAAATTAGGAATATACAGGGAATTGATAAATATCTGTTCTATTCCGATAGAAACGAAAAATATGAAACGGAATTAATTCCTGGGTTTTTCTATACCGATCAGATTTACGGAGATCTTGGTTTAAGAATGAAACATGCGATTGAGTCGGTATTAAGTAAGGGAACATCAAAAGCACTTATTCTTGGCACAGATATTCCGGATCTTAATACTGAAATAATTAATAGGGCCGTAAATGAGTTGGATCAAAATGATATTGTTCTTGGTCCGGCAAATGACGGTGGTTATTATCTTATTGGAATGAATAATATGCAAAGTTTTTTATTTGAAAACATTGAATTCGGTACCCCTTTGGTTTTATCAGAGACAGTTTCCCTTGTTAAAAAATCAGGTTTGAAATATTCGCTTCTTCCTGAACTAATCGATATTGACACCGAGGAAGATCTGTTGTATTGGTTAAATGAAAGCGGCAATTCATACATCAAAGGTGAGATCAAAATAATTTATAATAAGACGAAAAAAGGAATGTGAATAAATATATTTGATAAAAATAAACCGAAAAATATCAGGAGCTGATAATGAACTATTATGAATCAAAAGACCTTGGACGTTTTGCAGAGGTTGGTAAATTTAAACCGGAATTAATGAAGAAATTTTTTGATTATTATTCGGAAGCTACCGGTACCGATGGCGCACTTACAAAAAGAGAAAAAGCGCTTATTGCGCTGGCAATCTCCCATTTTAAGCAATGCCCCTATTGTATCGATGCTTATACCACTGCCAGTCTTGAAGCAGGCTCGAATCCTGATCAGATGACCGAAGCCATTCATGTCGCGGCGGCTATGGCTGCAGGTATGAATCTTGTTCATGCCGTGCAAATGCTAAACGTCTTTGAAAAAACCGGCGCTTGAAGCATTCTAAAAATGGAAGGAATAATAATATGAGAGAAATTTCAGCTCTGAGAATGATTGATAAAAAAAATGCTTTCGAAGATAAAGTTCTGAGTAACAAATTAGAACTTAGCCCGCAATCAATCGACACTCTGCAAATGAATATCACATTAAAGTGCAATCAAGCTTGTCTCCATTGCCATGTTGATTCTTCACCCAAAAGAACAGAGCAGATGAATAAAGAAACTATAGATAAATGTTTGGAAATTCTAAAGAACCACCCCCAGATAAAGAATCTTGACATAACAGGAGGAGCTCCGGAACTAAATCCGAATTTTGATTACCTGGTAGTAGAAGCAAAAAAAATAGGTAAACATGTTTTGGTGCGTCACAATCTTACAGTTACAATTGACGGTGATCCGGTTACAAAAGAATCGAAAATGTATTTGCCTGATTTTTATGCTTCCCATGGTATTGAAGTAATCTCCTCACTTCCGTATTATCAGGAATATTTTACAGATAAGCAGAGAGGCAAAGGAGTTTTTCAGAAAAGTATTCAGTCAATGAAATTGCTTAACGCTTCAGGTTACGGCGATAAATCCGGTGAATTAATTCTTGATCTGGTTTACAATCCGGTAGGAGCGTTTCTTCCCGCGTCCCAGGCAACTCTCGAAAAGGATTACAAGGAAGAGTTATGGAATAAATTCGGATTAAAATTTAATAATCTTTACACTATAACTAATTTGCCGATCCATCGATTCCGCGAACAGCTGGAAAGACTTGGCGCTTACGATGAATATATGGAGAAACTTATCAATGCTTTTAACCCCGCAGCAGCCCTGGGGATTATGTGCCGTTCATTACTGAGTATTTCATATGACGGGAAAATTTTTGACTGTGATTTTAATCAGATGCTTGATATGCAGATTTTCGTCGATAAACCGGTAACGGTTTTTGATTTTGATTATAATAAACTTATTAACCGTAATATTATTTTTGGTACACACTGTTTTGGCTGCACAGCAGGATCAGGAAGCAGTTGCAGCGGGGCATTATCGGAATGATAGGTGATAATAAAATTGCTGTAATTATTCCCGCCTTTAATGAAGAGAAATCATTGCCCGCTGTTATTTCTTTTATCCCGGGTTTTGTGGACGAAATAATTGTTTGCGATAACGGCTCATTAGACAAAACTGCTGAAGTAGCTGTGGATGCGGGAGCTGTAATTTTATTTGAAAGTGAAAAAGGATACGGAGCCGCATGTCTGAAAGCAATCAATTACATAAAGACCAAAAATTTTGATATTGTGGTTTTTATTGATGGGGATTACAGCGATTATCCGGAAGAAATGGGAATAGTAGTTAATCCTATTATTCAGGATGATTATGATTTTGTTGTAGGTTCCAGAATTATAGGCAGCCGGGAAAAAGGAGCACTTCTTCCTCAGGCGATATTAGGAAATTGGCTTGCTTCCTTTTTTATAAAAATATTTTGGGGATATCGGTATACCGATCTCGGTCCTTTTAGGGCTATTAAATACACTTCCCTTTTAAAACTGGATATGTGTGACCGTAATTTCGGTTGGACGGTAGAAATGCAGATTAAAGCAGCAAAACACAAATTAAAAACTATTGAAATCCCCGTTAGTTATAGAAAACGTATCGGTAAGTCTAAAGTTACAGGAACAATTAACGGATCCGTTAAAGCTTCCATTAAAATCCTTTATGTAATATTCCAAAGTTTATTTAAAAATAATTCTCAATCAAATCGTCTTTGGTAAAAATTTCAACATGGATGAGTTTATTATCAGTCAGTCAGCTGAAAGATTCGTATATAATAACATACCAAAGGATCAGGTAATTGAAAATCTTAAAGAATTATTCGTTTAACAGCCCTTTTCCAATATTTTATTTTTCAAAGAAAGATAATATTATTGTCTTAATTAAATTGGAGAAATGTAAAAACAGATGAAAATATTTATTACCGGAGGCAGCGGCATACTTGGACAGTATTTAAACAATGAGCTTAGCCAAAAACATGAAATTCTTACTCAATTCAGAACATATGAAGGGAACTGCAGAAATTTTAACTTTGCTAGGCTATCTATTACTGAATATGATAAAATAGATGAGATATTCAGATCTTTCAAACCGGATATTGTTATTCATACTGCAGCAGTTTCGAGTCCGGAAAAAGCAGATGAATTACCGGCTCAAACAGTATATGATATAAATGTAAACTCAACAAAAAAAATCGCGGAGTTTTGCGAAAAATACAAATCCCGGCTATTTTATATCTCGACTGATCTTGTTTATGCCGGTTACCGGGGGTCAATGCTGACTGAGAATTCAAAACTTATTCCTATTTCTATTTATGCAGAAACAAAATTAATGGGTGAAGTAAAAATAGAGGAAACATTTGAAGATTATATAATTTTGAGAGAATCACTGTTAATTGGCTTTGGTCTAAACCATGCCCGAAATAATTTCCATATGATGTATGAAAATCTAAAAAACGACATACCGGTTAAATTGTTCACTGATCAATTCCGGACTCCTTTAGCTCTAAAAGATTCGGCAAGGATGATAGGAGATTTGATTAATAAGAATGTAAGCAATGAAATATTCAATCTAGGCGGTAGTGAAAGAATATCGCGTAGTGAAATCGGGGAAATCGTATGTGATATCACAGGATTTGATAAAAATCTTATAATAAAAACAACTATGGATGAAGTAGGGATACCTTATAAAGTGCATGACGTTTCATTGAGCATTGAAAAGCTGAACGCCTTTGATATAAAACCATTATCTTTACATAACTCAATTCATAATATAATTGCTCAATATGGACAATGAAGAGGATAAAGCCTTTATAAGAAAATGTTTTGAATTAGCTGCAAAAGGAACCGGGAATGTCAGTCCAAATCCCCTTGTTGGTGCAGTGATTGTTAAAGATGGTAAAATTCTTTCCGAAGGATTTCATAGGGAATTCGGTTCAATGCACGCTGAATTCGATGCAATAATAAATGCTAAAGAGAATATTCAAAATACAACGCTTTATTGCAATTTAGAACCCTGCTGTCATACAGATAAAAATACTCCGCCTTGTGTTCCATTAATTGTAAAAAGCGGAATTTCAAAGGTAGTAATCAGTAATTTTGACCCTAATCCTAAAGTGGCCGGCAGGGGAGTAGAGCAGTTAAAAATGGCGGGAGTTAAAGTAGAATCAGGAATATTGAGTGATGAAGGGAAGGAATTAAATAGATTCTTTTTCAAATTTATTTCAACGAAACTTCCTTATGTAACTTTGAAAATTGCACAATCTATTGATAGAAAAATTGCCGCTGATGATTATATCCAGACATGGCTGACCGGGAAAGAATCGGACAAGTTCGTTCATGCACAGCGTGCGATTTATGATGCCGTATTAGTCGGTGCAGGAACAATTAATATTGATAATCCACAACTTAATGTGAGACATGTAAATGGAAGAAATCCGATAAGAGTGATTATTGACGGAAATTTAAGTATAAATATAGAATCCTTTTGTCTAAATGATCCGGATAGGACAAATACCATAGTATTTGTTTCTGAAAATATAAGGGGAGATAAACTAAATAAACTTCTCGATAGAGGAGTTAAGATTATTTTTGCTCCATCTGACGAAAGTAATGTTATAGATCTTACATTTATTATAGAAAAACTTGCAGAAGAGAATATTGTATCTTTATTGGTCGAAGGAGGCAAGTCTGTTTTTTCAGAATTTATTTCTCGAAATCTTTTTAATGAAGTTATTATCATCCAATCACCGAAAATATTAGGTAAGGGTATTACTGCTTTTGAAAATATTGATGAAATTGACTTAGAATTATATTCTGTGGAAGTACTTGGACAGGATGTTAAAACTGTTTATAAAAAAATATCAGGAGATTAATGTTTACAGGTCTGATAGAAGAAATAGGCGTACTTGAAAAGATTGAACCGATAACTGACGGAAGAAGAATAAAAATATCCTCCGTTAAAATTATCGAAGATATTAAAGTAAATGATTCTATATCAGTAAACGGAGTTTGTTTAACTGTTGTTAAGCTGGATAAAAATTCATTCTGGACTGAAGCGGTTGGCGAAACTTTAAAGAAAACTACTATTAGTAAACTCAATCATAATAGTAGATTGAATCTTGAAAGGGCGCTCCGCCTGACAGATAGATTGGGCGGACATCTTGTGCAAGGACACGTAAATGGTATCGGTAAAATAAAAAAGATAAACCGAATAGGAGATAATTATTATTTTGAAGTTCAAATTCCGGATAATCTTGAAAAGTATGTCATAAAAGAGGGGTCAATTGCAATCGATGGAATAAGTCTTACTATAGCAAATCTACAGGGAAATGTTGCCGGATTGTCTATCATCCCTCATACTTGGCAAAATACTAATTTACAATTCGGCAGGGTTTCGGAAGAAATAAATATTGAAGTTGATATTATATCAAAATATGTTGAAAAATTACTCAGTATGAAAGGGAATGAAACAATTCTTCTTTCCGACAGCATGCTAAAAAACATGGGTTACTAAGAATGAATGAATTAAAAAATAAAAATCAAAACGAATTTAATTCCATAGAAGAAGCAGTTGAAGATATTCGAAATGGTAAAATGGTAGTAATCATAGACGATTTCGACCGTGAAAATGAAGGCGACTTAATTATGGCTGCATCTTTGGTTGAACCTGAACATATTAATTTTATTACACGGGAAGCAAGAGGATTGCTCTGTGCTCCGATTACAGAGAAGCGTGCAATAGAGCTTGATCTGGATTTAATGGTCGAGAAAAATACGGCACTTCATCAAACACGGTTTACAGTTTCTATTGATTATATCCACGGTACGACTACCGGTATTTCCGTACAAGATAGAACATTAACAATCAAAGCTATAGTGGACGAAAAAACAAAACCTGAAGATTTTGGAAGACCAGGTCATATTTTCCCTCTCATTTCAAAAAAAGGCGGAGTTCTTAAACGTGCCGGTCATACCGAAGCTGCAGTTGATTTAGCAGTTCTTGCCGGATTATATCCGGCAGGAATACTTTGTGAAATTCTTGATGAAGACGGAACAATGGCGCGTACTCCTCAATTGAAGAAATTTGCACTTAAACATAATATTAAAATTATTACAATTGCAGATCTGATTGATTTTCGCAGAAAGAAAGAAAAACTTGTCCGGAAACGCACTGTTGTATCTCTTCCAACAAAATTTGGGGAGTTCGATCTTTATCATTATGAAAATCTGCTTGATCCAAATGATAATCCTGTAGCTCTGGTAAAAGGGAAAATTGATGATGGTAATCCCACACTTGTTCGCGTTCATTCGGAATGTTTAACAGGAGATGTGTTTGGTTCGTTAAGATGCGATTGCGGGGATCAGCTTGAAGCCGCATTGGAATTGATTGAAAAAGAAGGAAAAGGTGTTGTAGTTTATATGCGTCAGGAAGGACGCGGCATAGGTCTGGGCAATAAACTTTTGGCTTACGGACTTCAGGATGAAGGGAAAGATACCGTTGAGGCTAATGAAGCGCTCGGCTTTAAAGCAGATTTAAGAGATTATGGTATCGGCGCTCAGATACTGAAAGATCTTGGTATTCAGAAAATTAAACTGATGACAAACAATCCTAAGAAAATTGTCGGACTTAAGGGATATGATCTTGAAGTGGTAGAACGTGTGCCTCTTGAAATAGAACCTAATGAAATCAATAAGAAATATTTAAAGACCAAACGAGATAAACTTGGTCACATTTTGTTACATTGATTTTTATTAGCCGGAGGCGGTTTTAGACCAATTCTTCGGAATTTTTGGTGAGTAGATTTAATAACATTATATAGAGGGAATTATGACCAATATCATTGAAGGAAAACTCAGCGCGAAGGATTTGAAATTTGCAATTGTTGTATCCCGTTTCAATGAAATAATCTCAAATAGTCTTCTGTCAGGAGCAGTAGATTGCATTGTAAGACATGATGGTACTGAAAATAACATAACTGTCGCTTATGTTCCGGGTGCATTTGAAATTCCGCTTACTGCAAAGAAATTAGCAGAATCAAAAAACTATTGTGCGGTAATTTGTCTTGGCGCTGTTATACGGGGAGCTACTCCGCATTTCGATTATATTGCTTCGGAAGTCTCCAAAGGTATTGCAAGTGTCGGACTTTCAACAGGAATTCCTATAGCATTTGGCGTAATTACTTCCGATACAATTGAACAGGCATTGGAACGGGCGGGTACAAAAGCAGGTAATAAAGGATGGGACGCAGCTCTCAGCGCAATTGAAATGGCTGACTTATTTAAGAAACTCTGACATTTATTATTTTGATTATAACAAAGCCCCTCATTAACAGAGGGGCTTTATCAAATATCCACGTTAGTTTTTTAAGATATAATATTCGAACCGTAAAACCTTATTTTAATTTAATCAGCTTTTTTACTTCACTGAATGATTTAGAACCATCTATTGGGCATGCTGTTATTTTATAAATATAGACGCCTGATGCCGTTCCATCATTTCCCCATCTAACCATATGTATCCCCGCATGACTGATTTCATCAACAAGTTTGGCTATCTGCTGACCGAGAATGTTATATACAATAAGATTAACTCTACTGTCTTTTGGCAGTGAGTATCTTATTGAAGTTACAGGATTAAATGGATTTGGATAATTTTGGGAAAGTTCGAATTTTTCAGGGATTTTATTTGAACTATTTACTGAAGTTGCCGAACCGTTTTGCTTTATTTTTATTATCCTTGGAGAATAAAACGAACCGGGGGAGGATATAATTAAATTGCCTGTGCGTGAAGAATTATCACTTGCCGAATAACTAAAAGAAATGGTCCCATTATTTGTACCTGATTTTACATTGGGTAAAGTAATCCAATTTGCATCTGTTGAAGCAGTCCATTTCAATATTCCGCCGCTTCCGTTTTTTATGTTTACGGAACCATCACCGGCATTAGGATTTACAATTAAAGAGTCACTTGAACCTATGACTAATGTTGACCTATTAATAGCGTAAAAACTGGCAATGAGATTTCTATCGGATTGAAGGTTAAATTGATATTCCGGATTAGTAGAAACAACTACCCCATTTTCAGTCCAGTTTATAAAAGTAAATTCGGAATCAGGTATTGCGGCAACAGTAACTACATAATTATTAGGAAATGATCCGCTACCTGTAGTTCTTCCTCCTACACCGGGTACGGAATATGTATTTAATGTGTACATATTTGCTGGAGTATTAAAAACAGCAGTTAAATTTCTATTCGACAATATTGTAAATGTATAAACGGAATCTGTTGATACGGTAATACCGTTATCTAACCAAGCATAAAAATCATAGAATTTATTTTTATGTGCTTTTAAGGTTACCGACTGGCTCATAGCATATGTGCCGCCGCCGGTAATTGTACCTCCTTGATTCGGAATTGGAGCAATGGTTACACTATATGTAGTTATGTTAGTAAAGAAATTTGCCGTCAGATGAGTAGATGAAGAGGAAATAAAATTATATACTGAGTCAGTAGATACAATATTTCCGTTTTCCGTCCAATTTGTAAAAGTAAAATATGCATTTGAAAGAGCTTTAAGAGTTATTGTTTTACCGGGTAAATAATATCCTGTACCGGTTATTGTACCTCCTCCAGCCGGAACTGCGTCTGCGGAAATTGAATATTGTTCTGTTTTTTGTAAGCTTAAAATGGTTCCGTCAAATCCAACAATTGTTCCTGAAGAACTATCCGACATAAATATACCAATTAAGTCTGAACTCGTTGGACTCCCTTGCTGGATCCAGGAATTACCCC
>Ga0182027_10011760_pt1 | contig 12331 bp, 11 predicted proteins | sample 712E1DmetaG_FD_121300 | JGI IMG/M metagenome (GOLD analysis project Ga0182027, IMG submission 121300) | Permafrost microbial communities from Stordalen Mire, Sweden - 712E1D metaG (Illumina Assembly) | ecosystem: Environmental > Terrestrial > Soil > Wetlands > Permafrost | place: Sweden...
CAGCGCCCCCTTCTCGGTGGCACACATTGCGGCACCGAACCCAAGGGAGCTCGACGGCCAGGAACAGCTCTGCGTTTGCTTGCCGCAGGGTCACGGCGACCGAGTCACCGGTAGCTCTGAGGTCGTGTTCAGCCGAGAGCAGCGCACGCGAGCCTTGGGCGAAGGACGCGTGGTGCAAGTGGTGGGGAGAGCAAGGTCCGGCCACACCGTGACCCTGGTTTCAACTCGTGCGGTATTGGATCCCGAAGCCACTTCGCGGGTAGCTCCACGACAGTGCTCCCTTGTCGCAGCAGATCATGCAGGCCCCGCACTCGAGACACCCTTCCCAATTGACCGTGACATCACCCTTTTCGTTGATCTCGTAGAGGTTGGCGGGGCACACGGCGATGCAGGCGCGGTTGGTGCACACGGTTGCGCAGACGCTCTGGTTGATGATGATGTGAGGCAGTTTGTCGAGCTTGAACAGGTTCTGAGCCAGCTTCGCATCGATGTTCACAGTCGCTCCTCAGATGTTCCGCAGCGACCAAAGATCTTTGATCGTGGCGAGGTTGAGCAATTGCCGCCGGAAGGCGCGCAACATCCGGCTTGATATCTTGCTGACCGGTTCTGGACCGACTGTGTAGAGCTCGGTAAGCAGACCGGAGACCACGTTGGGATAGTGAGCGAAAAGGCGGGAGTTCTTCATGAAGTTCGGGATTGCCTTGTTCGTTTCCAGGTCGCGAAGGACAAAGCTGTGCTTGAGTCGGCTTTCGTAACCGGCTAGCCCGGTTGCGGAAGTGTCCTTGGCGGCGAGAGCAGTGATGGCGGCACGAGCTGCGTGGTACCCGCTGGCGATGGCAAAGTCCATCCCGCGCACGGTGAACAACGCGTTCAAGGAGAGACCCGCGGCGTCACCGACGAGGAGGTAACCGTCACCGAACAGCTGTGGGACCTCGGCGATCCCTCCCTCCGGGATCGTGTGCGCCGAATACTCAAGCACGGTGCCGCCGGCGACGAGAGGTTGAACACTCGGCAGTTGCTTGAACTCGTCGAGCAGCTGCCAGCTTTCCAATTGGTCTCGACGAGAGCGGAGTTGTTCCATGCCAATCACGAGACCGACCGAGATCGACTGCTTGTTCGTGTACAGGAAGCCGCCGCCCGTCATGCCGCGCGTCAGAGTCCCGATGAACAGCTGCGCCGCTCCCTCGCCAGCTCTTAGATGCCAGCGGTCGTCTATGACCTGTGTTGGTAGCTCGATGACCTCCTTGTAGCCGAGAGCGTGGTGGCCCGCAGCGGGCTCGTTCCGCAAGCCTGCGCTGCTGCCAAGAAGGCCGAGGACGCCCTCGGCGACAATCACGACGTCCGCGCCGATCTCGTCGTCACCCGCACGAATGCCGATGACTCGCCCCCGCGTACGGGCATCGCTCTCGCGCAGCAAAGCATCGACCTTCATGTTGGGCAATACCATCGCCCCCTTGTCGACGGCGCGCTCGGCTAGCCATTGGTCCAGGGTCGCTCGGATCACGGTGTAGGACTGCGGCTTGCTGCCTGCGCTGAGCGGCGCTGAAAGCTCGACAGTGGTGCCGGCGTCGTCCCCGATCATCGTCAACAGCTCGTGAGTCACCGCACGCTCGAACGGCGCCTCGGCCCAGAGCTCGGGAAGGATCGTCCGCAAGGGCTCGACATACAGCCGCCCTCCCGTCACGTTCTTGGCACCTGCGTAGTCGCCGCGCTCGAGAACCATCACCTCGCGCCCGGCTTCGGCCAGAGCGTAGGCGGCGGACAGGCCAGCAAGTCCTCCTCCGACAACGACGCACTCGACCCTCTCCATATCAGCTTGCCTCACCAGTGGGCGAGGGCCACCTGTCTCGGTCCTGCGCGACGGGCCGACCTTTAGAGCTCATCAGAGCGCCGGGATGAACCGAGTGGCCGTCAATGCTGCAGCTTTGCTGCTTGGGCTTCGGCTTTGGCCTTTTCGAGGTCCGCGAAGCGTGACAAGGGCAGGCGCTCGAGATACCAGGACTTGTCTCCTGTCATGACGAAACGGGCCATGTCGCGCCCGATCGTGGGTGCCTCGATCACGCCGTTACCACCGGCTCCGGCGGCCAGCATATAGCCCTCGACCGGGGTGTCACCGAGGATCGGCAGGAAGTCCGCCGGCTCAGCGCGGAATCCGACCCACTCGTTTTGGATCGAGGACTCGAGCAGCCTCGGGTAGACCTCCATCAGCTCTCCGGTCAAGAATTCCCAGAAGTAGGCATCGGTGCCGCCGGTCATGGGAAGGTCGTCCGGGTCCCAGATGCCGGCGTGGGTCGCGTCGCTCAGGTCCATGGTCATGTGCGCCTTGCAGATGAAGATGGAGTCCTTGTCCTTGCGTGCGTAAAAGCGCGGGTACTTGAGTACCGGGAAGGGATAGGAGAGCCCCTCGGCAGGAACCAGGATGAAGACCTCGGCCTTGGTGTGCCAAAGCGGCAGCTCGAGGCCTACATAGCCCGCAGTGGTGCGTGCCCAGGGCCCGGTCGCGTCGATCACCACGTCCAGGTCGAAGTCGCCCTTGTCGGTGCTGAGTCCGGTTACCTTGTCGTGTTCGGTCTTGATGGCCTGCACCTTGGTCCCGGTCAGGATCGTCGCCGAAGCCTGCCGTGCGCGGCGCACAAGAGTATTGGCGATCATCGTGGCGTCGAAGAATCCGTCGTCTGGGCACCAACCCGCACCAAGGACGCCGTCGAGGACGAGATCGGGGATCACCTCATGGATCTTCGCGTGGTCGTGCCAGTACTCGGCACGGTAACCGGAGGCCACGGCGAGGTCCACTGCCTGTTGGACGTACATCTCGTAGTCCTTGTAGGGAGCGACCGTCAGCGTCCCGGTCTGCTCGAAGCCGGTGGAGCCGGGCTCTTGTGACTCAAGGCCGGTGTAGAACTTGAAGCCGAACAGCCGGACGGACCAGAACTCGTGTGCGACCGAGTCGTCGATCAGACAGAGCGTCGCGGCTGACTTGGCGGTGGTCCCCGAGCCGATGGTGGCCTTCTCGAACAGGGTCACCTCAGCGTCTGGGTACTTGGTCAAGAAGTAGGCGATCGAGCTTCCGACGATGCCACCGCCTATGACCCCGATTCTCTTTGTCATCTCTCCTCCTCGTGAAGATCCATCAACGTGCCAGGTCCGAAACACGTGCACCGCGTTGTTGCAGGCGGCTGATCAGCACCGGCACGAACTGGTCGAGATCGGCCACGACGCCGAAGTCGCACTGGGTGAAGATCGGGGCGTTCTCGTCGTTGTTGACCGCGGCAATCAGTCGCGAGTCGCGGATGCCGACCACGTGCTGGATGGCCCCCGAGATGCCGATCGTCAAGCACAGCTCGGCTTTGATCTTGGCACCCGACAGGCCGAGCCAATCAGGCAGCCAGTCACGGTCCGACGACACGGGCCTCGAGCAACCGAGTTGAGCCTCCAGCAAGCCTGCAAGTGGGCGGACGGTCTCGAGGTCTTTGACTCCCCGGCCTATGTCCACGACCATCCTGGCCTGGCCCACCCTGTCACCGCCGGTCTTCTCGGCCGCGTGGCCGGTGACCGAGACGCCGTCTTCTGTCCTTGGGAAAGGAAGCGACTCGCTGCGTGGGATGTGGCCGGCGAGCTCAGCTTTGTCGAAGACCCCTTGTGCAACAGTCAAAACCGTGAGAGCGCCCGCGAAGCGATAGCTCACCATTGCCGAGCCCGCGTACAACGAGCAGCGGGCGGTCACCGCGCCGTCACCCGGCTCGACGTCGATGCCGACGGCCCAGGCGCCATAGGCCGCCTGCAGGCGTTCGGACAGACGAGCGGCCACCTCCATGCCGTTCTTCGTGGCGCCGATGAGCACGAGGGTGGGCTTCGTGCGGGCGATCACGGCCTCGAGGCCGTCGACCCAGCCGGCCGGGCTCGTCACCGGCGCGTCGGCGACATAGACCACGTCCGCGCCGTTCGCCCCGAATGAGGCGAGCCCGGCCTCGTCGAGGTCGTGGTCGACAAAGAGCGAGACCTTGCCTGGTGACTGGCCGCAGACTCGAATGGCCTGGCCCAAGAGCTCGCGTTCGAGCTCCAAGGTTTCGCTCCAGACGAGGACCCCCGCCATCATGCACCGCCTTGTTGGACGAGGACCTGTTCTGCGACGAGCCAGTCGATGAGACGGTCCGCCATCTCGGAGAGCTCCATCGCCTTTAGGACGCGCCCTTGGCGTTCGACGACGATGCCTTCGGTCGTGAGCACCGAACTACGCGAGGCGGACTGGGTCAAGGCATCCTTGTCGAGGCCAAGGTCGGCTTGCATCTCCCAGGTGTTGGTGGGCTTCTTCTGGGCCTTCATGGCCTGCAGCAACGTGACCGGTCGCGCGACGAAAGCTTCTTCGGCGACGCTCACGATCGCGGGAAGCCGGACGCTCACCGATTCGAGGCCTTCTTCGAGGTCGCGCTCTGCCACGAGCACGCCGTCGTCGAGGCCGATCCGGCACGCGTAGGAGACAAGTGGCAGACCCAGGCGCTCGGCGAGGCGGGGACCGGTCTGGTGCGAGTAGCCGTCGTCGCTCGCGAACCCGCAGATGATCAAGTCGAACGGGCCGCGCTTTTCGATCGCCGCCTCGAGCACGCGGGCGACCACGGCCCCATCGGCGGCGCCGCCGTAGGGGTCGTCGACCACAGTCGCCTCGTCCGCGCCGATCGCCAGCAGGTCCTTGAGAGCGGCCCTGGCCGCGGGCGGGCCGAAGCACAAGACCTCTACGGTGGCGTCGCAGGTCTGGGCGAGCTCGACGGCGGCCTGCAGCGCCCCTTTGTCAAGATCGCCGAAGCGCTCGGGGACCCCGGTCATGCGCAAGGCGTGCGTGCTCGGCTCGACCCTGATCTCGGCCACATCGAGCGAGTACTTCACCAGGACCAGTATCTTCACTGCGCTCCTTTGGAATAGGTGTTGTTGGCGATGGCGATGCCGTCGCTGAGAGGGCATCGCTGCGACCAACCTCGTTCATCGCCTCACGGCACGATGCAAGCCATCACGCCTTTTTGCGCGTGCAGCCGGTTCTCGGCCTCGTCGTAACACGGCGTTCCCCACTTCGGGTCGTCGAGCACGGCGTCGCTCACCTCATAGCCGCGCTCGCACGGAAGACAGTGCATGTAGAACGCCGCGTCCTTGGCCATGTTCATGCGCCTCTCATCGGCGATCCAGCCGCGGTACTTGCCGAACAGATCGGCCATCTCGTCGTGCTTCGGCTCGGAGGCGACCGGCGGGAGCAGGTCCAAACAGACGTAGTTCTTTGCGTAGACCACATCGGCCGAGTCGCATGCGTCGTCCATGTTGTCCACCACCGAGTACGAACCGCCGTTTAGCTCGACGTTGGCCTTGATCGCAGCCTCGACGTCGGGGTCGATGCGCATCTCGCCCGGGTGGGCAAAGACGATGTCGGGACCGAAGAAGCTCGCCGCGTACATGAAGTCGTGATGCGGGGCGATCGGCTTTTTGGTGCTCGGCGAGTAGGTCCACGACACGGCGAGCTTGCGACCGCGAAGGTCCTTGCCCAGGTACTCCCACAACGTCATCGCGTCGGCCATGCCCTGGCAGGGGTGGTACTTGTTGTCCTCCATGTTGATGACAGGCACGTCGGAGTACTTGGCGAACTCGTTGATGATCTTGAGCGACTTGTCGTACTCCCAGTCGACCGCCCCGCCGAGGATGCGGATCGCGATCGCGTCGCCCATGCGAGACAGCACCCGGGCCATGTCCGCGATGCGCTCGGACTGATACGGGACGTCCTCGCCTTCCAAGGTGGGCAGCCGGCTCGAGCCGGGCTCGAGGAAATGCGCATGGCCTCCGAGCTGGAAGATACCGGCCTCGAAGCTGTTGCGGGTGCGCAAAGAGGGGTTGAAGAACATCATGAGCAACGTCCGTACGGGGAGAATGTCCTGGTGCGTCCGACGAATCTTGACGTCGGCCTTCAGCCGCAGGCCGACCTCGAGCATGGTCTCGATCTCGTGCCTATTGAAGTCGCGCAATGTGATGAAATCGCGACCCTTGAGGTCCCTGGTGATCACTTCAGGTCATCCTTTCCAATTGGGTATATGTCGTATCGGCGTTGGCAATGCATGCGGTCGCTCAACGCTATCCCTTGCTGAACATGTCCCGCCATTCGGCACCTACGCGCTCCATCTCTGAGGCAGCGCCAGTTCTGCGCATACGGTGAAGACGCATCATTCCCCGCTGCCACTCTGTCATCCAGTTGGCGGCAAACTCGCCGCGAGAGGTTTCTTCGAATACGTTCTCGATCTCTTTTCGGTTGATCACACGCGGTCCGGTCATGCGGACTGCAAACTCGCAGGTCCGACTGCTTCTATTAGAGATGTACTCCTCGATGCCGAGCTCGTCCATGACGTCTACAACCGAACGTAGGGACCGGATTGCCTTGGCATACGCGAAATATGGGGGATAGCCATTCTGGACCATCACCTCGAACGTCGCGCGCATGAGGGCGATCGTTCCTCCGTAGAGGACTTGCTCTTCGAAGTTGTCGCCCTCGGTCTCTGAGCAGAAGTCGACTTCGACCACACCAACCCGGGTGCTGCCGAGGCCCTTGGCAATCGCGAGCACTACCTGAAGGGAGTCACCGGTGACGTCCTGCTCGACTGCGACAGCTCCGTAGATGCCGGACCGAGCAAGGTACTTCTCTCGCACGAGGTGGCCAGGACCGTTCGGAACGAACAGACCGACGCTCACATCTGGCGGAGCTTGGATGAGGCCGTAGAGAACGTTGAACCCGTGAGCCACGACGAGAAGTTGTCGGGCGCGCAGGTTCTGGCGAATCGACTCCTCAAAGACTGCAGGCTGGGCGGGATCCGCAACAAGCAAGCACACGACGTCAGCCTCACGTGTCGCCTCAGCGAAGGTCAGTACCTTCCAACCGTCGGCTTCGGCCTTCTTGTCGGTACGAGACTCATCTCCGACGATCACGTTGAGACCGCTGTCGCGCAGGTTCAAAGCCCAGGCTCTGCCCTGTATTCCGTACCCCAGAACGGCGATCACCTTGTCCTGCAGAGGTTCCAGGCTTACATCTTCATCTCTGTAGATGTGGTTGAGCATGTTTCGTCCCCCTTATTCTCTCTTAAAAAGGCCGCAATACCGGTCGGCACCGGGTGTCCGAACTCGCGTCCACGATGGGGCGAAAAGGTAGCCCGCAATCAACTGGGCGGACTTCATGACCCCCGGCGTTCAACTGGGTCCTCGTACGATGCCCCTTCCAGCATTGCGGTGAGGGCATGGACGTCCTGCTCTGTTGACGGCGGGAGCACGGGGCCGTCGAGCCACTCGTCGGGCAACGGCCGCTGGTCGACTACTGCGACAGCAAACTCGGGCGCAATGCCTGCGTCTGCCAGACAACGCAACGCCTGGGTGGCGGGAAGGGAATTGAACCAGCGGTATCCGGCCTTTTTACGAGCCGTTGGATCGACTCGTCCCACGGCACGGAGCCTTGAGAGGCCGCCGTCGGGGAAAGCGTCGAGTCGGATCGCGCCAACTACCTGGTCACTGTGGATCATGAACACGTGACGCGTGTCAGGTTGCAGTCTCGTCTTTTCGAGGAGCAGCTCCCATTTGTCGGACTCGACCGAGGGGACTGGGTCCTGCTGACAGCCATAGACGGCGATCTCTGCAGAGGCGTTGTACTTGAAGTGGCTCGTATCTATGACCAGCTGGCGGATCCGTCCGTCGAAGCCCAGCTGGAACACCGCAAAGTCGTGACCTGAGTCTCGCCGACGCCGGGTTTCCCAGCCTTCGCCCATAGTGCGAGCTTGATCCGGTCGGTTGAGCATCTGAGCCGACGTGTAGAAGCCGTCGCTGCTGGCGACGAGAGCTCCGCCGTATTCCTGGCTGGCAAGGTCGATCGTTAGCCCGTCAATCTGACGCGGATCGGGCAAGATCTCGCCGTATACCCGAAGCCGGGCTATCCCTCCGTCAGGGAAGGCAGACAATCGGAGATGCGTGAAACGCCGCGGGTCCGACACCGGAAAGGTGTTGTGCTCGTCACCGTGAAGCGGAGAGCGAGGAACTATCTCGACCCAGTCGACAGCAGGATCGCGGAGGTCTTTGGGTCCTGGATAGCCTTCGCAGCCGCATGCCTCAACGCTGCAGTATTCCGGGTAGTTCCCGGTGAAGAAGCTCGTGTCGACGTCGACCGAGCCGATCAAACCCGGTGTCCCCAGCCTGACGAGAGCCCAATCGTGTCCGTGTTCGCGTCGCCTCTTTGTCTCCCAGCCATCGACGATCTCGCCGCGGTTTCCGTAATGGCCCGGCTCGAAGAAGGCAGGCGCGGCGGTGAGCAGGTTCTCCTTCTCTCCAAATGACTCGTCGCTCGCGGCCATTACGCTTGCGCCCAACCAGCGGGCGGCAAGATCGGTGCCGGCGGTCAGGCGTTCGCCTTGGCCATGTGGGCCGTAGGTGGCGTCTTCGTGGGGGTGGTGTGTCGAAGGTGACATTCTCAGTGGTCTTCCGGAGCGCTGGTGCGACTTAGCTTGCCTATTTGGGAGTTGTCCTCTTCTGAGGGGCTCGACAGGCCGAGAGCACGAGACAGTGGCCAGCCGATGATCTTCTTCGTCTCCGGGTACGCATAGGTCGAAACCTTGCTGGTGCCAAGACCGAGACCGACGACTGCCTCGGCGAGTCGTACAGCCGCCCCAACGCCGTCGATAACGGGCACCCCGAGAGCGTCAGTGATTGCCTCCTCCAAACCTGCCATGCCGGCGCAGCCGAGACAGATGACTTCCGCTTTGTCGATCTCCACTGCATGACGTGCCTCTTCGACGATGGCACGAACAGCGCCTTGTGGGTTCTCGTCAACCTCCATCGTGCCCATCCCGGCAGCCCTGACCGACGCGCATCGGTCCCAGAGGCCGGCTAGGCGGAGGCGGTCCTCGATCGCAGGCACGGAGCGTTGGAGAGTTGTGACGACTGAGTACGCGCGGCCGACCATCATCGCAACATGGGCAGAGGCTTCGCAGATTTCGAACACGGGCTGTTCGATCAACTCCTGGATTCCCTCGCGACCGTGCTCGCCAAAGCCGGCCATGACGACGGCGTCATAGGGCTTGTCGTACGTGACGACGCGGTCCATGACCGCTACAGCCGACAGCAGGCTTTCGAAATTGCAGTCGACGGCTTCCGCACCGAAGTACGGCCGAAGCGTTACTACTTCTGTGCCAGGCGAGGCATATCGCCGAGCCGCCTCGTCGATGACGTCGGTCATCGTCTTACTGGTGTTCACGTTGACAACAACGATCTTCATTTCACCGTCCCTTAGAGGAGGATAGGAGATGTACTTGCGGATCCAAGTTCGGGCGGCTCACAGGTCCGGAGCTCTTCTACCGGCGATGTGTCCACGGTCCCGCGGTCCGCGATGTCTAAGCCTTTCCACGTGAGAGAAGCCTTCCCCGAGCCACACTCGGGTCGATGGGCACACCTCGCAGGATCGTGGAGCGGACAACACCGTTAAGGGTTCGTCCGTCGTAGGGGGTACCCGGGTGGCGGTGGTGGAGCTTCAGTGGATCGACGACGAAGGCTTCCTCGGGAGCAAAGATGCAGAAGTCCGCGTCGCGGCCGATCGCGATGGCCCCTTTGGTCGAGAGGCTGGCCAGCCGCGCAGGTCGCTCGGACATCCACTCGACGACGCGGGCCAGTGAGAAGCCTCGGGCGCTTGCCTCAGTCCATACCACCGGGAGGGCGAGCTCGAGTGAGGAGATGCCACCCCAGGCAGGCCCGAAGTCACCGCTTCCGTCACCTCGCTTTAGATCAGGGGTGCATGGCGAATGGTCAGACACGACGAGGTCGATGACGTTCGACCGCAGACCGCTCCACAGCAGCTCACGGTTTGACGCCTCACGGACAGGAGGTCCGCACTTGTAGGCGGTCGCGCCATCGGGAATCTCCTCCGCGCTCAAGGCCAGGTAGTGGGGGCAGGACTCCGCGGTCAGGAACACGCCCTCCCGGCGAGCCGAGTCGATCATCGGTAACGCGTCTGAGCTTGAGAGATGGCACACATGCGCGTGCGCTCCTGTCCGGCGCGCGGCCTCGATGACCTGGGCCACAGCCAGGTTCTCAACTCCGCGCGGACGAGACCCGAGGTATTCCGCGTACTTGCGGCTGTGTACGGTCGCTAGCCCGGCCGAAACCAGGTCGCTCTCAGCGTGGACGAGCAAGGGAGAACCCAAGCCACCGAGAATGCGGAGGGCCTCTTCCATGGTCGCGACATCGATGGGCGGGAAACTATCCGACCCCGAGTCGACCAGGAAGCACTTGAAGCCAAGAACACCGGCCTCGTGAAGTGATCGGAGCTTCCCGAGGTTATCCGGCACTACGCCGCCCCAAAAGCCCACGTCGATACGGCACTGTCCTTCCGCCGCCTGCCTCTTGAGTTCCAAGGCTTCCACGTCAACAGTTGACGGAACACTGTCGAGCGGCATGTCGACCAGGGTCGTGATGCCGCCCGCGGCAGCGGCGGTTGTGGCGGTTTCGAAGCCCTCCCATTCGGTGTTGCCCGGCTCACAGACGTGCACGTGAGAATCGACCATTCCTGGAAGCAGGACAACGTCAGACTCGAGCTCCCAGACGTGTGGTGCGGCGATATACGCGTCCGGCGGCTCGATCGCGGCAATGCGGCCGTCGCGGACTCCGATCGCGCAGGCAATCTCGCCTTCGCCGGGTATGACCACCCGTGGGCCGCGGACGACGAGGTCAAAGCCCTCAGTCACTGACGGCCAACGCAGTGCTGGGCTCTGGGAGTTCCTCGACCTTCGAGAAGCCAAGAATCTGCTTCACGTTGTGGGCCTTCGAGACGATGGCCACAAGCACCAGGTACACGACCGCTCCGGTCACCCAAGCCTGGATCGGAGGGGAGCCTACATATGTGTGCTGGAAACCTGAGGTACCGGGGATCAGCCCACCGGTGATCGCGCCGACCGCTGTGCCCGCAAGGAGTGCCACGATTGCCGGCCAGTTCCCGACGGCGAGCTCGCCCCACGTTGCCACCCGATGGAGAGGGCGCTTGATGCCGAACAAGCGGGGCAGCACGAAGATCTCCATTGCCATGATCGTGCTCGCGACCGGAACGGTGACCGCACCGATGCCCGTGACGATGTTGAACGTCTTGGTCAGGTTCGGAAGGATGTAGGTGAGCCCGGCTGCGATCAGGCCAAGACCGATCACTGTGTACTGGCGACGCCAGTGGGGGATCCGCGAGAGCAGATTCTGAGCTCCGTTGATTGCGATGTAAAGGTTGCCATCTTGAACGGCCCACTGGTTGACGAGCAGGACGACCATCATCAAAAAGGCGACTCCGAACAGGGTGAAGTGAGCAAAGTACCGAATCGAAGCGGAGAAGTCGGAGTTGTTAGCCAGCGACGCGACCAGGTAGCCCATGATCGGAAAGAGAAACGCTCCGAGGTAGTACGGAATGGCAAGCTGCGGGATGTTCCAGGCAGATGCCCTTCCCTGTTTCGCGTAGCGGAAGATGTCGGGCTCGTTGCCCCAAGTCGAGAGCCCGATCATCGCACCTGCGACGAACAGCGTCGACGAGGGCGAAGTCCCGTGCGGAAGCGCAGGAACCGTGGCTAGAACGTGGCCCGAGACCGATGTGAATGAACGGATGACGGCATAGAGGGCCCAAAGCGCGACGATGGGCACCGCGACGTACTGCGCAAATCGCTGGAGACCGGTGAAGCCGAAATAGTTGTTGAAGATCATCACGAATGCCAGCAACGCCGTGAAAAGAGACATAGCAGGGAACGTTCCGAACAGCGCCTGGAACAACGTCATGACGAACAGCACGGTGAAGAGGTAGAAGCCCATCCCGTCGATCACCAGGAGAATCGAGACGATGGCGCTGCCGATCCATCCGAAGATGCCACGTGTTGCCACAGAGTGGGTTTGTCCGACTATTGCACCAACATTCGCCGAGCCGATGCAGTAGATGGTCATGGCGGTTGCCGCGATTGCCATTGCGAAGATCAAGCGTCCTAGCGTCAGACCCTGAAAGCGTGCGTCGTAGCCGACAAGGACGGCGCCGAAGACAAGTTGCATAGACCCGAAGGTCAAGAACATGCGGAAGTTCGACCGACGTGCGCTCAACGGAACAACAGTCTCGGTGTAGTCGGCTTCGATGGAGTCCTGCGGAACCTCGGCCAACTCTGTCGGATGACTGAGCGGAGGAGAGCTAATACTGACTTCGGTCGTGGCACCACTGAGTTCCTCGAGCGGATGCCCTGTCGAACCGCCCGGATTGTGCTGACCTTCCATCTTGCCTCCTCTAGTTGTTGCTAAGTGCTTTGTCTGTCTCCTCGTCGAC
>Ga0182027_10011761_pt1 | contig 12330 bp, 9 predicted proteins | sample 712E1DmetaG_FD_121300 | JGI IMG/M metagenome (GOLD analysis project Ga0182027, IMG submission 121300) | Permafrost microbial communities from Stordalen Mire, Sweden - 712E1D metaG (Illumina Assembly) | ecosystem: Environmental > Terrestrial > Soil > Wetlands > Permafrost | place: Sweden...
AGTGCGTTGGCACGAATGGCTGCGATATCGGCAAATAGCCGCGGAGACAGCAGAGAGAAAAGACAGGCCAGCAGCAGGAAGCTGTTTTTGCGCATCGCAGCCTCGCAATCGGGAATTTGCTTGCAAGTGTACGCGCATTGGGGACGGCTCCGGCTTGCGCAGCGTCACTCTTGTTTAGCTTTCCTTGCTCTGCCGGCAGGTTTCAGTTCGGCGCTCCCTTGGTTTCCGCGGCGGCGAAGGTGCACTCCTGGCACTGGCACACGCGGCGCAGATACTCCCATGAATAGATCCCGCCGGAGTGGCCGTCGAGCCAGTCGAACTGGATGGCGTAGCGGCCCACTGCGTGGGCGCTCGAGGGCTTCGGCGGCGGCGCGTACATGGGCAGCAGCGCGCCAGGCTTGGGCTGGCCCGGTTTGCGGCCCTCCTGCGTACGCTCTTCAATGCACATTGCGCAGGGGCAGGCCTCGCGCAACCACGCGAAACTCCACGTGCTCTTGTGTCCGTCGGCCCAGTCGATCTCCAGGCCTTTGCCCTCGGTCAACAGCACACGCACCTTTTCCGGCGTGATGGCGATGCGCGCAAGCGGGCGAATCTCTTCGGCGTGGCGCGCCTGGTCTTCCTTCGATGAGAAGCGGATGCCTTCGTGGCTCATAAGAACAGTTTACAGGGGTCAGGTTTCAGGGGTCAGCGGTCATGGCCGGCCGCCTGCTCTCCGTTTTAGTCCCAACTTCCCTAGCCCCTAGTCCCTTGTTCCCTTGGTCCCTTGTTCACCGGTTCCTCCAGAAGAACCACGCCGCCATGGAGAGCCCAATCACAACCACCAGCCCGCGCAGCACTGGCTGTGGAACGCGCCGCGCCAGGCTGGCCGAGGCGTAGCCGCCGATGCCACAGGCGACCATGGCCGCCAGGCAATAGTGCAAAACCACCTGCCTTTCTACGATAAAGATGATCAATGCCATGCTGTTCGCCAGCATGCCGGCCACCACTTTCAGCGCGTTGATGGCGTGGATGTCCTCATAGCCGAAGAGCGCAAGCAGAGTCATGAAGAGAAAGCCGGCTCCGGCGCCAAAGTATCCGATATAGAGGCTCACCGCGATGGCGGCAAAGAAGAGCGGCACGCGGCGTGGAGCGTGAATCTGCCCGGCCACGGCGCGTTCGCGCCGGGCCATCTTCAGGCTCTCCAGCCAGCGCGAAACCGGGCCGCTGATCGCAAAAATCGAGGACGCGCCTAGCAGAAGCCAGGGCACGAGGTGCAAAAACGTCATCTGCGGTGTGTTCAGCAGCACCACCGCTCCGGCCGTGCCGCCAATCAGACCGGCCGCACCCATCAACATCGCCGAGCTCAGGTTTTTGCGTACGTCGTCGCGATATGCGGCGGCAGACGTCAATTGTCCCGGCCAGAGAGCCACTGCGTTTGTGGCGTTGGCCTGTACAGGCAGGATCCCCATGCCCAGCAGCGCCGGAAACGACAGAAACGAACCGCCGCCGGCCACGGCGTTCAGCACTCCGGCCAGAAACGCGGCCACCACGAGCCACACCCAATGCCAGTTGACGGTTGCTGCCAAGCCGGAAAGATGCACCATGCCGTTTTATTGTAGAGGACCGCTTGCTACGGGTAGCTGGGCGGCTGGCGAGCTGATGGGCAGGGCTCTGCGGCGCCTGGATGAGCCGAGGTTGCGATTCTAGGTTGGGCCTGGGGCGGAAATGGATTAGAGCCCAAACCTCTAGAGAGCCTTCCGGTTGAATGGCTGCAATATAAGCTATTTAAAATCAGTGTATTATAAAATCTTCCACAATATTAGCGTAAGTTGCTCACATTTTGTGAATAATTTGTGCTATAGTTTTATCAGGTTGATTGAGCGGCCGGGGCTCAGGTTCCGGCGCAATCATCGAATGATCCGTCTGGAGGACAAAATCATGGCAATCACTCGTTGGGACCCATTCCGTGAAGTTGCTTCGCTGCAGAATCGCATGAACGCTCTCTTCCGCGATCTGAACGAAGGGGAGAGCCCGCTGACCACGGCCAGCTTTGTGCCGGCGGTCGATATCTACGAAGACGAAAAGAAGGTCGCCCTGAAGCTGGAAGTTCCGGGCGTCGAAGAGAAGGATCTGGACGTAAGCGTGGAAAACAACACGCTGACCGTCAAGGGCGAGCGCAAGTTCGAGAAAGAGGAAAAGGAAGAGAACTTCCATCGCATCGAGCGCCGCTACGGCAGCTTCTTCCGCTCCTTCACTCTGCCCTCGACCGTTGATACCGAACACATCGCGGCCAGCTACAATGCAGGCGTGCTCAAGCTGGAGCTCCAAAAGAAGCCCGAAGCCCAGCCCAAGCAGATCAAGGTCAACGTCGGCAAAACGCTGGCGGCGTGAGAACAGCTATAAGCTGCTAGCTACTAGCTTTTTCTTGCTGGAGGGAGCGGCTTGGATTTGAACGCGCCGGGATGGCACACGCGCCTTCCCGGCGCATCTGTCTTTATTATCGGAGTGAAACCGGGTTCGAAATTTTTCAAAGGAGACTGGACTCTAACCTCTGGCCGGCACAAGCTAGAAGCTGGCAGCTAGGAGCTGATTTTTATGGCCATTCGTGGAGACAAATTCACCGTCAAGTCGCAGCAGGCGATCCAGCAGGCGCAGGCGCGAGCTGCTGAACTGGGCAATCCAGAGGTGCAACCTGTACATCTGTTGCTGGCGCTGGTCGAGGACCGCGAGGGCGTCATTCCCGCCGTGCTCGAGAAGATCGGTGTGCCTACGGAGCGGCTCGAAAACGACCTGCACGGCATCGAGGAAAAACTGCCTCGCGTGGCCGGCGCCGCTGCGCAGCCGGGCCTGAGCCAGGCGCTCAACAAGGCGCTCGAACAGGCCTTTCGCGAGGCGGCTAATTTCAAGGATGAGTACGTCTCCACCGAACATCTGCTGCTGGGCATAGCGCATCTCAAGGGCGACGCGCATATCAAAAGCGATCCCGCGCGCGACGCTCTGGTCGCCCTCGGCGCTACGCACGATGCCATTCTGAAGGCGCTCACCGCCGTACGCGGTTCGCAGCGCGTCACCGACCAGAACCCCGAAGGAAAATTTCAGGCTCTCGAAAAGTACGCCAAGGATCTGACCGATCTCGCCCGCCGCGGCAAGCTCGACCCGGTCATCGGCCGCGACGAGGAGATTCGCCGCGTCATTCAGGTCCTCAGCCGTCGCACAAAAAACAATCCTGTACTCATCGGCGAGCCCGGCGTGGGCAAAACCGCCATCGTCGAAGGCCTCGCGCGCCGCATCGTCTCCGGCGACGTGCCCGAGAGCCTGCGCGACAAGCGCGTGATCGCGCTCGATCTGGGCGCCATGCTTGCCGGCGCGAAATATCGCGGCGAATTTGAAGACCGGCTCAAGGCCGTGCTTAAGGAAATCGAAGAATCGAACGGCCAGATCGTCCTTTTTATCGACGAGCTGCACACCCTGGTCGGCGCGGGCGCGGCCGAGGGCGCCATCGACGCCAGCAACATGCTCAAACCGGCCCTGGCGCGCGGCGAACTGCGTGCAATCGGCGCCACCACGCTCAACGAGTACCGCAAATACATTGAGAAGGATGCTGCCCTCGAGCGCCGCTTCCAGATCGTCTACGTAGGCGAGCCCAACGTTGAGGACACGATCGCCATCCTGCGCGGCCTTAAAGATCGCTACGAACAGCACCATAACGTGCGCATCAAGGACTCGGCCATCGTGGCCGCGGCCACGCTCTCGCACCGATACATCTCGGACCGCTTCCTGCCCGACAAGGCCATCGACCTGGTCGATGAAGCTGCCGCGTCCCTCGCCATTCAGATCGGCTCGAAACCGACGGAAATTGATCAGTTGGAGCGCGAGCGGACGTCGCTCGAAATCGAACGCGCCGCCCTCAAGCGCGAGACTGATCCCAATAGCATCGAGCGCCGCACAGCCGTCGAGCACGAAGTGGCTGAGCTGACAGAGAAGATCACTGCCCTCACTGCGCGTTGGACTAAAGAGCGCGAGGCCATCAACCGCATCGGAGAATTAAAGAAGAAGATTGACGACCTGCGCTTCGAGGCCGAGGAGCAGACCCGCAAGGGCCAGCTCGATCGCGCCGCGCAGATTCAATATGGTGAGCTGCCCAAGCTCGAAGCCGAGCTGAAGAAGCTGAGCGCCGCGCAAGACGGCAAGGGCGGCGCTGCGCGCATGTTAAAGGAAGAGGTCGATGAGGAAGACATCGCCAAAATCGTCAGCAAGTGGACCGGCATTCCTGTCAGCCGCATGCTCGAGGGCGAGGTAAAGAAGCTCGTCCAGATGGAAGACCGCCTGCGCGAGCGTGTTGTCGGCCAGGATGCCGCATTGAGCGTCGTGGCGAACGCCATTCGCCGCTCCCGCGCCGGCTTGAGCGATCCCAAGCGGCCCATCGGCTCGTTCATCTTTCTCGGGCCGACAGGCGTGGGCAAGACCGAGACCGCCCGCGCTCTCGCCGAGTTCCTCTTCGACGACGAGCACGCCATGGTGCGCATCGACATGAGCGAGTACATGGAAAAGCACGCGGTCTCTCGCCTCATCGGCGCGCCTCCGGGCTACGTGGGCTACGACGAAGGCGGCCAGTTGACTGAGTCCGTCCGCCGCCGTCCCTACGCGGTGATTTTGTTCGACGAAATCGAGAAAGCGCACCCGGATGTATTCAACATTCTGCTGCAGGTGATGGACGACGGCCGCCTGACTGACGCCAAGGGCCGCACCGTGGACTTCAAGAACACAGTGCTCATCATGACGTCGAACCTGGGGTCAACGATGTTGACCGCCGACGTGCTGAAGACCGAGCATGACTACGACATTGCGCGCGAGAGCGTGATGAAGGTTCTCCGCGAGCACTTCCGGCCGGAGTTTCTCAATCGCGTAGACGATATCGTGATCTTCCGCCCGCTCGGCAACGCGCAGTTGAGCCAGATCCTCGATCTGCGCCTGAACGAGGTGCGCAAGCTGCTCGAAGACCGGGCCATCTCGTTCGAGCTCACCGAATCGGCGCGGCAGTTGATCCTGGCCTCGGGCTCCGACGCGGCCTACGGCGCGCGTCCGCTCAAGCGCGCCCTGCAGCGCATGGTGCAGGACCCGCTCGCAATGAAGATCCTCGACGGCGAAGTGTTGCACGGCGCGCACGTGCGCATCGACGTCGACCGCAAGTCGATCCGGTTGGTCTTCGAGCCCATGGGGCGCGAGGCGATGGCGTAAGGTGCTGTCGGCAGCGAACTCAGCGTGACCGACCAGGTATATCCTTGGCCTAACTGATCGAAAAGGAGAGACCCCGTCAATGTCAAAGTACGACGAAATGTGCGCCGCAGCCGAATCTGCGCGTAAGGAGTGGTTCGCAAAGCAAGAGCGATGCTGGAAATGTTTGTTTTCGCTAATGGGGGGCTTGATGAACTACTGTGGAGTCCCCGATGATCGCATCACATATCTGCGCTGGAATGGGTTGAATGGGGTAGAGAGGAATTACTCAAGGCCGGAGGGTGGGGGATCGTACACGCTTCCCGGCGCCACCTATTTTGACGAGGAAGACGGTTTCTGGCATCTGGGAGTACACATCGCATTGAGACCGCCAGGCCATCTCCCGCCTACAGCCGTCACCTTTGTGCTCTGCGTAAAGGATCAAGCTGGCCATTCAATGTTAAAGATTGGTATTGATGGGAACGTTGGTCAGATGGATCCGACCGATCCGACGCAGGTCAATGCATTTTGCGACCGCATCTTCGAAAATGTCAAGCAGTCATTTCACGAACCCAATAGTCCCAAACGCAAGTCGCTTGGGTTCACCTTTGAACCTGGGGATCACGCCGAAGAGGTGGCGCGGCTTCCAGATGACTAGGGGCTTCCGGGCCTCGCCTTTGAGACCCAGGAAAACCCGAGCCTAAACTATACTCTGTCATCCTGAGCGAAGTTTGGCGCGCATCGCGCGCCAAACGCAGTCGAAGGATCTGCGGTTGTTCTTGGGGCCTGCCAATGACAACTCGAACGGTCGTTACGGTACGCTTCACAGCGCCGCCGTTTTGCGCGCCACCTTCGCCGTCTCAAGAGCTTCATGGATGATCATCTTGAGATAAGTCTGATAGCGCAATCCACGCTTGGCTGCCTGCACGCGGGCCTCCGCAATGTCTTCGGGGGGAATGCGAATCGTGGTGGTAGACAACGCCGCACGTTTGGCAACAGAGCCGATGCCGATTCTGCCTTCGGCCGTGGCCTTTTCAAACTCGTCGGCAAGAGCGTCTTCGTGCGACTCCCACCATGCGGCCTCTTCGGCTTCATTCGCGAATGTCTTATCTTTCAATTCTTCCAGCATGTCCACTCTTCTTCTGTGTCGAGAAGTATCGTCGGAGCCTTTCCTTCGCAGGCCACGCGGTAACAACCCGTGTTATCTCGTCCAGCATTGTTGAAACAACGATCAGGATTCGTCCGCTGTCGGTTTCCCCTACTTGAAATGTCCGTTCCTCTCCATTGCGAAGATAGGCATCCAAATCGATAGGCCGATTCCGAATCACTTGTTCAGCCTCGGCCGGAGCAATTTGGTGCCGCGCCAAATGTCCAATATTCTTGTCGTCCCAATCAAACTCAGGTCTAGGCATTTCCTGTTTCTCACTTGGCGATGCGCCGATTTGCAGTGATCGCGTCTCGGCGCTTCCACCCAGGCAATGAACGCGTTCACTCCTGAGACCCAAGGAGCCTATCCCTTGGGAATTAAAGGCTTGCGAAACAGTGCATTGCTTGAAGCGACACACGCTCCAAATAAATCGTAGCTACATCGTAGCTATTTGTCAAGCCTACTGCCGCAACTCCGCCAGCGTCGCCCCCTGCCCGCCCTCATTCTGCGGGGCCTCTGCAATCCCCGCCACATGTAGATCTCTTTTCAAACACACAGGCACTCAGCAGCGCGGCCAAATTCTGGAATCAAAGCGATCAAAGAGGCCGCCCATGCGGCCCTGCGCTTCGATGATCGAGCGAGAGGGCCGCGATCGGGCTGATTTATTTCGCATTGGCGACGGCATTCTCCTGGAACAGCCGCTGCGCAAAGGTATGCAGGTAATCGCGCCAATTGTTAAAGAAGTGGAAACCTTCACTCTCATACACCTCAGGCGCAATGCCGTACGAGCGCATCAACTCGACGCTTGCGTTGCTGTTTGCGAGAGCAATGTCCAGCTTTCCGGCATCCACCCAGACCAGCTTGAACGGCTTTCCGTAAGCCTTATAGGAGCCTAGCTCCTTAAGAGCCGGACCATTGCTATTGCGCCATTCCGGGAACCAGCCCGAGCTGAAAATGCCCACGTAATCGAATAGCTCCGGATGGTCAAAGGCAATCGTCATTGTCTGGAAGCCGCCCATGGAAAAGCCCGCGATCGCACGGTGCTCGCGGTCGGCAAGCGTGGCGTAGTGCTGGTCGACGTACGGGATCACAACTTTAACCACGTCGTCGGCAAACGAATCGTTAAGAAGTGCAGCCGGCCCCCTGCTCATCTGGAAGTCCCTGCTGACGTGGCCCGCTGTCATTACGACGATCATGGGCACGGCTTTCTTTTCCGCAATCAGGTTATCGAGGATCGCCCCCGCCCTGCCCTTTGTTGCCCAGTCGTCGTCAGACCCTCCGGCTCCGTGAAACAGGTAAAGCACCGGGAGCTTTTGTTTGCCGGTGTAGCCCGGCGGTGTGTAGACATGCATTCGCCGCAGGCTGCCGGTCACTGAGGACGGATACCATACCGCCGCGATCGCGCCGTGAGGAACGTCCATCCTGTACTCCATGAAACGCGCTCCGGGAACCTCATACAGGCTTTGGACCCGGGTGAGAGCCTCAGTGGCAAACGGGTTCCTTGGATCGGTCGTCGGCACCCCATCGACCAGGAAGTTATAGCCATACACACCAGGCTGAAATGGCCCGGCCGTGGCTGACCAGACACCGTCGTCGCCCTTGACCATTGGCGTCCCCTTCATGGCCTTCGATACGTCCGCCTGCGTGGCGCCGGGATTTGCCTCCGTCCCTTCAGCCTGTATCAGAACCGTGGTCGCGTCCGGAGCGTAAATGCGAAACGTGACATGGCCGTCCGCCTGCACTTCGGGTGAGTGAACGCTGTTTGCAGGGCTGGGCGCCTCCATTGTTGGGGCGGGGGCTTGTGCCCAAACTGCACCGGTGATCCGCAGGGCTCCGATAAAGATAAGGCCGAACATTGTAACGCGCAGCCTGCGCAACTGAGTTCTTGTATTCATTGGCATTCGAGTTCACTCCTTTCGTGACAACGCCAGGGTTCGCCGATTCGTCTGCGGTCACAGACCAACCGAAATTCACAAACATGGTATGACATCGGCTTCAAAGGAGCCGTTGACTCCGAATCTCGTTTTTGAGGGCTGGAAATGCACGACTCAACCATACACTCAATCACTGCCGCAACTCCACCAGCGTGGCTCCCTGGCCGCCCTCGTTTTGAGGAGCCTCTTCAATTCCCGCCACGTGGGGGTGATTCTTGAGGAAGTCGCGCACCCCGCGCCGCAGAATTCCGGCGCCATGGCCGTGAATCACGCGCACGCGTTCTAAACCAGCCAAGAATGCGCGGTCGAGATATTTTTCGAGCTCTTCCGTCGCCTCATCGACGGTCCGGCCGATCAGATTGATCTCCATCCGCATCTGGTCGGTGTTGGCGCTGGTGACCGAGATGTGCACTCCCTTTTGCTTCCTCGCGGCGGCCAGCGGATCGGCCCTTCCCTGCCCGGATTCTCCTCCAAAACCTGAAACTGCGGAGCAGTCGTCGCGCTTGACGCGCATTTTGATCGGGCCGAGCGCGACCTCGAACAGGTCCTTTTCGATCTCCCGCTGCACCACGGCGATCTTGTTCATCGACTTGATGCGCACCTGGTCGCCGGGCGCGATGTGGCGCAGCAGGTGCGGCTGCGCGTTTGCGTCGCCTTGATCCGCGCCGGTGCGGTGGGCGACAACGGTTTGATTGAAGCTCTCCTGGAACTCGCGCCGTAACCGCTGAATGCGCCGCTCGGCTTCTTTGGTGAGCTTCTGCTGCGCCACGCGGTCCTCGACGGCGCGCACGTTCTCGCGCATTTGAAATTCAAATTCCTTCATCAGCGAGGCCAGCTTGCCTTCGAGCTCGCGCACGCGGTTGCGCACTTCTGCATCGCCCTCGCGCTCCAGCTTTTTTCGCTCCTGGTTGAGCGCATATTGCTGCTCGCGCGCGGCCTTACGCTCCACCTCCAGTTGCGCCAACTCGTTGTGCAGTTTGTCCAGGAAGCGCCCAATGTCGGCTTGTTGCGAGCCTAGCCGGTCCCGCGCCGCAGCGATGATGGTTGCATTCAGGCCCAGCCGTTCGGCAGTCTGAATGCCGGCCGAGGCGCCGGGCACGCCCAGATGAAACTGATAGTTGGGGACCAGCGTCCGCTCATCCACGCCAGCCGCGGCATTGCGCACGCCGGGCGTGTTCGCTGCGTAGACCTTGAGCGAAGTGTGGTGTGTGGAGATCAGCGTCCACGCGCCGCTTTGAAGAAAGTGGTGCGCCACGGCCACGGCCAGCGCCGCGCCCTCTTCGGGATCGGTCGAGGTGCCCAGCTCATCGAGCAGCACCAGCGACCGCGCATCGGCCAGCCGCGAGAGCCGGTCGAGGTTGGTGATGTGCGCGGAGAATGTGGAAAGCGCCGCCTCGATCGACTGCGCGTCGCCGATATCGGCCAGGAACGCCGTGAAGATGGGAAAGCTGGCATGCGACGCGGGCACCGGAATTCCCGCCTGCGCCATCATTGCCAGCAGCGCCGTGGTCTTGAGCGCTACGGTTTTGCCGCCTGTATTGGGTCCGCTGATGATGAGCTGGCGCTCGTCGGCCGTCAACTCCAGAACCAGCGGCACGATCTGTCCGCCGGTCGGGGTCCCCAACGAGGGATCCTTGTCGTTGGGGTGACCCGTCGCCCGCAGACGCTTTTCCAGCAGCGGATGGCGTGCGCTCTCAACCAGCAACAAATCTCGTCCAAGAGTCGGCTCAATGCAATCGTATTCGCGCGCAAATCGCGCTCGAGCCAGGAGGCTGTCGACCTGCGCCAGCACGCGCGCGCCCTCGACCAGACTGTGCGCGTAGCCGGCAACCTGGCGCGTGAGCGCGACGAAGATGCGATGAATCTCGGCCTGTTCTTCCTCGATCAGCCGCACCAGCTCGTTGTTCTGCTCGATGGTTTCAAGCGGCTCCACATAGACCGTCTGCCCCGAGGAACTCGCCCCGTGGATCACACCTGTGACGCGGCGCTTGAGCTCGGCGCGCACGGGGATCACAAACCGCTCGCCGCGAATGGTGATCAGGTCCTCCTGCGTCGAGCCCTCGACCGAGAGTTTGCGCAGCGCGGCGCGCAGACTCTCCTCAATCACTCGCTGCTGGCGCTCCTGCTCGCGGCGGATGCGGTTCAGCTCGGGCGAGGCGTCGTCGGCGAGCGAGCCGTCGGGCTGAATGGTGCGTTCAATCGATGCGGCGAGAGGCCGCAGGCTCGTAGTCAATGCCGATGAAAGCCCGGAGAGCCCCGGCAGCTTGCCCGCCAGCCGCACTGGCGGCTCACGCAGCAGCTCCTGCCACGAGGCTACGTCGTTCGCCAGCCGCGCCACTGCCTGCAACTCCGGCGCTTCCAGCGCCGCGCCTGCAATCTGCGCTTTGGCGGCCAGTTGCGTGGGGTCAAACAAGCCGCCCAGCGCGATTGAGATCTGTTCTTCGAGGATGAGCCGCACCTCGCCGGTGAGCTGGTGCTGGCGGCCGATCCACTCTTCATCGGTGGAGGGTTGAAGAGCAAGAATTGCATTCCGTCCTACTGGGGACGCGGAGAACCCCGCAACCAGCGCCAGCAGAGGCTCCCACTCCAGGGCGGCGAGATCGGCGTGCGGCGCCGGCGACGGTATCGGCGGCAACAAGTTGAGATCGGCGGGCGGCATCTCTCAAGAACTATGGTATCGGTCCGGGGTCGGGCCGCGTTGCGGTCGGCAAGTTTTTTGAGGGGGCTGTTTCGCCCTGCGTAGCCCTGCGCAGCGCCGCGCGTGCCAGCAAGCGCGTGGAATCGAGCACCGGCAGTGGAGAATTCGCGTCGTTCATCAGAAGCGGAATCTCGGTGCAGCCGAGAACCACAGCGTCGCATCCCCCCGTCTTCATCCGGCCGATGATTTGCTGAAAGGTCGCGACGGCCTCCGGCTTGAAGATGCCGTAGGTCAACTCGTCCATGATGATGCGGTTGATCTCTTCGCACTCGGCGGCGTTCGGGCGCACACAATCGATGCCCCGCGCCGCCAGCTTCTCCGGATAAACCTCGCTCGCCACCAACCAGCGTGTACCGGTCAGCGCAAGGCGCCGGAAGCCGCGAGCGGATGCCTCAGCGGCAACCACATCGGCGATGTGCAGCCAAGGCCGTGGAGATTGCCGCTCAATGTAAGGCAATGCCTGGTGGATGGTGTTGTCAGGGCAGATAAGGAAATCGGCTCCGGCCTGCGCCAACTTGTTCGCCGAGGCAAGCACCATCTCGCCCACACCTTGCCAGTCGCCGCGCTCGATGAGCTTCATATACGCGTCAAATGGCGGCGCATGCAGCGTGATCTCGGGATGAGCATGGGAACCGAGAATCTCCGCGCCTTCCAGGCAGATGGTCCGATAGCAAAGCGCCGCGCCTTCTGCAGAACAGGCAACGATACCAATGTGGCCAGGCATGGCTCGATTATAGAAAGACGCCGCGCACGGGCCGATTGTGGCGAAGTTCCTTGCCGCGGATTGGAAACCGCGCAGGGGCCCTGGAGCTCAAGTCTCTATGATCCTATGCAGGCGCGGCCGGCGGTCAGTTGCTTGTAGTAGGTGTTTGAGCAGCGGGGCAGGCCGCGCAGTTTCCGCCGCAAGGGGCTTCCGCCCCGGATCCCGTCTCCGATTTCGTTGCGGCCGGCGCAGCTTCGGCGCTGGACGCGCTGCTCTTGCTCGCGTAGTCGTTTACATAAAAGCCGCCGCCCTTGAAGTGCAGGCCGGGCGCGGTCAGCGGGCGCTCCAGCGCGCCGCCGCACTCGGGGCAAGCCTTCTCCGGCTTAACGTTGAAACGTTGAATTTTTTCAAATCGATGGCCGCACTGGGTGCAGCGATACGCATACAACGGCAAGGTGATTATCCCTTCGGCAAAATACAATCCACTTTATCCATTGTACCGTGAGGGCGGCAAATTGTCTGCAAAGCTGCCCAGGGCCGACGCATATAAATTGCTATATGCCAGGGGCGTGCAGATGGGCGACAAGGGGATATGGAAAATCCCCTGAAGTATTTTGCCGAGTTGCACGATCCACGGGTTGAGCGGAACCGGGAA